>Ga0116230_10002198_pt1 | contig 18750 bp, 9 predicted proteins | sample S1TSphfallax_3_FD_88678 | JGI IMG/M metagenome (GOLD analysis project Ga0116230, IMG submission 88678) | Host-associated microbial communities from peat moss isolated from Minnesota, USA - S1T2_Fd - Sphagnum fallax MG | ecosystem: Host-associated > Plants > Peat moss > Unclassified | place: USA...
CTAGGGTTTTTTTTTTTCAATTTTGTGATGTGGGCTAGCTGAAGTGGTCATCATCCATAAGATTTTTTAGCCAGATCAAACCAGAATCCTTCTATATTCTTGGTTACCTAATATAACTTATCATAAAAATCCAACGATTAAATTTAATTTTATTTTTCCTTTGGAAGTCTGGCGAATTTGGGTGATTTTCTCCATGAAAAATCCTTTGTATACATTGAAATCATAGTTTTGAGGTCGAAATTTGGCAAAGTGGTTAGTTATGCTAAACTTAGCTAGCATAACTAAACCTAGCTAGCCTTGGATATTAACCTAACTAATAAGCTAGGCTAGCTAGTTATGTTAGGTAGCATATCTAAATCTAGTAGGCTACCTAGCTAAGCTAGTTGGTAGCCTAGGCCCAGTTAGTAGGTTAGTTAAGCTAAGGTACTAACTAGGTTGAATTGAATTATGGGTTGGTAGGTTAGTAGACAAGGCTATCTACTTATAATAGATAGGTAGGTGGGTAAGTTAGGCTATGTTAAGGGTTTAAAGTAGGTAAATGACCAATACACTTACTACCTAGTTTTTACTTACTACTTTCAACCTTATTACTTATTATCTACTTTCATACTTACTTTTCTATCAAATTTGGAATAAACATGTCAAATGAATAAATTGACAAAAATCATCACAATATCGTCCCTGGCTTCGCACAGATTCTCAATTCCCTTCTAGACTCTCAAGATCACGTCTTCATCTGTATGTTTCTTTACTGGTCTTCAGTCGAGCATATTTTCTTTGCATTCTCACACACTTGTTGCTTGCTTGGGCTTGGGAAAAACAAGGTCAAATTTTCCCTCGTTAGATTTCATAATTAATAATGGATTGATTGCTTCATAGTTTCAAACTTGAATTTGCTTAACTCATTTTTAGATAAAGAGGCATGAAAGGATGTTTTTTTCGAATCTATGTTAAATTTTTTTTTTAAAATTAATGTCATTTTTACTATGCGATTTTTTAATATTTGTTCTATCAATTTGCAAATCTTTTTTTTTCAATTGAAATTTAATCCAGTTGTTGAATTGAATTGAATTAGATGAATAAGAATTCAAATTTCATTCAATTTATTTGAACTCAATTTAAGAATTTCAATTTCCAATCAAATTTAATTTAATTCAAGTTGCATGCAAAGTCATTCAATTCGAACTTAATTTTCACAAAATCAATTCATTTTTTCATCAATTGATCAGTTGATCATCACCAATCACCAACACATTGTGCAACCATGTTGTGCCCAAGGCAATATATATTATTATGTAACATGGAGTCGAGACCATTATTATATATGTTGATAACTTAATTTGTGTAATATGCACGTGTTTTTTTCAATTTCATGAAGTATGTGGACGAGTAATCATCCACAAGAGGACTTAGCCAAATTTGGATTCAAGTCACATAGAAAAGTAGATTTAAGAAAAAACCCATTACATATTAGTAACCAATGAATATTTTTTAGGCAAAATTTCATATCTTGATGACAAAAAAAGAGGGATTGTGAATGGTATAAAGGGTTTTTCTTTGGAAAAATGGGCCTATGTTGCCACATTATGAGAGATATTCAATTGATTGTCACCATGTTTAGATGATAGGTTCTGGTATGTCACCAACATGCAACAAGATACGTAAATTCATTAGAAAAATTCTTGTCCATTCCAACCATATGATTACAATTATAGATGTGACTAGTGTTCAAATCAACTACTTTTATGACTATAGTTAAATTAATCTTACATGTCATTTTAATCATAAATGTGTGTAGTCATATATGTGATTATTGTAGTCACATTTGTGAGTACAATATTGATATTCAATTGAAGTTGCAAATGTGATTATAATTTGTGATTATTACATGTTTGGATGAAAAAGTAAAATGAAAGTGTACATTTTTCATCTAATATTACAAATGGATCTTTCAATGGATGAAAACTTAATTGTTTTTGCAACTAGTCATAGTTGTTTTGGCGACTATGACCCAATAATTTTTCAATTTATAATATTTGGATGATTAAAACATATGCGGCATCTTTAGAATTACAACAATCGTTTGATAATCAACTTGTGTCAAATTGTTTATTGGTATTTTTTATTGACATTAACAGTACAAATTGTCACATTCTTATTAAATATTTCTAAGTTATGATCTATTTATAAATATTAGACATGATGATTATTTAATTATATATTATACATGTAAATTAAATTTTATTGGTAAAATTAGAACATATTATAATCATAATCAAGATATGCATTTTAATCAAATAAAGGTTTCAAATGTCTAAAACATATGTCATTTATTTGATCATAAAACTTTTACCATAATTTTAGATTATATATATATACGTTAAAATTACATCAAATTCATTAATTAATTTAACATCACTAATTATTATTATTATTATTATTATTATTATATATACATCATAAATATTATAACTGATATATAAAGAATTGATATTTTCTGAAATTTGATTGACATATTATCGATTTATGAAAATTGTATGTGAATTAATTAAAATTATGATATATTATAATCATTTTTCTTAATGAAATGAAGGATTAATATGTGGGAGATTATTTATTTATTTATTTATCTATTATTAAAGATCAAAATATTTTTCACTTATAAATCATGGGCTTGAATATTTTTCTAATGAATCATCATTGAAATGTAATTCAATTTTAAAAAATTCAAAGAACATTATTCAAATTAATGTACATTTTTGGAAGAAAAATATATTTAATTGTGTATGTCATTGAAACTATTTTAAGAATAAACTTCAAATATTTTCATTTGGAAAAATATCAATAAAATGTGAAATATTGAAATTGATGTTTGTGCAATGTTTAAAATCAAGTATGGGGTAAATAAAATGCATTCCACTATATTTCCACATTATGTGGGATGGTTTGATGGTAAAGGAACTGATATCCATCCTTGGTGTCTAAGGATAAAACCTCACAAGTGACATAGTTGTGGTCAATGATGGTATGTTGATTACATGTGCCTTACATAGTTAGGTTATTTAACTTAGGTGCCCACTTAGGTACCTAGACTAGGTGGCCTACCTAACTACCTAAATTAAGTTTTTAACCTGGCCTAGATAATGTGTCAACAATTCATAGGATGAAAATTTGTAAAATTACCAATAATATGAATTATTGTATTACATTATTTACTTAATATATGAAATTTTAAATTATATTAAATAAAAAATATATAATTGAATTTTAAAATGTTGCCCAATATTTTATGTAGTTATATAGTCCTACGACTAGTCAATGGATGAAAAATCCTTGCAATTGCAAATGATATGTCATAAGTGATATGTGACTATACATGCCATGTGGAGTTTTTTGTGACTGGTTGTCTTTTACCATTTGTCCAAGGCAATTACAAGGTTTGTAGTTGCATATGTCTATTACAACTAAAATTTTGTTTTTTGTAACTAAAATTGTAATCATTTATTTCCAATTTTTTTTAGTGACTTTTTAACTTTCTTCATTAACTTGTAGCCAAATTTTAGCTAGCCTTCTTTTGGATGGTCACCAACCCACCTTCCTCACAAATTTGAAAAGAAAACACTTCTAGCAACATGCAAGAACCTATGGTTTAAATGCAACAATTTCAACTTTTTCTCCTCAAAATATGGTGAATTTGGGGGATTTTTTTGGAAAAAATCCTTCAAGTACAATTGACAACCCCTATTTTGGTCTCCAATTGGCAAAATTTTGCCCCCAAAAAAACATGGAATTATAAATACATTCTGAAATTTTAGTAATATCAACACCACTAGGGAAGGTGTCACATGACCATTTTATAGATTGTCAGAATGTGTCCTTAATTTGGAATTTTATAATGTTAACACTAGTGATGTTGTCATAGGACAAATTTATATATAGCACTAAGGAGGGTGTCATAAGACATTATAGATTGTCATAAATGTGCCCCTAATTTTTATTTATTTTGTAGTGTCAACACCACTACAAAAGGTGTCACAAAACAAATCCACAAATGTTGTAATGCGCCGTTGATTTGGAATTTTGTCATGATAACACCACTAGGGTGTCACATGACATTTATAGATGTCATGATGTGCCTTTGATTTTCATAATGGTAGCACTAATGGGATTAAAAATTGCATAATGTGCCATTGGTTCTATAATGTCAACATTGCCAAGCTTGAAAAAGTGTTATATGGGATTTTTTGGACTTAGAAGAAGAAGATTGGTTTCTACTTTATAATTGGATAGTTATAAGAAACTAGAACAAATATCATCTATTTGTTGGCTAGTTTTTAGGCTCAATTATATAAACAAAATCAACATCTTTAAAGTGCATTAATACTCATTGGTTAACCAATGATGGATGTTTTCATTTAAAAAAGAACTCTCTCAAAGTAGAAATCCATCAATGGAGCCCAAGAATCAATAGTTCAAAACTCTCATCATTAGGTTAGGGCGGTCATGAGCTATCAATTTTATTGTTGTTTGATGGTGTTCCTAGTTGGAGGCAATAGTTACATGAAAGTTGTGTTTAGTTTTAGAGATTTAATATTCTTTGTTCATTACTTTCTTTCTTTTTTTATTGTTTAAGTTTTGAGTTCAAAAAGTTTTGGCATTTTGCTATGTTTTCAAAGTGTACATTACACTTGAAGATTTTTCCATAGTAATCACCACCTATGGATGTTGACTTCTAAAATTCAAATCCAATGTAAATGTAACATTTTTGGATATGTCAATACTCGCATCAATAATGCCAAACCTCTCAGCATTGTGGATCAAAAGTTTATGCATATTTACCTTCATCAAACACAAAAGGTCCACAAAGATTTGTGTTTTCTTTATTTTGGTGCCCTCTTGTAAACTATGCATGGTGATGGCACTTTCATTTTTTATTGTTTTTATTGTTTGATGAAATTCTTGCAAGCTATGATTTACTCCAATAAACTTGCATCTTTATTTTGATTTGAATTTTTCATGATTTTATGAGTTTGCATTTCTACTTTATAATAATTGTTTCATGTTTGGTTTGGCATGCATGCATCATTGATCTTGAAGTTAATGATTTATTCTTCAATGCATATATTTTTGTTCCTTAGATTTTTTCTAAAAAACTTTAATACATGCATTTTCACCTTTTATCTTTGTTGTGTGGATATGTTGAACGACATAAACTGCTTTGGATGTTTTTTTTTGGTGGTGTTTTTTTTTGTCGTGATTCCATTTCTTGCAATATGTTCTAAAAAATTTCAAAGGTCCATAGGAAAATTTATTTAATGATAAATGTAATTCATTGGTATTGAATCTATCATTAAAAAAAATTATTATTGGATCACTTTATGGGTAAACCCATCCTTGGGTGGTACCACTAGGAACCAGCTCAAGGAATGGTCAACGAACCAAAAACAACCAAATCATTTTTTTACGCCCTCTTCGTTAAATGTTTTCACCATTATAATTTTATTTTTTTCATGTTTATCAATTACATGTTTTAATATATGGCTTAAAGTTTATTTGAGAATTTAATCAATTGAGAATTTTTATATTTTTATATTCCTAACTAAAATGGCCCTTTAAAAAATCTATAGCCTCAACTTTGGAAATTCATAACTAAATTATGTTTACTCAAACAATGCCAAATTAAAACCTGAAAATATAATGAATTCCAAATTACCTTAGGAAAAAAATCCATAAGAAAATTCTCCAATCATGTTTCAAATTTTTGTCCTGGATTAAAAAGTTCAAGGAAAAAACTAGCATTGTGTTCCTGAAATTTTTTTTTAATGCAATGATTATGAACATCAAAATACACAATACTTTTGATATTATTAGGTTTTCAAAATCTATGAAACCTAATAAATTTATTCATAAATTTTTTTTATGAAAATGTTTATTTAAGTGTTTATGGTGAAAGCATGGTTAGGTTTTTCAAAAATGGCATTTGAAAGTCCATAATCTAACATCAATGATTTTTTTTTGCAGTTTTAACAATTATCAAACAATAAATCTTATAATTATCCCCTATGCTTTTAATTGTAAATATTAATAAACCAACCTATGAATATTCTTAAACATGTGATTGATAAACAAAATCCATGTAAGAAATAATTTTTTTTAATGTGAAATAGATTCCCAAGGATAAAATTTATAACAATCATGTCATTAAAAAATTAAAAAACATATATTAGGAAAATTTCAATGCACTTCAGTAATCAATTATTCATTTGATGATGTTTTATTTTTTACTTTTTATTTTGAAATTACTTTGATGTATTTTTTGAGTCCACATTTTTCATTTTCTCTATGTGATAGGTGTAGTGTTGTCATTTCAAAAATCCATTGTGTCCATAATCTTCTTAGAATTCATCCAATATTTTTATGATGATTCCTATTAAAGTCTATGACAATATGAATAATTAAAATTTGATCATGTTAATTTTGAATATGGTTTTTAATTTTTTATTTGTATGTAGTCTAGAATAATTATAAGTGTGACAATCCAAACAATCCCCTATTCATGTTTTCACCCTTTCCTATGATTTTTCAAACTTCAATGCGTCCAAGAAAATCAAGGTGTGACATTCCTAATGGCACCACCCAAGGATGGGCTTGCCCTTATATATGTGTGCTACTATGTTCATCTCATTCATGTTTATCTTGCTCATTTTCAAATTCTTGCTTTTTTTTTCTCAATTTAAATAAATTTCAAAAATAGAATAAATTTGTTAATATGAAGAAAAAAATTATCATTTTTTCATTTGATAGAAAATTAAAAGGATCTAAAAAATTTAGCATGAAATTTTGAACAAATCCAATGTTTCATTTGTCATTGTCAAATATATTGTTATTGGATTTAATCCTTCAATATTCAATTGTTATTTTTGTGTCCAATCTGTAATTAAGTGCAATTTTAAAATTACAAGATCTATATGAAAATTATTTTTTAAATAAAAAAAATCTCATAATCATGAACTTTAATATTTCTGTTTCTATTTCTATTTTTATTTCCACTTCCATTTGTATGTTTTTTGAATGAATAAAAGTAAAATTATAAAATTATTCCTTGTTAACAACTATTAACATTTATTGGAAAATTAAATTTTAATTAAATATGGAACAAACAAATGTAATGAAAAAAAAACAAATTTTTTTAAAATTAAATATAATGAATGAAAAAAATGATGGTAATTTCAAACAATTATGACATGTTTGTTGAAAGAATTATAGTGAAAGATATTTTTTTTTTAAATCAAGATATTAAAAACATTGTCATGGCATTTGAATGTTTTTGAATCAATTATCACAAATTGAATCTTGATTTATAGAAATATATAATCTAGGCAAAAAAGTTATGGAAGGGTCAACAAAAGTGGAAAAAATGCAAACATGGATTTTGGAATGGAGCCACACAAACTAAACACACATGTGAAAACAAAAAAAAATCCTTCATTCTTAATACATCAAGTGTTGTTATTTAGGAAAAAATTGTAATCCATATTTTGAAATCTTAAATGACATTTTTGATAACTTGCAAATAGGATGAAGGTGGAAACATGGTAAAGTCGACCAAAAAAGTAGGGATTTATACATTTTTATCTTATATCATGCATATGGGAAATTAAAAAAAGTAAGATCAAAATGAATGGAAACAAAATATAAAACTTTATATGCCATCTATTACACTTATGAGAATCTATTTCCAAAAAAATAAGAACAAATAATTTTGAAAATTAAAAAAAATCACCCCCAAAAATGAATGTAGACCCATGTTCAAAGAACCTTCAATTGATGCAAAATATTCAATGAGATTTATATGTATATGTGTGTGTGTGTGTGTGTATGTGTTAAGTTAAGATAAAAATATTATTGTATTTATTAGGGCACGATAAAACATATATTTTACTTTCTCTTTGTTGGAAGATGTATATATTTAAATACCAAACTATGAAAAGTCAATTTCACAACCACTTGTATTTATAAAAATTTATTGCAAACCTACTAAAAAGTATTTTTACAATAAGAAATTTGAAAATTAATGTTTAATAATGAATTTTATCTTATTTCTTATCATTCATATAAAAACATTCAATGTATTCTACAATGGGTTATTTGCTACTTTCTATGTACTTTTCAAATAAACAACCAAGTTAAAAAAATTGTTCACTTTGTCATGATTTCAACCATCGTCATTTTTTGAAAACATTGTGGTTTTGACATCACTTTTCTTTGTTATGATCAACAATCAAGCATGAGTTATAACCACAAACAATAAATCATCAATTTGTTAATGATTGTAATATCTAATATGTGTTTTTAATTATCAAAATTTTGGCATTAAATTGGGCAAAAGGGGTACAATTGAAGACATTATGAAAATATGTTTCCAACTTCCAACAAGGTGAATTGGTACAAGTAATCAAAAAGCCCAAATTTTTCTTTGAGCTATTGTGGATGCAAATGGGGAACTTGAATATCTTTTGGGTTGAAGGTTTCATTTTGCTAGAATGTTCCCAAACAATTCCCTATAATATTCTCGAGTTTTCCCCTTGTGCTGTTTAACAGTATCTTATACACATTGAAATTTTCTTTAAAAGTAATTCGTATGGATTTAAAGTGTAGAATGTCTTAGCCCCATCATGTGTTTGTTAATTTTATCCAATATGTTTTGCCAAATGTTCCTTTTCTATGCCCACACTTCCCATATGTATCCCATATTTAAATTGGTCCTTTATTATATTTCAAAGGTTTTGCCAAACATTTAGATGTTGTTCCGATGATTTTGAATGGGTTGATGGTTTGACATTATCAAATGATTATTAAACAAACTAATAAAAATCATAATAATAATTTGTGAACTTAAGAAAAAAAATTCAATCAAGAATTGCCCATGGTTTAGCATTATAAAATGGACCTCAAGTAAAATGAATTATCATGGACTACAAGATTACCGTGCAACACTATCAAACAAAGTTGCACGCATGAAAACATGCACACAAATGAAAGCATGAAATGTTGTATCCCATGGGATTTTTTTTGTGATTTTGGGAGGAGATTAGACTTGGGTGGCAATCAACAGATGGGTGCCAAGGTTGTTTGCAATGTTGGATCAATTGGTGGTGTTACCATGTTGGTTGGATTTGCCAACACACTACCTTTTAGGTTGGGGACTCATGCTAGAAATAATTTTGTTACAAATGATGTGCCACCTCCATTGGAAAACATGATGTGGGAATGCCCATCCCATTTTGCTTTGTCCATAGATGACCCACCATTGATGTGGGAAACTTCACTTTAATTGGAGAAGGCATTTGATCAATGTGCTTACAAACATGAAAAATTGTACCACCAATGCCCATCAAAGAAATGGAAAATATATGCCCTTGGGGGGGGCCTTTCACTTTAATATGGTCCACACTTGTTCAATGGCAACCTCTTAAAGAATGGGTATGTCTATTTGAGTTGTTTGGAGGCATTAACATTGGTTTAACTACAATGTGGGTTCAAAAATACTTGTATGTGGACCCCAACACTATAGCCCAAAAGGTTTCCATGTGCCATGTTGGGCTGTTGTTGGAACAACATCTTGAGTTTTTAATGTGTATGTACTCTAAGGTGGCTCACTTTTTGAAAAACAAGAGTTCACAAAAAATTAATTTTATATTGTTAAATTTTTGAAAATTTGTAGTACCATTGATTGAATGGAAATAAAGTTCATGTACCAAAAAAAATAAAATCCATATTAATAGGAGCCCACCTACATATTCCAAATATATACAACTTTTAGGGAAAAAATTGAAATTAAAAAAAAAATTGTTAGGGACTTTTGAAAATATGGCTCAATATTGACTAATCAAAAGTCCTTAATTAAAGTTTGATTACAATTTTTGAGGGAATAATTTCACATAAAAGTTTATTATTTGATGTTACACCATATATTGAGTCCATGTCAATAATTTAGAATGGAATTTAATATGAACCTTGTTATTTTCTACCATTCCAATCTATCAACTTGTCCGTATTTTTGTATTTCAAAAGTCCATTGTGAAAAGTGGGTGTACTTTTATTGAAAAATAATACATAGATATTTTTGTAATCAAGTTGTTAATGTATAATCAATTTCAAATTCTTAAATTGATAAGTTTTATTATTCATTATAGGTGTCTAAAGAAAGGGCACTTTGCAAAAAGGGCGTTGTGATTCAAAAAGTGAACCACCTTAGTGTCCATTCACCCATTACCACATATAGTTGTGTGTGGATATATGGGGACTTTATCTTTTGACATCACCTTGTTGGGGGCACAAAATTTTGATTGTGTTGGCCCAATGAATATGGTGATAATAAAAGGGCCATGTTAAGTTCATTATCAAACCAACACTGGCGGTGGTTTACATGATCCATGACCAAGATTTTGGGAGCTACTACAAATGTTACTACACTTATAGACCATTCAAATCAACCATTCATCCACATTTTTGGAAAATTCCCTTAGTTAGGTGATTCACATCCATAGGTTTTGGTGGCATGGTACCATGTTCATGCTTGGTTGGGAGAACCAATTTTGGTGGATGTTACATCAGTAGGATTTATGCATTGGTTACAATGGTTATGGACCAATTTAGAACCACCTAATTTGTTGTGATGGGCATATGATTTGGTGCCACAAGTTGTGAGTAATCAGCAAATTGTTTAATGAAACCAAATGAAGTACTTTTAAAGTTTCATAAATCAAATGTCATAGTCCATATAAAACTTATAAATGGATTCCTAATTTTCATTGTTATCAAATGATCATATGGATTTCTTCCTCAAAATTCATGTGGATGATTACCTAGTTAAAATTGTAATTTAAGGTGTTATTGGAAAAAACAAAAAAACATGGTGGACACATTATTGTTTGATTTTAGGAAGTCCTTTCCAAAAATAAATTATAACAATTTTTGCAATCTTGAGATTTCATTGTGTTTTATATAATGTAAATGAATTTTAACTACCCTATTTTAATGGAAAGAATAAACTTTAGTTTCCCAAATGTGATGGTAAGAAGGTGATGTTTGTTGGACATATTTTTTAGTGTTCAAATTTGGTCAAAATGGACTCCTAATGTTCCAAAAATGAGCCAACCTAGTTTGCAATTACCTAAAGGTAATTAGGTAGGCTACCACCTACCTATGTACCTACTTCTTTACCATCTACGGAATTGCTTACCTATCTACCTACAAATTATTAGCATAATAATCTTTTTTAAAATGATTTGAATTTAATTAAAATTTTGACTATTCAAATGGTCCACTAATTGTTAATCAAAATGACTAGTCAAATATTCTCTTACTTTGCTAGTAAAAAAGATCACCCAAACATAGTGGATAAGTCCAAATTAACTTGTTTAGATTGATAGGATGGTGTTTTTGACACTTGTCCAAATTGGGTCCTTCTTGATTGGATTCTCAAATCAAATAAACTTGTTTTTGTAATAATGTTATTTGCTTAGGGAATTGTTTGTTAATGGGAACAATTTAATTTGATGTGCAAATTAACAACAATGATGCATCAAGCTTGACTATCACTATTGAATAATAAACATTAAGAAAATCAATAATGCATTTTACTACATATTTACTTTAATCATTTATGGTTGAACTTTGGTCAATGGAACTTGCATTGCAACCCATTGCCTTGGTTTGCAAAGACATCATTTGTGTGGCATGTTTTGAAGTAGTTTACATTTGATTTTACATTTATGCTTTGAATAATGAATATCTCCCCACTACTCTTAAACAAAGTAATGTTATTTACCTCATGTTTTGGATAAGGAAATTTCATTAGGTCTTTTTTTTTTCATGTTCATTAATTTTTCACCAAGGGGACAAGCCTTATTAATAACATAGCCATTTTCAATTCAAAGCATTTTGAATATTAGCATTCAATTTGATTTTTGAATACACCATAATTTCACTAAGAAGATATTTGGGCACACATTTACATATTTTATTCAATGTTTGAGCAAAATTCATGTTTACATTTCTTAGGATCTTATTTTATCAACATTTTAAATTATTTTTGTCTCCTATTTCCCTTCCATGTAATCCTCAACATGTTTCTTAGTAGCAGACAATAGAAGTTGATGATATATGATCTGATTATTGCAATGCACAAGTACAAGCATATTGTTACGCCATGCTTCAAGTTTTTCTAAACCTAAAGGTTAACAACATGTCTTCTATTTCAACAACACATTTTATTTTGATTACAATATTAGGTTTCAATCAATTAAGTGTAAGGATTATAGTGATAGCTTTGGTTAGACTATTTGTTGTAAGATCAGATTGTAGTTGCAAATTGTAATTTAATGGCAATAAAATGTTATATAACATATTATGTTGTTATGTTTATTATTGTTTGGTTAAGAGTATGTAGGTGGGTTCAATTAAATTTGGAGCTTGTTGGAGTACAAGTTTACCATAACGACATCATGGTAAACAAGCAAAATAGAATTTTATATTGTTTTATCTTCAACCTTGCAATTTTTTTATTTGTAGGTTTGTGAAACATGGACAATGCAATGTAATTTGTACATGGTAGGCATCATGCATTGGTTCCAACATGGGATTTGTTATATTGTGAGTTGGTTGTTGTGCAACTTGTATTCCATATTTGAAGGATGAGTTGAAGTTGAGTTGAAAATAGGAACATTTTGGTGTAATCCACCTTGGGTAGTATGATTTTACTACTACTTGGAGATTACACACCTATAATTTTTGTTTTAGTGCCCATCTAGTGTATTGTACGTGCACATTTTTGCAATGACCTATTTATGATACCATTGTGCATGTATGCATCCCCATCTATTGTTTACTTGTGATTGACATTAATGGTATTACTATGTGGTTTATATGCTATGTTCACAAACTTATTCTTATAATGTAATGTAAAACTAGTTTATTATTTACTAGTTTATTTATAGTTGGTCAATTCTAAAAAGTAAACAATATTTCAAGTTTGATTTATTTAAAGTGTTTCATAGACAATGATGGTAAGGGAGGTTGAAGATGTTTAGTGATGTGAGTAGATATAGGAGAGATATGGTTGGAGTAGATACTCGGAATGAGATATGGTTGGAGTAGATAATCGGAAGCTCATGATTTATGAAGTTCTATAGAGTCGCTAATAGTTCAAAGATCACATTGTCCTCCATTGGTCATTATGAAGTTTCTTCATAGTCTTGTTTATGTGACTCTTCATAGTTTTTTATTGTAGGATATATGTGAATCATTTCATTGAAAGGGGGAAGCAAAGGATTATTCATTGTAATTAAACCCTATCCAAAGATAATGTAATACCCTAACATGTGGTAATGTACTTTATATGAGTTGTGTATCATTGCAATTTTATTTGTGTAACAATCACAAGATGTTCAAATGGTTAGTAATGGCATCTAATTAACAAATAAGAATAGCTTAATGGATTGGCATGTCAGTAAAAATGTTTTAAAACATGTTTAATCGGAAGGAATTTAATACATGGTTGTAATGGGAATAAACATTCATTAGAAAAATGGAACAATGATGATGCAAAATCTATCATGAAAAACATTAGTACAAAAGTGGGGTGTAATTCACCAACCTAAATCATTATGGACCTCATTGAAACAAGTTCACATCATTTTAGTCGTTTCACCTTGAATAAAATTATGTCATTATATGGTTATTGTTTAATCATCATGTTACATCGTTACTTGGACATAATTCATTACTAATTGAAATAATTTATTATAATAAATAGGTTTTTCTTGGTGTTGTTGCTTAAAATACTGTAGGCTATTTTTCCTCATGCTATTCTACATTAAGTTGTTTTAGATTATTCCACCTTAAGCTATTTTAGGTGATTATACGTTGACTTATTTTCAATTGTTATAAAATATTTTATTTTAAGCTATTTTCAACTATTTCACCCTAGGTTACTTTTAGTTATTTTAGGTTATTTCACCTTAATCTATTTTAAACTATTCCATTTTTGGCCATTCAAGGCTATTTAAAACCATTTTGTTATATTTTTGAACTAAAAAATATTTTAATGAATTAATAATTAGTGAATCTAATTATTTATTAGTAAATTCATTTGTCCATAGCCATTGGTCCTTGTTCATTAGGGCATTGGCCACTTTCACCATGGTAAATTTGTCCAAGTTCACTCAAAATTTAGCAATATATATAGTGAACTTGGTTGTGTTTGCTTGTAGTGAAAAATACATGAATTGAAATTCACATAAATATGAAGCCAAGGAAAGTAAAATGATTGGTGGATTAGGAGGTGCATTGATTCAAACACCATAATTGTGATTGCATTACATAAATATACACATGTCAAGAATTGTTTTTTTGGTGTTACTATGAAAAATTATGTTCGTCAAAATTACACTATCATGCAACTATTTTTTTATAAAAATAATCATATACAAGTATTGTGAAACTATCATTTAGGTATTACAACTATTATGCAATTATCCCCTTTGAAATATGATATATTAATAAATAAATTACCACATTAAAAATTAGTTAGTTATATCATAATTGTAAATGAGTTGAAAATGAGTTTTTTATATGATCATTTATACACATCATACATATATATGTAATCAACCATGTTTGACTTTTTTAGGAGTTGCATTGTAATTGCATGTGACAACTACTTTAGAACTATTATAAATGTGCCATTAGAGTAACAACTATGTTGCAACCAACGTACAATGGACATACATGTGATCATGCCATGTGTCCACATTTTCACCACCCATTATGGGATACATTTGCAATTAATTTTCAATTATGATTACCATTGATGTAATTAATACAACAACTTGTGTGTCATTACTAAAATATTATTGTTCAACTATATTATAATTATAATGCAACTATTCATAACTTAATAAGGATACATATTCATATGTAATGTTTTATATAAAAAAATATTGTTTCAATAATTTGATTATTAATATGAATAAATAAATGTAATTCATATAATTAACATCAACTAAAAACCTAATTACTTATTAATAAGATAAATAGTAATCCAAGTTGGGGATACTTCATACTAAATTAAATTGATTATTTAAGATAATTATTCATTCATCAATAATTTAAAATTAATTAATTATTTAAACTCACAAACTATTTAATTATTTGGATACATATAATTAATTTAGATGTGAAACTAAAAAAATGTGTATATTATATTAAAAATTCAACTTGATGTACATATGGATATGTTTATTATACTTTCATGTTTTTTACTCAAATTCATATTTAATATTTAATATCTAGCAATGAATTTTTAAAAATATTTTATTACATAGTAATTATTAATTAATACGTTATTTACTTAATTGTTATGAAATAATTAATTAAAATGATAACTAATTATTATAAATAAGTTTGATTCATATAATTAATTCGTTAATTAATTAAAATAAATAAAATTTTAGAAAACTTCAAATGATAAATAATTAATTATATGACTTTAGATAATTAATAATTTGATAATAAATTATCTGAAGTCAAATAATAATTATATTTTAAATTATTAATTCAAATAAATAATTCAAATCACTATTTCAAATAAATAAATATTAAATAATTAATTCACATATTTAATGATCATGTAATCAGTAATTTAATTATATGCTTTATGTAATGAAAAACAAGAAAAAAACACCTGGAATTTTTTTAATATAATTGCAACTCAATTATAATTCAATTTGCAATTGAAAAACAACTAAAAGATTTAACCCATACACTTTATCTTTGAATCCCATGTTACAAACTATATAAAGAAGGTTTATTCTTTTATGTTTTCACATTAAAATACATGTGTCATTTTGAGATGAACTCAAAAAAGTTCAATCTTAAAAGCAAAACATAAAATAATAAAATAAAATTTCATGGCTATTATTTAGTTCATTTAGTCTTTTGTTTTCCTACCTACTTACTACTTCAGTAAGTACATCCTATATTTTTACCTACATGTGTAGGTAGGTAGGTAGGTCCTAGGTAAATACGTATGTATGTAAGTCTTAAGACCTACCAACTTACCTACCTATGGTTATGTATGACTTACCTAACTATTAAAATAATTTTTTTTCCAAAATATAATTAAATATGCCATGTGTCACCTTTTGATTGTGTCACATGTCACAATCTCATACCATCATTAACAATGAGAATGGATGATGGAGATCAATATTTTGAAAAAAAATAATTTTGTCCAAAAATGTTTCATAGTGCCATGTGTCAAAATTTAATAAATATATGGGAATTAATGATGTTAGCATGACATCATGGGTGTAGATATAATGAAATTGCATAATAGTTGAAAATTAGTTGTTGTGACAAAGTTTGCAATTGAGGTGTAATGAGTTGCACCATATATATGATGAATTGCAATTTTGCAACTCATGCCACTTGTCCATTAGCACTCATGCCATATAAATACAATGATTGTGAGTGTCTAGTGCAATTCAAAAATTGAGTTTGTAAGGCTAGTTGTCGAAGACCTTTTTTTTTTTCATAGTGTGTGAATCATTAAATTTTCATTAAAGAGTAAAAACAAGCTATGATGATGCATTTTTGGATTTAATATTATAATATATATGTCCCATAATGTTTTTCATTTACTTTTGGGTTAAAATTTTAGTGTTCAAGCAATATGATTATCATTTGAGGGAAAAAATTAATCAAGAAAATAAAAAAAACCATGAGTATATTTATGGTGTACACAATACAACAATATTCATTTTTCGTTTCAAATTACACTAGGTATTTTACTTGATTAATCATTGAAATAAATGTTTGAAATGGATTTTATGCATTGTTTTAAATCACAATTCACATTCCATTTCAAGGTGAGTGTTTATCAATTTATCACATATTTATGGTTAACATCATAAAAAAAACCCATTTGTGATATAAAAATTATCAAAATTTTCACATGGTTTGAAATATGTGGAATCACATTTGAAATAATACTACAATTTTCATAAAGATTTAAAGTAACTTCAATTTTTTTTGGAATATATTTTCATTTTTCAATACACAATTATAAATATATTCCAATCCACCATGATATATTTAAAAACTAATTTTTTTTTATTTATTTTATTTTTGGGTTATGTTCTACCATAATATTCAAAAACATTGTGAATTTCCTTAATGTTTGACATGGTTTAAGTTTAAAAACATTCATTCATGAAACGCAAGGTGAAAGCCATAACAGGCATGAAAACAACCAAGTCTATAAGATTTTCTAAACCAAAACCAGAATAAAAGTAGGCTTAGTTCCAAATCCAGATTGTGAAACAAGAAAAATGAGAACAAAAACATGACATATGTAAGAGAAAAACATGATATATGTAAAACAAGGAAACCAAAAAAAAAGCAAGGTTGTGACAAGAAAACCTGCACAAAATTGGTGTTGAACAAAATAAATAATGTGAGATGTTACTTTTATTTATACCCTTTGGGCAATTATCTCAAGGAAGATTTTCAAAAAACTTCCAGCTTGCATGTGGCTCATGTTCATCCATGTGTTACCCATGTGCACCCATGTCCATCCATGTGAAAACTAATGGTGAACTATGAGTTAACTAAAAATGAACTAAGATTTAATTATGAGTTAATTGAAAGTTAATTAGAAGTGAATTAAAATTTAACTGAGACTTAATTGAAAATTAATTAAAAGTGAATTGGAAATGAACTAAGGGAAAAATACAAGTAAACTAAGGGAGAACTAAGTGAACTAAAAGTGAATTGAAAATAAATTAAGAGCTAAGTACAAGTTAATTACAAATTATGGATGAACATTCATATGAATGAACTCCATGATGCAGGCATTCATGACAAAAGCACACTAGAGTCCCTCAAAAAGTGCACATTATATAATTTGTACACACTGATTGTACCCAACCCATTTAATCCAACCATTCAATCAAAGTTAATTGACTTAAAATGAACTTTGAGTTACAAAAAGTTATCAAAAATTTCAAAAAAAATTTGTTTGAATTTAGGATTGTCAAAAGGTTACCATAAAAAAAACCTTGGTTGTACATTGTTATACTTGTTATACATCATCAATTTTTGCCTAAAGTCACCCACCTCTAATGTGCTTTCATTCAATAGTACAATGCCACTACATAAAATGGTTCATTACCTTCAAATGTAGTTGTTAGCACACTAAACATATTTACATGACTACAGAAGAAAGGGATAAGAAACAACACTCTTGTTGGAATATGGGTGAAATGAAAATTTGGAAGAGATTAAATAATAAACGTAACTCACAATAAGTACCCAAAAGTGACTCAGGTTGGTATTCACATTAACAAGAGATATTTATTTCATCATAATTTGTTTTAAAGGCTTCATAGTCAAATGGAGTGATCCAAATTTCGCTCAACATCAGCATGTCACAATATTAAGTATATCTAATCTATGATTATGAACTTACTTCTATTTGTCAGTTTGGAGACAGAATGCATCAACATGTAAACCTCCAATACTATATGGGTCAACCATTATAGAAATTCCAGTACTACCTTCACCCATGTATACACAACCCTTCACCACTGAAACTCCTCCTGCTAGGCTACTATTTGCCTTGTATTGCCAAAGTATTTTCCCTGATATAGCTTCTAATGCCATAAGTGTACCATATGGTGTTCC
>Ga0116230_10002199_pt1 | contig 18750 bp, 13 predicted proteins | sample S1TSphfallax_3_FD_88678 | JGI IMG/M metagenome (GOLD analysis project Ga0116230, IMG submission 88678) | Host-associated microbial communities from peat moss isolated from Minnesota, USA - S1T2_Fd - Sphagnum fallax MG | ecosystem: Host-associated > Plants > Peat moss > Unclassified | place...
CCGTAATCGCATAATGGACCCGACTCCGCAAGTGCGGGATCGAAGACTCCAGGGTGAATCGCTGAGGCACGCCGTAGTACCCGTAGACGGTCCAGTTGTTCAACCGAACGGTGAGTACGCCGGACAGCGGGTGGTAGTCGTAAGCGTCGATGGCATCAGAGATTTCGATGAAGACGATTCGAGGGTATCGGCGCTGTGTCTCGTCCTTACTCACGCCTTACCTCCCCGCAGGGTGTGTCGACTGGAAGATCGCGCCACGTAGGCTCAGGAACACTGAACTGGCTCGGGTCACAAGTAGAATCGATACCGGGTACGGCAGAAGCAACGTGGAATTGGGTCGTTCAGCAAGGGGGTACCCTAAATTGCGTCACCGGAGCCTTGGCTGGTGCTCAAACAGGGCAATTGGCAACTGATCAATTCTCGCCACCCTTCAAGTCAGGTATGGGTGTGATCTTCAAGCTTGACCCGGAAGAAGGTGGTGCACTTGATCTCGGTGTGGCAACAATTGCTGCCGTTACTCTCGCAGTTGCAGGTTGTTTAGCACCGCCTAATTCGATGGATTCGAACCCATGACTACGCTCGGTCAAGGAAGCTCGCCTCGCAAAAGCGCTTCAAGCAACAGGCAATTAATAAGGGCCTCAATCCCCATGTTGATCTTCATTGGAGTCGATCTCGTTACTGGCATTCAAGACAATCTCGAGAGTGGTTTCATCTACACTTCTTTGGCGAACCAAACTCTCGTTGCGATAAGAATGTTCTGTGGGATACTGGGTCTATCTCTGCTCGTGCCTTTTGGTTACGTTCTCAACGTCGGCAGACGGCAGAGACGAGGTGATTACTCCAAAGAGGAATATCTTGCTATGCAAGAAAAAACTTTCATCTTTCGCCAGAAAGCATCAACCCTGATGCTAGCATGGAAGCTCCTTTCAGCTCTCAGTGGATGTGGGTTTATTGCCACACTGTTCATATGGTCAGGCGAAGCGGTTAGGGGGGAGCCCTTCAAACCACATTGATGGGCGACGGTGCCTTGATGGCCTCCGCATGTACCTTGGCCATGGCGTGTGTAGCGGGGATAGTGGGGGCGAGCAAGGGGGGCACTGCTACGCCGCTCTGATAGCGGTCGGTGTCAAGGCGTGGAAGAAACGCTGGCAAGTATCAGCCGCTCGATGGCTTTGCACAATCGGGAGCTGTGGCTGCGATGCTGGATTAATCGAGACCCTAATCGACCGAAATGGTAACGACCCGAAAACCAAGAATGCCACAGATGGCTACGGTATCGGCTGCTTATGGAATGGGGATAGGTCCCGAGGTGAAGCCCTACGGGCTGTTGTGAACTCGTACAACGTTGGCTGTTTCTGTGAAGCATTGCCTCATTTGTGGAGAGCGTGCTGCTGACTTGGGCGCCTGAGATTTCTCGACTGACGGCTATGCCTCGCAATCAGCGACACTCCTCGGCGGATGCAGTAAGTTGACTCAGGATCCATCGAGATAGATCAGGGGCCAGAACACTATATGATCGCCACGAATTTCGTTTTCTCGGCAGCTATTATAGTGCTAGGACTTTTGGAGGTTGCGAGCTTGGCAATTGTGTATCGAAAGGCTGGCCGGTCCCCGTGGCTCGCCTTAGTACCTGTCGCGAATCTCACAACCTATTTCCGCGTTGCGGGACGGCCAGCGTCGAATGTACTGCTGTTGCTCATACCGATAGTGAATCTGTTCATCTGGATAGACGTGAATGTCTGTCTGTCACGAAGATTCAGCCACGGCCTGTGGTTTGGATTAGGATTAGCAGTGCTTTTTCCGTTATTTCTCGCAAGGATTGCTCTCGGAACTTCAACCTATTCACGTCCCGTTCGTTGAATTGCTGCACAGCCAGTAGGTGACGGTGAGCCGGTAAGCCCGTGAGCGCACTGGGGGTCCGGATCGGCATGTGACGGAGCGCCGGGCCGAGTCGGGTCGTCCGCCCTTCGCAGAGCGGGACCAGGCAGGCTGGCAGCAGTGTCATCGTTGCGGTTTCCAAGAGTGCGATGGCGCCGGATAGGGCATCGTCCTCGGCGGGCGTAGAATGACCAGCGTGAGTGTTTTCGCGAAAGTCCTGCGTGCCGGTGAAGGCAAAAAGGTCAGAAACCTCGCGGGCATCGTGCCGCTCGTGAACGACCTCGAGCCCGAGGTCTCCGCGATGTCCGACGACGAGCTCGCGCACATGACGGTTGCCTTCAAAGAACGCGTCGACGCCGGTGAGGATCTCAATGATCTCCTCGTCGAAGCCTTTGCGGTCGTCCGAGAAGCCGCAAAGCGCACGATCGGGCAGCGCCACTACGACGTCCAGCTCATGGGCGGCATGGCGCTGCACTTCGGGTGGATCGCCGAGATGCGCACCGGTGAGGGCAAGACCCTCGTGTCGACGCTCCCGGTCTACCTCAATGCGCTATCCGGCAAGGGAGTCCACGTCGTCACCGTCAACGACTACCTCTCCCGCCGAGACGCTACCTGGATGGGTCAGGTCTACCGCTTCCTCGGGCTCCAGGTCGGCCTCGTCGTGCCGGAGATCGACTCGCCCGAGGCCAAGCGGGCGGCCTATGCCGCAGATGTCACCTACGGGACGAACACTGAGCTGGGCTTCGACTACCTGCGAGACCACATGGCCGTCGAGCGGGCACAGATGGTCCAGCGCGGCCACAACTTTGCGATTGTCGACGAGGTGGACTCGATCCTCATCGACGAGGCCCGCACGCCGCTCATCATCAGTGGTCCGTCCGACGAGTCGACCAGGCTCTACTACCAGTTCGCCAGTGTGGCCCGGACGCTGCGTCGGGACGAGGACTACGAGGTCGACGAAGAAAAGCGCACGGTCGTGCCGACTGAAGCCGGTATCGCCAAGGTGGAACGGCAGATCGGCGTCGAAAACCTGTACGACGCCGTGGCGGTGAACTACGTCCACCAGCTATCGAAGGCGCTCGAAGCCAAGGAGCTGAACCGTCGGGACAAGGAGTACATCGTCGCCGACGGCGAAGTGAAGATCGTGGACGAGTTCACGGGTCGCATTCTCGAAGGCAGACGGTGGTCGGACGGTTTGCACCAGGCGGTCGAAGCCAAAGAGCGGGTCCGCATCAAGGAAGAGAACCACACGTGGGCCACCGTGACCTTGCAGAACTACTTCCGCATGTACGACAAGCTCGCAGGCATGACCGGAACCGCCGAAACCGAGGCCGCGGAGTTCGCTTCGACCTACGACCTCCAGGTCGTGCCGATCCCGACGAACCGGCCGATGATCCGCATCGACGGCGCGGACCTCGTCTTCAAGACCGAAGAAGGCAAGTTCAAGGCGGTCGTCGAAGACATCGCTGCCCGCTACGAGACCGGCCAGCCCGTGCTCGTCGGGACGGCATCCGTCGAGAAGTCCGAGCATCTCTCCCGTCTGCTCGACAAGCAGGGTATTCCCCACACCGTGCTGAATGCGAAGCAGCACGCCAGGGAGGCGCAGATCGTGACGCAAGCGGGACGCCTCCACGGCGTGACGGTTGCGACGAACATGGCTGGCCGTGGTGTCGACATCCTGCTCGGCGGCAACCCGGAAGGTCTTGCTCGTGATGCTGTCCAGGCAGAGGGCCTCGACCCGACAACACCTGAAGGCATGGCCCGAGAGCAGGAGCTGCTCGTGAAGTTCGAGGCGGAGTGCGCTGCCGAGGCCGAGGAGGTCCGGAGACTGGGCGGGCTCTACGTGCTTGGAAGCGAGCGTCACGAGAGCCGTCGGATCGACAACCAGCTTCGAGGTCGCGCTGGACGCCAGGGAGATCCTGGCGAGAGCCGCTTCTTCCTCTCGCTCGAGGACGAGCTGATGCGTCTGTTCGCAAGCGGTGCGATGAGCTGGGTCATGGATCGAGCGCTGCCGGACGACGTCCCGATCGAGGCGCGCATGGTCTCAAAGGCGATCGAGCGAGCGCAAAACACGGTCGAAGCGCGAAACGCCGAGATCCGCAAGGACGTCCTCAAGTACGACGAGGTCATGAACAGCCAGCGCAAGGTGATCTACGAGCGTCGATTGCAGATCCTCGACGGAGAGAACCTGCGGGACCACACGGTCGAGCTGATCGAGACGATCCTCGAGCGGGTCGTCACCTCAGCGTGCCCGGTGGATTTTGCCGAAGAGTGGGATCTCGAGCGCCTGGTCACCGAGCTCTCGCAGTACTACCCGAGCGAGTTCACCGTCGAAGACCTCGAGCAAGCGGAGACGATCGAGCAGCTCGTCGAGAGCGTCGTCGCGGATGCCATTGAGCGCTACGAGAACCGCGAGCAGACCATGCCAGGCGGCGAAGAGACCGCCCGTCAGGTCGAACGGCAGATCATGTTGCAGATCATCGATCAGCGATGGCGCCAGCATCTCTCGGAGATGGACCACTTGCGCGAGGGCATCCACCTTCGAGGCATCGCCCAGACCGATCCGCTCGTCGCGTGGCAGCGGGAAGGCTATGAGCTGTTCGGAAAGCTCATGGCCGCCATCGACGACGACTATCTCCGATACGTGATGCACGTCGAGCTCCTCGTGGAGCAAGAAGCGGCTCCGGATTACAGCCAGGCGAGCTTCGAGGCGGCGGATGACCCGGCGGGAGGCCTTGCCGTCGCTGCGGCGCTGGATCCTGAGGACGACGTGATGCTCGGCGCACCCCACGCCGGCCTACCCGAGCTCAGCGGTCCCAATGTGGGTGGGATGCCGACGGGTTCGCCTCGCTATGGCGCGGGTGGGAGCGCCCGCGTGACGGGGATCGGCCGCCCGGCGTCCGAGGCACGCGCAGCGCCGATTGCTGGCGTAGCCGACGCCACAGCAAAGATCGGGAGAAATGACCCCTGCTACTGCGGGAGCGGCAAGAAGTACAAGCTCTGCCACGGCGCGATCTGATCCGTGGCAACCGCTGAAAGCGAACAGTGCCGAGCCGCGCCCTCAAACGAGCCACGTGAGGGCGTCCTGGGCGAACTTGCGGAGCTCACCTCCCGTCTCGTGGCAGCAGGCGAGTATCTCCATCTCGACGACCAGCGCGAGGCGTTGAAGCGACTCGAGGTCGAGGTCGCCGCACCCGAGCTGTGGTCTGACCCCGATCGAGCACGCGCCGCCACGACTGCCTACGGCAAGGCCAAGAGCGATGTCGACAAGCTCGATGACCTGGCTGTTCGTCTTGAGGATGCAACGGAGCTTTACCAGCTGGCCCTCGACGAGGGTCCAGAGTCGGTCGCGACCATCGCCGGTGAGGTCGACGCGACGATTGCGCTCGTCGCCAAGGAGCTGGATGAGCTCGAACTGGCCAGCTTGTTCTCTGGAGAGCACGACGATCGCGACGCAGTCGCAGAGATCCACGCTGGCGCTGGCGGTACGGACGCCCAGGGGTGGGCGGAGATGATGCTCCGGATGTACCTGCGCTGGGCGGAGCGTCGTGGTTTTTCCGTCGAGGTCGACGAGACGTCGCCGGGACAAGAGGCGGGGCTGCTGTCTGCGACCTTTATCGTGCGAGGACCGAATGCCTATGGGTTGCTGACCTCTGAGCGCGGTGTCCATCGGCTCGTGCGAATGTCGCCCTACGACTCCCAGCACCGCCGTCAGACGAGCTTCGCCTCGTTCGAAGTCACGCCGTTCCTGGACGATCTCTCTGACGAGGTGCAGATCGATGACAAGGAGCTTCGGATCGACACCTATCGCTCGTCGGGTGCCGGTGGACAGCACGTGAACGTGACGGACTCGGCAGTGCGCATCACACATCTCCCGACCGGTGTGGTCGTGTCGTGCCAGAACGAGCGCAGTCAGCATCAGAACAAGGCCAAGGCCATGCAGATTCTCGCCGCCAAGCTGGCGGAGCTTCAGCGCGAGGCGCGCCGAGCCGAGATGTCTGCGCTGACAGGGCCGCAGACCAAGGTCGAGTGGGGGAGCCAGATCCGCTCGTACGTGCTTGCTCCCTACCAGCTCGTCAAGGACTTGCGCACCGAGCACGAGACCGGGAACGTCGAGGGTGTCCTGGACGGAGACATCGAAGAGTTCATGGTCGCCTACCTACGGTGGCGCAGGAGCGAATTCGATTAGCACGCGTCGTGACATAACAACGTGCTGATGTGGCCATAATGAACGGTTGTCTGCGGTGTTACGTGACCGTAACTCGACACAAGCGTCCTGGCTGGTAATGTTTGGAGACCGATCAGGCGGAACTTGTAGATTCCGCGGTAACGGTGCGGCCGCTGAGTTGCACCGCATATGTTCAAGAAATCCGGCCCGTTTTCCCGTTGTCTGGTGGTAAATGCCCTCGGACAGCCGGTGGGACGAACAGTTGGCGCTGACCCGAGGGGTTGCGCCCGGGGAAGAGGACGATGATCCGCTTCGACAATGTCACGAAGAGCTACAAGGGGCTTGCTCCAGCGCTCTACGACATCTCGCTCGAGATCCAAAAGGGTGAGTTCGTCTTCCTTGTCGGCTCATCCGGCTCGGGGAAGACGACATTCCTCAAGCTCCTGCTGCGTGAGGCGGTGCCGGACTCGGGATCGATCCTGGTCGCCGGTCGAGACATCGGCGAGCTCTCACACTGGCGCGTCCCTTACCTGCGGCGCAACCTTGGCTGTGTCTTCCAGGACTTTCGCCTGCTCCCGAACAAGACCGTCACGGAGAACGTCGCTTTCGCCCTGGAGGTGATCGGGCGCCCGAAGAGTGTCATCTCGTCGCAGGTGTCCCAGGTACTCGAGCTCGTGGGGCTCGGGCAAAAGGGTGACCGCATGCCGCACGAGCTCTCCGGAGGTGAGCAGCAGCGTGTGGCCGTGGCTCGGGCCTTTGTCAATCGACCGCTTGTGCTTCTCGCCGACGAGCCCACCGGGAACCTTGACCCGTCGACCAGTCAGGGCATCATGAAGCTGCTGGACCGGATCAACCGGACCGGTACGACGGTCGTCATGGCGACCCACGATGTGGGCATCGTCGACACCATGCGCCGACGGGTCATCGAGCTCGATCGCGGGCGTCTCGTGCGTGACCAGGCACGCGGCGTGTACGGCGCCGATATGAACAGCACCACGCGCGGCGTTCCCGCCGTGGTCATGGGTGGCGGCAACGACCTGCTCTACGACGTTGACGGCGACCCCGTCACCGGGCGTGTCGCGGCCGTACGCGCTCGTAGGGGACAGCGCTAGTGGCGGTCTCACTGGAGTACGTCGCCAAGGAAACGGCGACGAACCTCTGGCGCAACCGGATGATGGCCCTCGCTGCGGTGCTGACCGTCGCCGTGTCGCTCTCACTTGTCGGGACGGCGCTGCTGCTGCGCCAAGCCGTGAGCCGCCAGATCGGGCAGTGGAGCAACAACGTGAGCCTCCAGGTGTTCATGAACGCCGATGCGACCAGCCAGCAGCTCGCCAATGTCCGTTCGATGATCGCGCAGACGCCGCAGATTACCCATGTGTCGTACCTCGACCACGAGCAGTCCTATGCCCAGGCCAAGCAGGTCCTTGCGAGCGAGCCGACAGCTATTCAGGCCCTCACGCCAGCGACGACTCCGACGGTGTTTCGTGCGCAGCTGAAGAATCCCGCGGATGCGGCCACTGTTGCGGACACGTTCAACAGCGGTGTTCCCGGTGTCTATCAGGCCACATCACCGAGCCAGAGCATCCATGTGATGCAGAAGCTGACCAATGTGCTCCAGGTGATCCTGCTCGTCATCGCCATCGTGCTGCTCGTATCGTCCCTGGTCCTCATCTTGAATGCGATCCGCATGGCGATCTTCGCTCGGCGGCGTGAAGTCGGTGTGATGAAGCTCGTCGGTGCGACGAACTGGTTTATCCGCATCCCGTTCATGCTCGAAGGCCTCGTCCAAGGCCTGCTCGGGGCTGTCGTCGCGGTCGTCGTCGTCTTGCTGTCGAATCTCGGAGTCAGCTATCTCATCCGCCACTATCAGGTCTCTGTACTTGGTTCAGCGGTTCTGCCTGTTCACGATCTCGTGATGACCGAGATCGTGGTGGTATTGATTGGCCTCGTCGTCGGTGTCGCCGGCTCGTCCGTGGCGGTTCGCCGGTTCCTCGACGTCTGAGCGCACACGTCTGAGCACCGTCACCTGATCCTCGACAGCATCGCCTCATGGCCGGTCCCTCCCGGGAGTGCAGTGGCTGGCGTCACGGTCGCTGGCGGCGCAGTCGAGATTGCCGGAAATCCGTCTGCGGTCCATCCATGGGCGTCGGTAACCAAGCTCTGCACCGCACTTGCAATCCTTGTGGCGGTGGAAGAAGGCAGCATCGCTCTTGACGAACCCGCGGGACCTCCTGGATCGAGCGTGCGTCACCTTCTTGCCCACGCCTCCGGACTAGGTCCACAGAGCCGCGAGCAACCCCTGTGTCCACCGGCGACACGGCGAATCTATTCGAACGCAGGATTTGAGCTGCTCGGCGAGGTGCTCGAGCAGCGGACCGGAATGAGCTTTGCCGAGTACCTGGCGGAGGCAGTGTTTCGCCCCCTCGACATGTCGGGCACGACCATCGACGGCTCACCCGCCTCAGGGGTCAGCGGACCACTCGTCGACCTACTTCGACTCGGTCGAGAGCTGCTCCGCCCGACGCTCGTTGCCGAGGCCACAATGTTCGCGGCTACGACGGTGGTCTATGCCGACTTGGCTGGCGTGCTGCCGGGCTTTGGCCGACAAGATCCGTGCGACTGGGGACTCGGATTCGAGCTGAAAGGTCGGAAGACCCCTCATTGGACCGGTTCGAAGAACTCACCCGCAACCTTCGGCCACTTCGGAATGAGCGGCTCGTTCCTCTGGGTCGACCCTGTGGCAGGACTTGCTTGTGCTTCGATCGGCGAAGAGCCCTTTGGCTCATGGTCGACGAAGGCGTGGCCCGCACTTTCTGACGCCGTGCTCGCGGCACAGTGAGCACGCGAAGGACACGGGACACGGGACACGGGACACGGGGCACGGGGCACGGCATCGTGAGCACGGGACTACGCTTCCGCCGGTGTTGGCACAAGCGACGACGAGGGCGGATGAGCTGGCGATGAGGCAATGAAGGGCGTTCTCCTTGCTGGCGGCACGGGGAGCCGCCTGCATCCACTGACTCGCATCACGAACAAGCATCTCTTGCCGATCTACGACCGCCCGATGATCGCCTATGCGGTCGAAGCTCTCGTCAAGGCGGGTATCTCCGAGATGATGGTGGTGACCGGTGGAACGCATGCCGGCGAGTTCCTACGGCTGTTGTCCAATGGCGAGGAGCACGGCGTCGGTCGCCTCTGTTACGCCTACCAGGACCGTCCGGGCGGGATTGCAGAAGCGCTCGGCCTAGCCGAGCGCTTCGTCGGCGATGACCTGGTGATCGTGATGCTCGCCGACAACATCTTCGGCCGCTCGATCACCCACACGGTGTCGTCCTTTACCGAGCAGAAGAACGGTGCGCGGATCGTGCTTGCGCCGGTGAGCGAGCCTGAGCATCTTCGCCACCTCGGCGTGCCTGAGCTGTCCGACGACGGCAAAGTGCTTCGCATCGTCGAGAAGCCCGTCGACCCGCCGAGCAACTATTGCGTGACCGGTGCGTACTGCTACGACCCGTCGGTGTTCTCCGTGATCTCGACGCTCACCCCGTCCGGGCGCGGTGAACTCGAGATCACCGACGTGAACAACCACTACGTCGAGGAGGGACTCATGTCCTACGACGTACTCGAAGGCTTTTGGGGCGACGCCGGTGAATCCATCGACGCCTACTACGCGGTCAACGACTTCGTGCGTACGAGCGGTGCGAACCGCGACTGAGGCTCAGAGCCTCGTGAGCTGCGGCGACCCTTCGTAGGGAATGGGGAGATTGAGCGAAGCCTCTCGCCACAGACTTGGCGTGTAGGCAATCGTTCGTGGCACGTCCTCGTACAGCCATCGGCCTGCAAGGCGACGCGTCGTCGGATTCAGGCCAGCCAACTGGACCGAGCGCTCGGCACCCACCCGATGAGCGAGCACCTTCGAGACGAAGCGACTCATCTTGTGCTCTCGCGCAAGGGTCGATCCGATCAACTCGCGATAGCGCAGCGCCACTGCGGGCAGCTCGTGGCGAGCATCGGCAAACGCTTCGGCACACGCAGCAGCGCTCTCGAGGGCTTGACCGATTCCCTCCCCGGTGAAGGGATCGGCGGCACAGGCTGCATCACCGACGTAGAGGACCCTGCCCCCATGTGAGGACAGCTCGGTCCTGTCGATGTCGGCCGGGATTGGCCAAGAGCGAGCCGGAGCTTCGAGCACGGCACGGGGACCGAGCAGTGAGGAGAGGAACGAACCCTCGAGCTGTCGACGCCACTCTCGCGCGAGCACCGCACCGCTGACGCCCTCGGTCCTTCGCATGCAGATACCGATGTTCGCGGTTCCGTCGGGGAGGGGGAAGGACCACGCGTAACCCGGAAGCAGCGAGGCGTCGAACCACACCCAAATCTGCTCTGTGGCCGCTCCGGTCACCTGGCGCGCATAGGCCCGCCAGGCGTGCCATCCGCCGTCCAGCACTCGCTGGCGCCGCGAGACCTCGCCTCTCTGCGCGTCCGGGACGCCACGGCGCCGTGAGCTCGACCCCGCCTGGAGCTGTGCGCGCACCCGGGACCAGGCGCCATCAGCTGCGATGACCACGGGGCTGCGCACGACGGTGCCGTCGAAGAGCTGGGCTGTACAGCCCGTCGAATCGATAGTCAGCTCGTCGAGACCACAGCCCTCGGACACCGTGGCACCTGCGCGTCGGGCGAGCTGGAGCAGCGCTGCGTCGAGGTCACGGCGACGGGCGACTGCTCCGACTGCGGTAGCTCCCCGCACGAGCGGGAGCTTCGCGACTCGCCCAGAAGGCGAGCGGACAGAGATTGCCTCGACTGGGGTGAACGAGGCAATCTCGCCAAGATCCAGTCCCAGCTGATCAAGGCGCCTGAGCGCCCCGGTGGTGAGCCCGTCGCCACAGCACTTGTCACGCGGGAAGCGGGCTTTGTCGATGACTCGTACATCGATGCCTTGTCGAGCGAGGGCGACCGCGGTGGCGCTCCCAGCCGGACCGCCCCCTACGACAAGAACATCAGTGTCCATGCTGATCACTCAGACAGCCGCAGCCAGCGCATCCCCCAGATCGGGATGGGCGAAGACGTACCCACTCTGCTCGAGGACCGACGGCTGTACACGCTGGCTCGCACAGATCACCTCCGATGTCGTCTCGCCTCCCATCAACAGATCGAGTGCGGCACGAGGAACGGCGAAGACGGCGGGACGGTGCACAAGTGCGGCAAGTGCCGCAGTGAACTCACTATTTCTGGCGGGGTTTGGCGCCGTCGCATTACACGGCCCGCTGATGGACTTGTCCCGTGCTGCGTGGATCAGCGCTCCGACCTCGTCGTCGAGCGAGATCCAGCTCGTCCACTGCTGTCCCGAACCGAGACGGCCTCCCAGGCCGGCTTTGAACAGCGGCAGCTGGATCTTCAGGCTCCCGCCGCCGGGACCGAGTACGACGCCTGTGCGGACATGAACGACCCGCGCACCGGCGTCGCTTGCGGGCTTTGTCGCGGCCTCCCACGCCCGGCAGATGTCGGCAAGAGTTCCTGAGCCCGACGGACTCTGTTCGTCGAGCATCTCGTCACCTCGGCTGCCGTAGTAGCCGATGGCAGACGCAGCGATGAGCGTGGGCTGCTCGGGAGTTGCTGCGACGGCACGGGCGACGATGTCGGTCGTGACCACGCGGCTCGAACGGATGCGCTCGCGCTTTGCCGGACTCCAGCGCCACGGCGTGATCGGCTCTCCTGAAAGGTGGAACACCACATCGATCCCGGAGAGGCTGCCTCCAGGAAGTGCCGAAGCGTCGATTCGGCGACCAGCCACGTCGAGAATGGCCCTGGCTGGCGATCCACTGCCTGGCGCAGACGAGGTGCTGCTCTGGTCAGCGGGGCCCTTCGAACTGTCAGCACGGACGAGTGGATGCACTGTGTGGCCATCGCTCGTGAGCTTCGCGACCAGCGCGCTCCCGATAAACCCCTTTGAGCCGCTCACCAGCACATTCACGCCACTCCGCCTCTCATCGTGGGCTGAGCCTAACGCCGCGAGGCATCAACCTTGGCGGCGAGCTCCTCGACAATCGTGCCGAGGGCATGTGGAGCGCTCAGATGGGCTTGGTGACCGGCATCGTCGAGAACTTCGAGCTTTGCTCCAGGCACGTGCTCGACAAACCAGCTCGCGCCTCGAGCGTGGCGGGCCGTCGCCGCACTGCCCCGGACAACCACGACCGGCACGTGGATGGCGGTAGGGTCAAATGGCACGGCACGTGCGAGATCCGAAAGCTCAGTCGCCGCCGCTCGCCCGTCGAGAAGGATCTCTGCCTTGATCGCAGCCCCGAGCCGAGACCAGCGTTCCGGGCCGATCATCACGTTCGCAAACTCGTCGGCAAACTCTGCCGGATCCTGCCCGGGCCGTGGGACCAGCGCTCGGGATCCGGCATCGAGAGCATCGGTCCACCACGGCATCCAGCTGAGCGGTGGTTCGTAGCTAACGACGCCGCGAAGGAGCGATGAGCCCCTACTCGCCGCAGCCAGCGCCACGATTCCGCCGTAGCTGTGTCCAAGGACGACTGCGCCAGCGGGCGTGTACGTCTCGAGTACGGCGAGAAGGTCGTCGACATGTCCCGAGAGTCGCGGCGGATCGTCAGTGCCTCGCGAACGCTGGTAGCCCCGGCGGTCGTACGCGATCACCTGACGGGTTGACGCAAGCGTCCGGGCCAGGCGGCCGAAGCTACGACTGCTGTCGAGGACCCCGTGGATCGCCACGACAGGCACCGGATCAAGTGGAGCTGAAGCGACTTCCAGCTGGCCGATCAGCTGACAGTTCACCCGATCTGGCGTGGCGCGTCGCGAGAGGTCTTCGACATAGAGGCCACTCGCCAAGCCCGACGTCGGCGCCATCTGTGCTTGCGATGACATGTGCCGAAGCTAGCTGTCCGGATGGGTCCATGCCACGTCGTGTTTCTCGGCAGTACAATGGCAAAAGTGCACGACGATAACCAATCCGACCGGCTGACGAGTGGCAACGGCGGGCCGAGCAGCGGTGCACTCGGGCTCAATGCGTGGCTCGTCGAAGAGATGTACCAGGAGTACAGGAGCGACCCCTCGTCGGTCAGCGCCAGCTGGCGGGAGTTCTTCGCTGACTACCGGAGCCTTCGTTCCGCTCCAGGGGACTCGCTTCCCCCGTTGCGTTCCAGCCTGACCGAGTCGATCACGCCTACTCGCACTGCTCCCAAGCCTGCACTTGCCTACGTCGTACCCGCCACGACGGGGGTGGGATCAGGGAGTGCACCGACCGAGGCGCACGCTGTTGAAGCGCCCGTGAATCTATCCTCAGCCAGCACAGACTCTTCCAACGCAGCGCCGCCCAGCGCAGCCAGCACATCGCCCCCCAGCGCAGGCCCTTCCAGCGCAGCCACGGCCAGCGCAGCGCCGGGAACTCCAGCACCAGTGACCACAGCGTCGGGAACTCCAGCACCGGCGACCGCCACACCTGCGCCGGACTCGACGGCCCCAGCGCCGTCGCTTCTTCGTGGCGCATCTGCTCGCATCGTCGAGAACATGGTGCGCAGCCTCGACGTACCCACGGCAACGAGCGTGCATCCGGTCCCGGCCAAGCTCCTCGAGGTCAACCGCCGGATCGTCAACGAGCACCTCACCCGAACCTCGGGCGGCAAGGTCAGCTTCACCCACCTCATCGGGTGGGCAGTCATCCAGGCCTTGGGCGCGGTGCCCTCGTTGAATTCCGGGTTCGTCGCGGACGCCGACGGCAAAGGTACGCCTGGCGTTTTGCGCCACGAGCACGTCGGCCTCGGGATCGCCATCGACCTCCAGCGCTCCGACGGCGGCAGGAGCTTGCTCGTGCCGTGCATACGTGAGGCAGAGACCCTCGGATTTGCCGGCTTTCTCCACGCCTATGAGGATCTCGTGCGGCGAGCGAGGAATGCCAAGCTCGGTGTCGAGGACTTCGCCGGCGTCACGGTGACGCTCACGAACCCGGGCACCCTCGGCACGACGCAGTCCGTTCCACGATTGATGAGCGGACAAGGGGCGATCATCGGCGTGGGAGCGCTCGACTACCCCGTCGAGTACCAGGCGACCGATCCCGCTGCGCTGGCTGATATTGGCGTCGGCAAAGTGCTCACCTTGACCTCGACGTATGATCATCGCATCATCCAGGGCGCCGAGTCCGGGCTGTTCCTTCAACGCGTGCACGAGCTCCTCGTGGGCAAGCACCACTTCTACGAGGAGGTGTTCACCTCGCTCGGCGTGCCGCACCAGCCGGTTCAGTGGCACCGAGACACGAACACCCTCTCTTCGGGCGACCGCGAGCACGCGCTGATCGAAAAGAACATGCACGTGCAAGCACTGATCAACATGTATCGCGTGCGCGGCCATCTCATCGCGCAGCTCGATCCGCTTGCGACGAGCGCGCCAGAGCTGTGGCCCGATCTCGATCCCTGGACCTACGGGCTCTCGCTGTGGGATCTCGACCGCCGATTCATCACCGGTGGACTCGCGGGCAAGGACGTGCTCTCGCTCTCGTCGATCATCGAGATCTTGCGCGACGCGTACTGCCGGACGATCGGCATCGAGTACATGCACATCCAAGAGCCCGAGGAGAAGCGCTGGATCCAGTCGCACGTCGAAGGCGCGACAGGGACGCTCACGCGAGACGAGCAGCGTCACCTTCTCGGTCGACTCAATGCCGCCGAGGCCTTCGAGCGTTTCCTTCACTCGCGCTATGTCGGCCAGAAGCGCTTCGGGCTCGAAGGCGCAGAATCAACGATCCCGTTTCTCGACGCCGTGCTCGACGAAGCAGCGCACGCAGGGCTATCCGAGGCAGTGCTCGGCATGGCGCATCGGGGAAGGTTGAACGTGCTGGCGAACATCGTCGGCAAGTCCTACTCGGAGATCTTTGCCGAGTTCGAGGGAAACCTCGATCCGGAGACGGTGCAAGGTTCGGGCGACGTCAAGTACCACAAGGGGGCGGTCGGAAAGTTTGTCGGGCGTGACGGCATGACGCTCCCGGTGACGCTGTCCTCGAACCCGTCACACCTCGAGGCGGTCGATCCCGTCGTCGAAGGCATGGCTCGTGCGAAGCAAGATCGCGAGCGCGAGCCGGAGCGCTTCCCGGTGCTCCCGCTTCTCGTCCATGGTGACGCAGCCTTTGCCGGTCAGGGCGTGGTAGCTGAATCCTTGAACCTCTCGCAGCTGCAGGGTTATCGGACCGGTGGCACCATCCACCTCGTCATCAACAACCAGCTCGGTTTCACGACGCCGCCGACCGAGGCACGCTCGTCGGTCTACGCGACCGATGTTGCCAAAATGGTGCAGGCCCCGATCTTTCACGTCAACGGGGACGACCCCGAGGCGTGCGTGCGTGTGGCTCGCCTTGCCTTTGCCTTTCGGCAGGCATTCCACAAAGACGTCGTGGTCGACCTCGTCTGTTACCGCCTCCACGGGCACAACGAAGGGGATGACCCCAGCTACACCCAACCCCTTATGTACAAGGAGATCGAGCGTCACCGCTCGGTCCGCAAGCTCTACACCGAGGCGCTCGTCAAGCGCGGCGACATCACGCTCGAGGAGGCGGAGCAGGCACTCGCAGACTTCTCCGCGCGTCTGCAAAGTGCTCTCGAAGAGACGCGATCGGCCATCGCACCGAAGATCGACCATCTGCCGGAGCGGCGCGTCGTTGAAGCACCTCGCCTCGCGATGGCAACGGGCGTCGATCGCGGCACGCTCGATCGCATTGCGGCACGCCTCCACGAGCAGCCGGAAGGCTTCGTCGTCCATCCGAAGCTCGCTCGCCAGCTTGCCCAGCGCGCCCAGCTGTATGCATCGGGAGAGGTCGACTGGGCGCTGGGCGAGGCACTTGCCATCGGATCGCTGCTACTCGATGGGACCGACGTCCGCCTCACCGGTCAAGACACGAGGCGCGGGACGTTCTCCCACCGCCACGCAGTCCTTGTGGACTACGAGACCGGCGCTGAGGTGGTGCCACTGGCGTCGTTCGGAGCGACTCTCGGTGAAGTCGATCGCGACACCGAGGGTCGGGGGCGCTTCCTCGTCTTCGACTCGCTGCTCTCGGAGTACGCAGCAGTGGGTTTCGAATACGGCTACTCGGTAGAGGCCCACAATGCGCTCGTGATGTGGGAGGCGCAGTTTGGCGACTTTGCAAACGGCGCGCAGATCATCGTTGACAACTTCCTCGTAGCAGCGGAGGAGAAGTGGGGTCAAAGCTCCGGGCTCACCCTGCTCCTTCCTCACGGCTACGAGGGCCAGGGCGCGGAGCACTCCTCTGCTCGGCTGGAGCGATTCCTCGCACTTGCCGCCGAGGACAACATCACCGTTGCTCAGCCGACGACGGCAGGCCAGTACTTCCACCTGTTGCGTGCCCAAGCACATCGCTCGGTGCGCAAGCCGCTCATCGTGATCACGCCAAAGTGGCTGCTGCGTGCCCGGACCTCACGCACTCCGGTCACTGAGCTCGTGCTGGGATCGTGGAGCGAGGTCATCGACGATCCGGGTCGTCCCACCACCATCGACAATGCCGCAGTGCGGCGCATCGTCTGTTGCAGCGGCAAGATCGCCTACGAGGCCATTGAGCGGCGTGACGCGCTCGTAGCGACGGGATCGGCCGATCCGGTGTCGGCCATCGTGCGTGTCGAGCAGTTGTACCCGTGGCCGGACGCACCGCTTGTCGATGTGATCGACCGCTACCCGAATGCGGAGGAGATCGTGTGGCTCCAAGATGAGCCGCAGAATATGGGACCGTGGACGTACGCCGGTGGGCAGCTTCGTCGCCTTTTCAGCGACCGCTACCGCATCCGCCACGTCTCTCGAGCCGAAGCGGGAAGTCCGGCAACGGGTTCGCACGCGATTCACGACCTCGAGCTCGAGTACCTGTTGACCGAGTCAGTCGGAGCGCTGCCACAGCCGCAGTAGCGATGCTGGCTCTCGGGCCGCAGGGCGCGATGGGGCGCAGGTACACGTGCGGCTGGTGGCGGAGTGCTTGACTAGCACCAACATGACTACCCAGCACGTCGTCGTCGACGGCTCCAATATCGCAACCGAAGGTCGCTCCACTCCCAGCCTCGATCAGCTCGAAGCAGCCGTAGCGGAGCTTGCCCACGAGCTCCCGGGCGCCGAAGTGACGGTCGTCGTCGATGCGACCTTCGCCCATCGAATCGACCCGTCGGAGCTTTCGCGCTTTGAACAGGCGGCGCTGCGTGGCGAGTACGTGTACCCGCCAGCCGGGGCGATCGGACGCGGAGACGCCTTTCTCCTTCGCATCGCACAGCGCGTCGATGGCGTCGTCTTGTCGAACGACTCCTTCCAGGAGTTCCACGGTGAGCACGAATGGCTGTTCGAGCGCGGACGTCTTCTTGGAGCTACGCCAGTTCCAGGCGTCGGATGGATCTTCGTGCCACGAACCCCGGTGCGAGGACCCCGCAGCAGAGTCGCTGTTCGCGACGCAAGCCGGGAGAAGGACCGGGTCGTCAAGGCCATTGCGGAGGCGACGAAGGAGGTCGTCGAGCCCGAGGAGGAGACATCGTCGCCGGCTGCGAAGAGCCATCGGCGTCTTCGCAATCGACCGTCGGGCGTCTCTCCCCAAGCAGTCAATGACCCCATGACCTTCATCTCCTTCATCGCCGAGCATCCGCTCGGTCAGGAGCTCGAAGGATCGGTCGAGAGCTTCACGTCGCACGGAGCAGTGGTGCACATCGGGAGCGTCCGCTGTTACGTGCCACTTTCTGGTCTCGGCACTCCTGCACCTCGAGCTGCTCGCGAGGTGCTGCATCGGGGTGAGACCAGGACATGGGTGATCACCGCTCTCGATCCCTATCGACGCGGCGTCGAGTTGGCCCTACCAGGGGTTGCCGTCGTGTCGGGTCATCCAAGTGACGAGACGGTCGCGGCGGAAGTCTCGATGGCCCGGCGCAGCGGGCGCACTGGGCGCAGCGGAGCGCAAGTCAAGACTGGTCCACAGGTCAAGGCCGCAGCCGTGAAGGCAAGCCCGGTAAGGGCTGGTGCGGCGAAGACCGCGACAGCAAAAGCCTCAGCAAAGAAGGCCGCTACGTCCAAGCAAGCCGGCGCGTCCAAGCAGGCCGCTGCGTCCAAGCAGGCCGCTGCGTCCAAGCAGGTCCCTGCCGTAACGAGCGCAGGTGTGAAGAGTCCGGCCAATTAGGCGACCGCCAACAGTCCGGCTGCGAAAGCTCCACGTGCAAAGGCTGCAGCTCCAGTGGTCACCGCGACTCCGCGCCCTGCTCAGCGCCCTGCGAAGGGCCCAGCTGCGTCGAGTCCAGTGTCCCCGCCGCCGGCAAAGAAGGCCACTGCTACGAAGGCCGCTGCGTCGAAGGCCACAGCGTCGAAGGCCGCTGCGTCGAAGGCCACAGCGTCGAAGGCCGCTACGTCGAGGGCTGCCGTGTCGAAGGCCGCTCCGTCGAAGGCCACAGCGTCGACGCCGCCGGCAAAGAAGACCACTGCTACGAAGGCCGCAGCGGCGACGCCGCCGGCAAAGAAGGCCGCAGCGTCGACGCCGCCGGCGAAGAAGGCCACAGCTTCGAAGGCCACAGCGTCGAAGGCCACAGCGTCGAAGGCCGCTCTGTCGAAGGCCACACCGGCGCGCCGAGCCTCAGGCGGCGGAAGGAGTCGATCGTGAGCTTGCCCACTCCCGAGGAGCTGATCCCTCATCGCGATCCCTTTCTCCTGCTCACGGGGATCACCGAGCTCAATCC
>Ga0116230_10002200_pt1 | contig 18749 bp, 21 predicted proteins | sample S1TSphfallax_3_FD_88678 | JGI IMG/M metagenome (GOLD analysis project Ga0116230, IMG submission 88678) | Host-associated microbial communities from peat moss isolated from Minnesota, USA - S1T2_Fd - Sphagnum fallax MG | ecosystem: Host-associated > Plants > Peat moss > Unclassified | place...
AGCCGCCGGCTCGGGATTTACAAATGGATTCGCGCGACTCCTGCCTGGCCCGTATCACGTACCGACCGGGTTTTTCTTGCCACAGTTTCTTCCGCTGGGTCTGCTCGTATTCTGGATGATTCGCGTGCGCTCGAGGGGCTGGCTCCGATTCTGGGTCGAAAGAAATTCCGTAGTATGCGGTGAATCGGAAAGTGAGCGTCCGCGTCCATCCCGAGTTCTCTAGTCACACGCGACTTTACGCCTTCAGTCAGAAATGATGCACCGGCTTACTACCGCGCGGGGCCGCGTCGTTGCAAACTTCCACGTCCACATAGGACCGAACCGCCGCGTGGCCACCTGCCTGGCATCACGGTCCACTCGCGATACTTGAGACGAAGCCCACTTATCCACTGGCGTGTCAGCGGGAACGTGTGCGCTGATTCCCCCTCTCGGCCGATACTCTGCGCGCCGCGGACGAAGCGTAGTGTCCGGTCAAGAGCGACCATTATCACTTGCCGATGACCTCTCCATACCCGACACTCGGGAGATATGGATAGGTTGGGTCAACGACTCGGGGAATACTATGGAAGGAATCGTTGTGGCGAATCGGAAGCCCGTCGCGGGGCGGCTTTATCAAGTCTTTGCCACCATCTCTGCGATAGTGGTCTTTATCGGATTTTCGCGGTCGTATTTCTTGCGGCCGCTGTTCCGAAACACTCCTTTGGAACTGACCTTGCAACTGCACGGCGCAGTGATGACACTATGGTTTTTGCTCTTTGCGCTCCAAGTCTCGTTAGTGGCGACTGGGCGGGCCATACTGCACCAAATTATTGGGGTCGCGGGCGCGATGCTCGCAGCGCTACTGAGCGTGCTGGCTTTACTGGTCACCGTTTACTCGGCCAAACAGGTCGGTGATTTCAGACCGCCGACCCCGTTTCTTGGATTGGTGTTGATCAGTTTTATTCCGTTTCCCATCCTGGTTGGCAGCGCCATCCACTATCGCTGCCAATCCGGAATACATAAGCGTTTGATGCTGCTGGCGACGGTGAGTATCTTAGGCGCTGCTCTCGTGCGCTTTCCGCTGAATTTCAGCGAAACCGGAGCAGCCATTTTCATGCTCGGCGGAACAGACGCTCTAGTGCTGGGCAGCGTCGCATTTGATACTGTCAAACACCGTCGGCTGCACCCCGCCTTCGCCATCGGGACTCTCTGCGTTCTGGTATTTCAATTGACTGCCGCACTGCTTGCGCCTTCGGACGCATGGGCGACGGCCCTGGCGTGGCTTACCAATACCATTCCTGGCTCACTCTGATGTGGCAAGGGCGCGATTGAATCCGCTCGGAACATCTGCTAGCGTTTTGCCGAACAAATACGGCGGTCCCCAATGAAGCAAACGTATATTCGCCACGGCTTCGGATCGGTACGCCCCTATGTCTACGGCCAGTTGGATACGATAGCGTTAATCCGAGAGGCTTTTGACGCACTCGAGTTAGAGCGGCTGGCAGGACCCACTGGCTTCCATATCGAGGCGCAGATCGGCGACTCCATGATCGTTCTTGAGGCAGCGGAGCCTCCTCCTCCCGGCGGGAGCCCATCCTCTATCTATGTTTACGTTCCTGACGTGGACAGTAGTTTTGCGAAAGCGCTGAAATTGGGCGCTGTGGAAATCAGCAGACCTGAGCAGAAGCCATACCAGGAGCGGGCAGCCGGGGTAAAGGACCGCTATGGCAACACGTGGTGGCTCGCCACTTACACGGGCTTGGTTTCTGATGACGAAGGCGCCCGATGAGCTCCTTTGACGGATGTCGTTGCTTTTGGCATCGCGGCAAGTAATCCATTAAGAAATATCAAATGCATCGAGACCCACCGTGTTGAGGCTTTTTCCTGTCGCCATGATCGCCTTGACGGCCGGTTGCGCATACATCGTTGGCGATGCGGCCATCATCAATGAGACACCGGCATCGGTTGCTCAGAGTGTCATCATTGGCAAGACAACCAAGGCGGACGTGGAGGCCAAATATGGTCTACCATCCACCGTGAGTTTTGACTCCAATGGCATGGAAATTTGGCTTTACGGATCGACCGCGGCATCCGCCGATAACCAGGCTACCGCCCACAAAGCACTGGAAGTTCATTTTGCCAAAGACGGAAGCGCCGTCTACTACCTGCTGACCGAAGTAGATCCCCAAAAGCGCCGGGCAACCCAACTCGCGCAGTGATTAGCATCCAGGCTGCCCGTTTACCAACCCACCGCTTCGCCGTCCTTGCGAAAGTCCGATCCGCCCCGGTAAAAACCGCTACCGACCATGATCGCCTGCACCCCGCCCACGCTCGACCCATTGATCGATTCCACGGTATGCCCCATGGCCGACAGCTTGTCCCCAACCAGATCGTATAACGGCGCCTCGAGACTGAGGACGTTCGAGATCTGGCTGTGCCGGAACCGTCCAAGATCGGCGGCAGCCTGAAGGTTCGCCCCCAGATCGAGAATATCGACCAGCAATTGCGCGTGACCTTGAGCCTGCATGTCGCCGCCCATCAGTGTCACGGTCATGAACGGCTGTTCGTCATGCAGCACGAATCCCGCGGACAGCGTGTTGAATGGCCGCTTGTGCGGCTCAATGACGTTCGGACTCTTGGGGTCGAGCGTGAACAGCGCGCCGCGGTCATGCAGGATGAACCCGAAACCCGGTACCGTGATGCCTGAACCGAATTCATCGAAATTGCTGTTCACCCACGACACCATGTTGCCTTCGGCATCCGCCGTCGACAGCACGATGGTGTCGCCGTTCATGGCAAAGTTGCCGTTGCGGGTGGGCGTCGAGGCGCGCGCAGGGTCGACTTTGCCGCATAGCGACGCCGCATAGGAATCTGACAACAACCGGTCGAGCGGCACCTTGGCAAAATTGGGGTCGGCGTTGTATTGATAAAGATCCGCATACGCCAGCTTCTTCGCTTCAACCATGAGGTGCCAGTATTCGGGATTCGCCGGGCCGAGTGACCCCAGCGTCTTGCCGGGCACCCAGTGCGGCACGCACGCAGTGAGGATGTTCAGCATTTCATCGGTCGCCCACGCCTGCGACGGCGGCGGCAATTCGATCACGTCGTAGCCGTGATAGCGCGTACGCGCACCCTCCACCCATTCGCCGTGATAATTGGCGAGATCGTCGAGCGTCATCGTGCCGCCGAGCGCCCGGGATTTCGCGACGATGGCCTTCGCGATCTCACCCCGATAGAACGCATCGGCGCCCTGCGCTTGCAGAAGCCGAAACGTTCGGGCGAGTTCGGGATTTTTGAAGATATCCCCGGGCTTGGGCGGATTGCCGTTGAGGTACCACGTTTTGATGGAGTCCGGATCGATCTCTTTGCAACACTCCTTCAACGGCAGTGCGTTCGGCAAACGCCAATCGCTGGCGATCCGCTCAGAAACCGGAAAACCGCCTTCCGCGTATTGCACGGCGGGTTCGAGGACCTGCTGGAATTTCATCGTGCCGAACCGCGTGAGCACTTCCTGCCAGCCCCAGGCGGCACCGGGAACGGTCACCGGGAGGATGCCATGCACCGGCATCCCGGACATCGGACCCCAATTCAAAGGATCCCAGTGATAACCAAGTTCATTGAAATGCGCCACGGTCGCACCGGTGGGCGCCATGCCGCTCGCGTTCAGCACGTGAATTTTCTTGTCCTTGGCCGTATAGATGATGGCGAACAGATCACCGCCAACCCCGACCATCATCGGCTCCACGAGGTTCAAGACCGCGGCCGTGGCCACGGCGGCATCGATCGCATTGCCGCCGCGCATCAGGATCTGCAGTCCCGCTTGCGCAGCGAGCGGCTGGCTCGTCACCACCATGCCATGCTGCGCCATGACCTCCGAGCGACTTTGGGGCAACCAGCCTTCCGCACGCGCGCCGCGCACGGCGCTACAAAATGCGGCCGGCGAGAGCGACCCGCACACCGCATCGGGGGTCCCGGGCAATGCCGCGCCCGAAGCACACAGCCATCCGATGCCAAACCAGATTGCGGTTGCCCGCCTGCAGTCAATCAAGCTGATCGCCTTGGTTCTTATACCTCGACGCCAACAGCCCCGTTGCCTCGGCCAGATCGATGTCGGCCACCAGCAGCCCGTCCTGATCGTAAGGCTGATAGGTCAGCACGGTTCCATCCGGCCTGACCACCGCCGAGGTGGTGGGCGAGCCGTCACTCGCGCAATTGGCGGTGACGATGAAGCATGTGTTCTCCGCGGCGCGGCACAACATCGCCTTCTCGTGAAATGAATTCGCTGCTTCCGCATAACTCACCGGCCGATACACGGGGGCGCCGCACGGCCCCTGCAGATCGCGTTCGGCCTCGCTCAAATGCGGATGAAACACCACCTGCGCACCGCGCACCGCCGCCCAGCGCACCGTTTCCGGATAACGGAAACCCTCGTGGCAGATCGCTATGCCGAAGGTCAGCGGGCCGGCCGCGAACATTCGCCGTTCCACACCCGCAACATAGGTCGCATCTTCGGAGGGGTCGAGCTGCACCTTGTCCTGAAATCCCGCCACGCTGCCATCGCGATTGATGACCAAGGCCGCGCTGCGCAACTCATCACCGACCACGCGCTCCGTGCCGAGCACTACGCCCACGTCCGACTCACCCGCCGCCGCGGCAATCCTCGCCCACGCGCTCTCGAGAAATATGGGATCGGGCGGCGCGATCACTCGGCCAAAGCCCCGGTACCCCGGCACGTAGGCTTCCGGAAAACAAACGATGTCAGCGCGCTCGCGGCCGGCTTGCCGGATCGCCTGCACCGCCAACAGCACGGAATCCTCCGGCGTCGGGGGAAAGCGTAGGTTGGCTACCGCGATCCTAACGGTAGGCATGGAAGCCGCGCCGCGCGACTTACGCCGCCTGGCGACGTTTCCGGTTCACCGAGCGAAACCTGATCCCGAGCAGCATCGCCTTCTGCGCCACCGCTCCCGGTGTACGGCGCAATTGTTTTGCCGCCTGTTTGCCCGAGAGACGCTCTTTCGCGATGCTACGTAGAGTCTTGATGTCGTCCTTGGTCCAAGCCCGCACGATTCGCTTTTTCTGCTTTGCCTTTGCCATACCGTCCTCATCCAAAAGGTCGCGATTATAGCGTGATCTATTAGTCTTTGGCAGCGCCAGCTCTAATAATCTAACGATCTAATGATCCGCCACGGGGAGAATCACCGCGCTCGCCTGCTGGGGCGCATGAAACACGCTCTGCGTTGCCTTGCGATAATCTGCAGGTTTTGCCCAGAAGATGTTATTTACATAGGTCTGCGGATTGCGATCATAGAGCGGAAATAACGACGACTGCACCTGCACCATGATGCGATGTCCCGGCAGGAACACATGATCTACGTTGGGCAAACTCCAGCGATACTCCTCCACCTTGCCCGGCTTCAATGCCCGCGGCTTGTCGAAGCCGCTGACATAACGGCCACGGAATATCTCAATGCCGATCGGCAATTCGAAACCCGCCATGTTGGGCGCGAGCGCGCCGGCCCGCACACCCTCGGTCGAGGTATCGGGATACACGTCGATCAGTTTCACCACCCAATCGCTGTCCGTGCCCGAGGTCGCGGCAAACAGGTCCACCGCCGGCGCACCCATGATATGCAGCGGCTCAGCCAGCACATCGGTCGCGTAGACCAGCACGTCTGGACGGTCCGAGACGAAACGCTGATCGCGCACCAGCCACGTCGTCCATTGACTCGAATCACCGATGTTGATCGGCCGCGGGCTGAACGGCACCGGTTTTGCCGGATCTGAAACATAGTCATCGTGGTCCGACTTCGACGCCACCGGCGCCGCGAACGACGCCGCGAAACCCTCGTGCAAATACAGCGGTACCGCTTTGCCATTCGGCCATTGCGCGGACTCCTCCCAGTGGTCAGCCCCCGTCGCGTAGGTCAACACCTTAGGCGTCTTCGGATCGGGCGCCCCCTTCAAATAATGATCAAAGAACGGTTTCATGAACTTGACCCGGAATTCCTGCGCAGTGTCCCCCGTGAAGCTCAAATCCCCCAATCCGTACCCGTAGTGATTGACACCCGAATGCCGCCAGGGACCGATCACCAGGTGGAGCAAGTTGTCATGATCTTTGGGGACTAGCGCGCGATAAACCGCAGGTGCCCCGTAACTGTCCTCCTGATCCCACTGACCGACCACGAGCATCGTCGGGACCGTGAACGGACGCTCTGCCAACCATTTGTCCACGGCCGCGAGCGACCACACCGGATCGTAAGCCGGGTGCCCGAGCAACAACTGGCTGAACGGCGCTTTATCGAGGCCCCATTTCTTCGCGTGATCGCCCATCGATCCATCGCCGAGATAGAGACTGTAGTCGTCCCGAGGACCATACGTCGTGTGCTCACCATCGCCTTTGTTGGTGCCCATTTCCAGCGCGTAATCGAGCGAGCCTGCGCGAAACGCCCCGTTGTGAAAGTCGTCGTCGCCGATCCAGGTATCCACCATCGGACTTTCCGGGACCACCGCTTTGAGCGCCGGATGCGGATTGATTTCCGCCATCAGCGTCGTGAACCCCAGATAGGACGAGCCCACGACGCCTACGTTGCCGTTCGACTCCGGAATGTTCTTCACCAGCCAATCGATGGTGTCGTAGGCATCAGTGGCTTCGTCCACCGACGTGTGATTGAGCGGCCCGATGATCGGCCGCGTCATCACGAACTCACCGTCCGAGTGATGCATGCCGCGCACGTCCTGGTACACCCGGATATATCCGTCCGTGACGAATTCCGCATCCATCGCCGGCAGCACCTCGGTCAACACCGGACTGATGTTGCGCTGAGTCGCCGCCTTGGCGTCATACGGAGTACGCGACAACAAGATCGGCCCCTTCGTGGTGCCTTTCTTGAATAAGATCACCGTATAGAGTTTCACTCCATCACGCATCGGCACCATCTCCACCCGCTTCACGTAGTCGGCATGAGCGAGATCGAAGGCGTCGAAGCTCGGCACCACGTCCGGCGTCATCGGCGTAACCGCTGCCGACGCGGTAACCGCTGCCGACTCCGTAACCGGTGCATCGAGCCTAACCATTGGGTCGGCGGCGAGACTCATTCTTAAGGCGAGCGGGCTTCCGCACAGCAACAGCGCGGCGAGCGCGCGACAAACTTTCGATGACATCCTGGGACAGCCTCGGCGGGTGACGTGTAAGGGATACATATAAAGATAACGAGTCGGGCGAGATTGATTTTCGCCGCTCAAGTCTCGGTTCGTGGTTCGCCCATGTCAAATCCGCAAATCGCGCATTGCAACCAAATAAGGCGAAATACAGCACTTCGATATATGCTTCGCAAGCCGATTTGGTACGCAGGTTGATTGCAAACCTTGTCGGGCAGTGGTTGGGGCAACGATGACAGGAGACGCGGCGTGTCGTGGTATGGATTGGCGACTTTTTGCGCAGTTTATTTTCTGGCGGTAGCAACGCCCGGGCCGGGAGTCGCAGCCGTGATCGCGCGCGGTCTCGCGCACGGTCCACGCGGTGCTGCGCCGTTCATCGCCGGCTTCGTCGTCGGCGATTTAACCTGGTTCTTCGGCGCCGCGCTGGGACTCGCCGCGCTCGCGCAAACCGCGCACTCCGCATTCGCCGTCGTCAAATACGCGGGTGCCGCGTATCTCCTCTATCTAGCCTATAGGTTGTGGACCGCGCCCGCGCGAAGCCTCGACTCGATCCACACACCTGACGCCTCCGACGTGTCCGACGCCATGCAACGACCTTGGGCTTCGTTTCTCGGCACCCTGTCACTCACGCTCGGCAATCCAAAGCCCATGATCTTCTTTGTCGCGCTGCTGCCCACGGTCGTGAATTTGGAGAATCTGCCGCCACTCGGCTACGTCGAAATTGCCGCGGCGATCGCCATCATCCTGCCAGCCATCCTCGGGGCCTATGTGCTCGCCGCCGCCCGGGCGCGCACTTGGTTTCGCAATCCCCGCTCGACCCAACTCATCAATCGCGGCAGCGGCACCCTGATGGCAGCAGCGGCGGTCGCGGTGGCAGCCCGATAAGCTGCCGCCGTCCTTCGTCAGTTCGCCGTAAGTGGTAGCGGCTCGCTAACTCCCAAGTTCATCTTCCAAGGATTGACATTCCAGGGACTGCCAGGATCTTCAATAAACTGATCGTAGATTACCCGAAAACGGTCGCCGTTCGCCTGCGTTTGCTCCGTCGACCAGAACTCGCGGCCAATCAGATAGTCGCTCTGCAACTCTTGCCAAGATCCAAACATCTCCTGTAGGCGAAGGGCAGCCGGCATGATGTGGTCCCACGCCTCCTGTTCTGAGAGATATCCGGCGAGATAGCCCCAGCGGCATAGCGCTATATAGCGGACCAGATCCCAGGCTGCGATCCCGTTCCGGCCCACCACGCGATGATGCTTAGTGACGACCTCCAGCTTATGCAATTCCTCAGGGTTTGTTGAGAGTTCGGCCTTTACCGCCAAGAGCTGCTGCTCATTCATTACATCGACCTGACGTGCCAGCGCCTCAAAAGAAGAACGGTGTCCTTCGAATTGCAGCCAGGTCAGAATTCTGAGTAGCTCATCACGGTTGTTGACGTCCCACCAGCGCGATAGGAGACGTCTTCCTTTCTCCACGCCTACGGTCGTCACGATGGCTCCGGCCAGGAGGTCGTGGCGATCTCCGTTCGCTTGAAAAATAATGGCCGTGGTTGCCAACGCCCACGAATGAGGGCTCTGAGGCGCGACGACTATGGAGGAAGCCCGTGCTCTCACGGCTTCCGCGCCAGCGAGAATCGGCACGACCGACCCGTTGGCCAATTGACACTGCATCTTGCCGAGGTACGTTCCGCCGCTGCCCCTGCAGGCGGTCGCCGGGCCTACATCGGCATCCGGCGGCGGCGTGACTGTCTTGGTAGTACACGCTGTAACTGATAGGCCGAGAGCCGCCCACAGCAGGGTCGACGCTAAAATCTGCAGAATTTGCGACTCAATCGACGACGAAGTGGCTGCGGACGCTGGCACGACTTCGCCATGGTGGCAGATGCCGACTTCCAAGCAATTGCAGATGTCGCATTTTTCGAATTTACTCTGTCCCCTCCGGATGCCGTGGCGACTCCCGTCGCCGCCACCGCCGCCGACCATTCCCTCACACCATGAGCACCGTGGATCCCGTCGTCTTGCGCGCCTCGAGGTCCGCGTGCGCTCTCGCGGCGTCCTTGAGCGCATAGGTTTGGTTGACCGTGATCTTCACCGCCCCGGATTTCACGACGTCGAACAACTCGTCGGCCATCGCGACCAAATTCTCGCGTTTTGCGGCGTAGGCATACAACGTCGGTCGGGTCACAAACAACGAGCCCTTCGCCGCAAGGTCGGAGAGATTCAACGGCGCCACCAACCCAGAGGACTGCCCGAACAAGGCGACCAGCCCAAGCGGCGCACAGCAGTCGAGCGATTTCATAAAGGTGTCCTTGCCGACGGAATCGTAGACCACCGGGACTTTCATTCCGCCCGTGATCTCCTCCACCCGCTTCACGAAATCCTCACGAGTGTAGACGATCACGTGCTCGCAGCCATTGGCCAACGCCAGCTCTGCTTTCTCGTCGCTGCCAACGGTGCCGATCACCCTCGCGCCAAGATGCTTCGCCCACTGCGACAGGATCGTGCCGACGCCGCCGGCGGCGGCGTGCAGCAGGATCGTATCGCCTTTTTTCACGCGATAGGTCTGACGGATCAGGTACTGCACCGTCAGCCCCTTGAGCATCATCGCCGCGGCAGTTTGGTCGTCAATGCCGTCCGGCAGCTTGAGCAACCGATCGGCAGCAATGAGTCGTACCTCCGCATACGCACCCAGAGGAGCGCTGCCATAAGCCACGCGGTCCCCCGGCTTCAGATCCGTGACGCCAGCGCCGATTTCCTCGACGATTCCCGCGCCTTCACCACCGAGGCCGCTCGGCAACGGCTGCGGATACAGTCCCATGCGATGGTAGATGTCGATGTAATTGAGACCGACCGCGGTTTGCCGCAGGCGCACCTCGCCCGGTCCGGGTTGACCCACGGAGATGTCTTCCCAGACCAAGACCTCGGGTCCACCGGGTTTGTAAAATCGAATGGCATGCGGCATCGCGCAGACTCCTAAAGTACCCGCCGCCGGGCGATCCCCCATTTTAGGCCATTTTCCGCCCGCTACGGTCACGGTCTTGACGAGTCTCGCTCCCGGGCGCAAACAGATCATCTTCTCCTTAGAGGTAGCGCGCGTGAGCAATCGAATACTCGTCTTTTATGGCTCCTATCGGACCGATCGAAAGGGCATCCGCTTGGCCAACTTTGCCGTGCGCAAGCTTCGCGAACGCGGCGATGACGCGGAGCTGATCGATGCCAAAGCGATCGGTCTGCCCATGCTGGATCGCATGCTGAAGGAATATGCTCCCGGCACCGCGCCCGCGGCGCTGGAGAGCCTTGGCACCAAGATCCGCGCGGCGGATGCTTTCCTGTTTGTGGCCGGCGAGTACAACTGGGGCATGCAGCCCGGGCTTAAGAATCTGACCGACCACTTCCTCGAGGAGTGGTATTGGCGCCCTGCGGCGATTGCCAGTTATTCCACCGGCAGACTTGGTGGCGCTCGGGCAAGCTACGCCTGGCACAACACGCTCTCCGAAATGGGGATGGTTGTCATCTCGAGTACGCTGACCGTCGGATCCATTGCCGCAACGTTGGACGAGGTGGGCGAGCCGGTCGGTGAACCCGGTGCCGCGCTCGACCATGCGTTCCCGCGATTCGCCGACGATCTTGCCTGGTGGACCAACGCCGCGAAGGCGCAGCGCGCCCGGCAGGCACCGCCCTACTAACAAGCTCTGCATCAAAGCTCCTTGTACATCACGAATGCATCCGCCATGCCCAAGGTCGGATGCTTGAACCCACGCGGGATGCGGCCGACCTTCTCAAAACCGTACGACTCCCACGTTCTGATCGCGCGCTCGTTGCAGCTGATGATGAAATTGAACTGCATGGCGAGGAAGCCGCGCTCCTTGGCACGCACCAGAGAATGCTCCAGCATCCGGCGAGCGACGCCTCTACCTTGGGCCTTGGAAGCTGTCATGTACCCGCAATTGCCCGCATCAATAGACGACCGCATTGGACCCTAGGGCTGACCCAGCCACCGCCCAAGAGCAGTGTCCGACTAACATACATATGCCGCGCCTTCGCCACACGCGTCAAGCGACGAAACCCACCTGTTCGCGTAGAAACGCCTCCTTCCCATCAAGTTTTGGTTATCATCAGCCGATCTCATGGTGTATGGAATAACCGATCTGCCGACCTTCGCCCTGGGCGCCATGCTGATCGTGCTGCTGCCCGGTCCGAATTCCATGTACGTCATGGCCGTAGCATCACGCTCCGGCGTTACGGCCGCGTATCGTGCCGCGGGTGGAGTCTTCTTGGGCGACACGGTCCTGATGTTCGCCTCCGTCTTAGGGATAGCGTCGCTACTCCGGACGGTTCCGGCGGTCTTTCTGGTGGTCAAGTTTGTCGGCGCGGCCTATCTCGCATGGATGGGTATCGGCATGCTGCGCGCCGCGTGGCACCTATGGCGTGTTCGAGTAAGCGCTGATGCGCAGCGACCGATCACCGCCAACGATCGGGCGCCGTTTCGCACCGCCCTCATCATCAGTCTCATGAATCCGAAGGCGATCCTGTTTTTCCTGTCTTTTTTCATCCAGTTCGTGGATTCCGGATATGCGCATCCCGGCCTGTCATTTTTGATTCTGGGCGCGATCGTGCAGACGTGTAGCATGGTGTATCTCACCGCGTTGATATTCGGCGGGGCACACCTAGCCGAGGCGTTCCGCCGCCGGCGCCGCATGCAAGTGGTGGGCACCGGGGCGATCGGCATGCTGTTCATCGGATTCAGCGCCAAACTCGCCGGCGCCACCCTCCACTGACGTCATACCTACTGTAGCGGCTTCATCTCCTGCCAGCTACCTCGTTGGGTCGCATTCGGATCATACGTAGCCGAATCGGAGTAGATGTACTCCCCCTGGCCGTTTGAATAGACGTGATTATATTGGTTGGAACCCAATACGGTCTGTCCGGTGGCGGCATCGTGGTATTCCTGCGTATCGTTCATCGACAACGCGAACGCGTGCGCGCTGCTGTCGATGCCGCGCTGGGAATTGCGTTGTGCACCACGAATCACATTGTACGCGTAATCGTTGGCGCCCTGCTGAATGCGCGCGATGTTGCGGGCGGTGTTGGCATCGTCGGCATTGATGTTCTGCTGAATTCTTTGCAAGCCGCTCTGGAATTCATCGACGCGTCGCTGCCAGTCTGGATTCACGCTGACGTTGTTCGCGATGGTGGACAAGAGTTTGTCGGTTTCCTTCAGTTTACCGAGGGGCGCGAATTTGTTGACCACGATGGGAATGGACACCTGGACGATGAGCCCCAGGGGAGTCTGGTTTGTGGTGGTGATGACGGCGGTTTCGGTGTAGCCCTCGGTGGCAACGCCCTCCGAGGTGCCGTGCAGATACAGGCGTGCGGTATCAACTGAAACGCGCCCTTGCCCGTTCCCGCTGCCGATCATGCGAGCCAGCTTGTCGCCATCCGGCATCGGCCCAGAGGATATGAGTTCGATAGACTTCTCATGGGCAATGAGCGTCTTGAGATAGTCCACCGCGCTGACCAGCGGTCGCACTTCGCAATGCGTGACCACGTGCGTGCTGTTCTGCTGGATTTGCAACTGTTGGGCGAACTGCGGGTTGGGGCTCGAAAGCCAGGTCTCTCCCGCGAAGACCTGAACGCCCGTCGTCTTCTCAGGACTGATGGCCTGAAAGATCATGGTGGGCGTCGGTTTACAGGGCACGATTTTCTTGCCCGGCCACGCGGCAAAGCCCTGCGCAGTCCAGCCAACGGGTGCCATGAAACGGCCGGCGATGAGCCGTTGCCCGAAACCTTGATTGTCGATGATGTCGACGCTGCGCATGCGGATACCCTGAGCGGCGGGCGTATCCGCCGCTGCGGTAAGAGAGCTGAGCAGCAGTATTTGTAAAATCAATAATTTATTTAGCACGTCACGCAAGGATAAGGGCCGGCGACACTCCGCACAAGCGTCGAAATTCGTGCCAAAGTACGGACATGACGTGGACCAAGAGCCAACGCAACGTGGTGATCGCCGCTTACCTGGGCTGGACCCTCGACGCGTTCGATTTTTTCCTCATGGTATTCATGTTCAAGGACATCGCCATGGACCTGCACTCGAGCATGCAGCTCGTGGCTTCGGCCGTGTTCCTCACCTTGGCGGCGCGGCCGGTGGGCGCGTTTCTGTTCGGGCGTATCGCCGACCGGTTCGGCCGCAAGCCGGCGCTGATGTGGAACATCCTTGCGTACTCGGTGCTGGAATTGGCCTCGGGGTTCGCACCGAGCATGACGGCACTGCTCGCCATTCGTGCGCTGTTTGGCGTCGCCATGGGCGGGGAATGGGGCATCGGCTCGGCGCTCACCATGGAGACGATTCCGGCCTCGGCGCGCGGGTGGGTGTCGGGGTTATTGCAGATCGGGTATCCCTCGGGTTTCTTGCTGGCGACACTCGCCAACGATTTTCTCTACGACCGGCTGGGTTGGCGCTATATGTTCATGCTGGGCGCAGCACCGGCGGTGCTCTTGTTCTTCATCCGCCGCGGTATCGACGAATCGCCCGCGTGGCGCAAGCTCGACGGCGCACCGCGCGTGGGGTTGGGCGACGTACTGAGGCGCCACTGGAAGCTCGCCATCTACACGGTCGTGTTGATGACCGCCTTCAATTTCTTCAGCCACGGCTCACAGGACGCCTACCCGGGTTTGTTCCTCAAGGGGCAGCACGGCTTCGACACCAGTCTGACTTCACACATCACGATCGTGGCGAATCTCGGCGCAATCGTTGGCGGTCTCCTGTTCGGTTCCCTATCGCAAAAAATCGGCCGTCGCCGCGCGATGATGGCGGGCGCACTGATCGCCCTTCCCGTACTGCCATTTTGGGCATTCGGCTCCTCGCCGCTCATCCTCGGCATCGGCGCATTTCTCATGCAGCTGTCGGTCCAGGGTACGTGGGGCGTGATCCCGGTGCACCTCAATGAGCTCTCACCCCCCGAGGCACGCGGCACGTTTCCTGGCTTTGTTTACCAACTCGGTAACTTGCTGGCCGCGGTCAACCTCAATTTGCAGGTGGCGATCGCCGAGGCCAACGGCAACAACTATGGCTTGGCGATGGCGAGCGTAATCGGCGTCGTCGCCATCGTGATCACGCTGCTGGTGTACTTCGGCCCCGAGCGGCGCGGCGTCGCGATGGACCGTACTCTCCTCGACGCATGATATCCCCGCCTGACAGCTTCAGCCCGACGCCGCGATCCGCGTCAGATGCTGAAGCTCGGCATGCACGCGCTCGGTGTAATGTACGCCGCCGCCGCTGCCCAGATAACGGCTGAGCGCATTTTCGAGGTTGCCATCCTCCGCATCGAGGTACTCGGCGAGGATGGCGGTCCCCACCGTGATGTTCGGCCGAATCAACAATAGCGCCGGATCGCCACCGACCCGCACGATCTTGTCCTGATGCCATTGCGGCACCACCTGCATCAGACCGGTGGCGCCGGTCACGGGATTGACGGCGCGGCTCTTGAATTTCGATTCAACGGCGGCGACCGCGAGGACGAGCACCGGATCGACCCCGTGCATTCGCCCGGCGCTGAAGGCGGCATGGGTGATGCCCACCGCCGCGCTCTGCGCGACGTGAAAACGCCGCGCAATATCTTTCGCGAGCGCGCCAATCGACGGCGACAGCGCCTGCATCGGCATGGGACAACTGCGCGCCGGCGCCGCAACCGCGGCAATCACCGGCTGTGTCGCCGCCGCCACCAGGTCTGATTGCACGCCCACCGGCCGAGCGAGCAGTGCCGCACCCACGAGGGCGCAGACGAACGGCACTTTCACGACAACTTTCATCGAAATTTTCTCCTTGATATTCGCAGGCCCGAAGGCGCTACCCGCAATCTTACGTTCTGGGACGCAGCTAACGGTTTGCCCACGAGACTGGCGGCATGGTTCGACTTAACTCAATCAGGAGCGCGCCATGTCCGGTCTAGAAATCTTCATTTTTTCCTTCGCCATTGCCTTCATCGTCCAAAGCAATCGCTTTCAACGCGGCCTCACGTTGCTGCGCGCACGCAACAATCAGATTTCGCGAATCCAGCGCTCGCGAACTCGTCGCTAGAGTGATTGTCTTACACGCATCGCGGGAAGTCTGCCGCTGTCGTCGTTTACCGACGGCTGTATGACGATGCTTTCATCTAAGGGTTTTTTTCACATTGCTTGACTAGACTCGGGGAAATGTTAAATGAACTCATCGACTGAAATGCCACGCTGGCTCCATTTACCCAAGCAGCTCTGGGGTCAACTGGCGAGCGAGGAATTCTCCCGCGCCGTCGAAGAACTGATCGAGCGACACGGCACCGTGACCGGTGTGGTCAGGCGCATGGAAGAAATGGGCTTAGGATCGGTCGCCCGCTCCTGGCTCAGCAGCAATGTCAACGAACCGATTTTCAGTGAACAATTGCACGCGCTGTTCGGCACCGGTGTACTTCGCGCACTCGCCGCCAAACTGGACCTCCAACCACGCGATCTCGTCCGCCGCCTCTCGCAGGTACTGCCCCGTGAAGTGTACCGCCTGTCCGATGCGCGGCCGCATCAATCGCGCACCCTGATGTGGAGTGGCTGGCGCTAGCTTGCCTGGCGCGAGGGCGCATTTAGGAACCTTTCACGGGCCATTCCGGTCTATGGTGTCACGATGGGTGCACCACAGGCTTCGGATCATCGCCGTTACGTGATCCTCGCCTTGGTCCTTTCTGCACACCTGGCGCTGCTCGCCGCATTGCTCTCCCTGCCGCATCCCGAGTCCGCCCCCGGATCGGCGGCGAACCCCTTGAAATTGCTATACTTGCCGCCCACGCCCGCCGCAAAGATTCGGCCCACCAACTTCCGGCCGCAGCGGCTCGGCCTCGATACCCTCGTGTCGATTGCACCGCCGGTGCCGGGCTCGCTCGACATGGCTCCGGCCAGTTCGGGCGCCGACGGCAACGGTCTGGGCGTCGATTGGCGTGCGGAAGCACGCCGTGCCGTACAAGCCTTCGAGATCCGCAACACCAAGGATTCCAACAGCCCGGCGCCGTCGCGAGTGACCATCGCGGACGAGTGGTGGCCCTGGGCGCAGCATCACGCCGGTGAGGAATACAAGACCGCCGGCGGCGATTGGATCGTCTGGATCAATTCGAGCTGCTACCAGATTGCCCGCGCCAAATCACCCGACGCCGGCTTGGGCACCGTGATTCCCGAAACCGTCTGTCCCGACAAGGCCGCCAAGCCGCGCACCACCGCCTCGCCCGCCGGGTAAGAGACACCGCCTCCCCCCAGCTCACGAGAGGTCGGACAGCGGCGCGCGCGTCACCGCCGGCCGCAGTTTCATGACCGCCCACGAGGCCACTACCCACAAGATAGCCACGTACGGCCACAGGTTGTTGGGAAAGTCCGGCAGCGGATAGACGTTGCGGTACAGCACCCAGAGCAAGAGCACCGGCCCCAGCGAACAGGCGAGCCACCACGCCCGCCGCCGCTCGCGCCACGCTTCCAGCATTTCCGCACCACTCACGCCGATGTACACCAGGATCAACGCCAATACGCCGATCGTGCTCGTGTAGCTATAGTAATTACCGGCACCGACGAGCGGCGCCCAGACGGCGAAGCCGAGCAGCATGATGATCGACGCGCACGATACCGCGCGCGCCGGCGTGCGATGCTGCGGATGCACAGCGCCCAAGCGCGGCGCCAGGCCGCCGCGGCCGAGCGCGAACAACACCCGTGCCGCGGCCGCGAGCGTGCCCAATACGCCCGAAAAACAGCTTACCGCCGCCGCGACATCCAGCGCGATCGCCAGCCGCGGCGAGGCATAGCGCAGCGCCAGTGCGTCGAGCGGCGCCTCCGACCGGGCAAGATCCTTGAGCCCGTCCGCACCGAAGCCGACCACTTCGCAATAGGCGACGAACACGAAAAACGCACCCGAGCCCAACACCGTGCCCAGCATCGCGAGCGGAATGTTACGCCGCGGATTCAACGTCTCCTCACCCAGCGTCGCCGCCCCCTCGAAACCGGCGAACGACAAGATGCTGAACACCATGCCGAAGCCCAACCCCGCCCAGCCGCCGAAATCCGCCGCCGGACGGAAACTCGCCAACGTCTGCGCCGCATCCGGCCGCACCTGCTCGAGGATCATGCCGCACAGCACCACGATCCCGATCAGCGCCGCCGCCTCCATCGCCAGCATCAAGCGCCCCGCCAGGCGCATGTCACGAAATGCCAGCCACCACGACAGCACGATCGAGCCACCACCGATCCATAGCCAGCCAGCGCCGATGTCGATGCCAACACCGCGCAGCGCCGCGCCGGCAAAGCTGCCCACCAGCCCGGCGAGACCGCTGGCAAAGGTCAAATAGGTGAGGAGCAAGCTCCATCCAGCCACGAACCCCAGCCGGCTGCCAAAGGTGTGCGTGATGTACGCATACGCCGAACCCGCGTGCGCGACGCGGCGCGTGAACGCCATGAACGACAGCGCGATCAGCGCCATGGCCAGCGTCCCGATGACGAAGGTCAACGGCGCCGCCGGTCCCGTCGCCTGCACTACCAGGGTGATGTTGAATGCCGCGGTGACCGTCGGACAGATCACCGACAGCGACAACCCGATCGCCTCCGGCAGACTCAACCGCGACACCAATGTCGCCCCGCCTGCGGCGCCCATCGCCGCCTCCGCCGCCCCGCCTTCAGCCACGCGCCGCGATTTCCGCGAGCAGCGCCTGCGTGCTCACCTGCCGGCAATAGCCGCGATTATTGCGCAGCGACCACTCGTGGCGCTCGGCGCTCAAGGTCACGCACGCATCGGTGGGCACCGTCACCAGATACCCGAGATCGCAGGCATCGCGGACCGCCGAATCGACGCACTGGTCGGTGAGGCCGCCGGCGATGATGAGATACCGCGCGCCGAGATTGCGCAGCACGTAGTCGATGTTGGTCGAGATGAACACCGACGACGAAGTCTTCGGAATCACGATTTCATCAGCAAGCGGCGTGAGCTCCTCGACCATCTCGGCATCGCGCGAACCCTTCGGCACGTTGAAGCCGGTGATCTTGTAGTCGAGCGAGCGGTCCCGACCATCGGCCGTCAGACTTTCGATTACCGTGTACATCACCTCGATGCCGGCTCGCCGGCACGCCTGCTGCAACGACACCATGTGGGACAGCGCATGTTCCCTCAAGGTGCGGAAGAAGTAGCCGAAGCGCTGCTCCTTGTCCGCCTCGCTGAGCGCTGCATACTCGCCGCCATCCCACGTACAGTTGTATTTTTGCATGTCGACGAACAGCAACGCGGTCTGTTTGGGCTCGATCGGGATGTCACGGCTGGAAGGATGCGTCATGTCTGTCCTGCCGCCAATGCCCGCTCCGCCTCGCGCAGTGCGCCGGTCAGCCGTCGCGCCCACCCGGCCTGTCCGGCCGGCTCGGCGATCAAATCCTGGCGGATCTCGATCTCCACGTACTTGAGGCCGCGCGCCTCCGCGTGCCGCGGCACCGTGAAATCGGTTTCGTCGCTGACGAAATACGGCTCGTTGTCGGCGATCAGCAAATCCGGCTCACGGCGCAGCAGATCGAGCATGAGACCGGCAAAGCGGCGGTCGCGGTTGTAGAGAATGGCGGCGTGCATTTCCCGCCGCT
>Ga0116230_10002201_pt1 | contig 18748 bp, 20 predicted proteins | sample S1TSphfallax_3_FD_88678 | JGI IMG/M metagenome (GOLD analysis project Ga0116230, IMG submission 88678) | Host-associated microbial communities from peat moss isolated from Minnesota, USA - S1T2_Fd - Sphagnum fallax MG | ecosystem: Host-associated > Plants > Peat moss > Unclassified | place...
CGTTTAAATGGGGCGCGCGTCATCGGCGGCGGATCATCCCGCCTCCAACGCCGAAGAGGTCGCGCCAGCGGCAGTCCGCATCCGCGCCCGCCTCGCCGCCTCTGGGTTGGCCTGAGGCCTCAGCCTCAGCCGCCAAGGCGACGGAAAATCTTGGCGCCCTGTTCGCCGCCGTTGAAGTAGGCCTTCTGGTCGGCGGGATCTGAGATGTCGGACCACCGATCGCGGACGGCCTCTGCGCTGATGACGTCCTCGCCGATGAAAACCCCCTCGGTCTCATAAATACGAGCTAGGGAGAACACGCCTGCGCCCGCCGTCAGTATTGCTCCCGTCGGCGCTTCGTCCGACACGAGGTAAACCACCCCCGGCGTCACATACTCTGGTTTCAGTCGATCAAGCGCCGCCTGCGGCATCAGGCCTTCGGTCATGCGTGTGGCGGCGACAGGCGAGATGGCGTTGACGTGGATATTGTTCTTCTGTCCTTCGATTTTCATGGTGTTCATAAAGCCGACGAGGCCCAACTTAGCCGCGCCGTAGTTCGCCTGCCCGAAGTTTCCGTAAAGTCCAGTGGACGACGTCGTAACAACGATTCGGCCGTAATTCTGGGCCTTCATGATCTCCCAAGCGGCTTTCACAGGCTTGACCGTACCCATGATATGAACGTTCAACACCGCGTCGAAGTCCGCGATCTCCATTTTAGAGAACGACTTGTCCCGCAAAATGCCTGCGTTTGCGATGATAATGTCGATGCGGCCCCATTCGGCCATGGCCTGATCGATCATGTGCTGAACGCCGGCGTCGTCGGTGACTGACGAGCCGTTGGCTATAGCTTCACCGCCCGCGGCTCTGATTTCCGCGACAACGCGATCCGCCGCCGCCGAAGAGCCGCCCTTGCCGTCAACGGAGCCGCCAAGATCGTTGACGACCACCTTTGCGCCGCGCCGCGCCAGCTCGAGCGCGTGTTGTTCGCCGAGGCCCCCGCCAGCGCCGGTGACGATCGCCACCTTACCGTCGAAACGGATGTCTGAACCGGCCATGCCTATGTCTCCCCGTCGCAGTCGTCGAAAAAAGTTCGACGCCGGAGTAGGGAGGCTGCGGCAAGGCGTCAAGCCGCCTTGGCGCTCGGCGCGTCTTTGACGGCCGGATGCGGCGCCCCGGCGACCTGACCGGGCTTCATGAACTTCACCAGAACCCGTTGGCCGATCAAGAGGTGCGCCTGGTCCGCCGACACGACCACCTCGACGACCCGGTCGTCGGTCTTGTCGTTGGGATCGTCGGACTGAAGCTTGCGCGCCCCGAACTCATCGGACCGACGCAGAACCTTGCCCACATAGACCTTGGTCGGGTCCGCCTCAGGGGCGATCTCCACCGCCTGGCCGACGCTGATCTTGGGGATGTCGGCTTCGGCGATCTCCGCACGGACGATCCGCGCGGCGTTAGGTTCGAGATCGAACATGTTCGAGACGTTCAGCGTCGAAGCCCCAGCGCCTGGATTGGCGACCCGTCGGACAATGCGGCCATCGACGGGCGCGCGAACCTTCGTCAACTCTAGCTGGTAACTGGCGACGGCAAGAGCGGCCTGGGCGGAGTTGATGGCCGCGCGTTGAACCACAATCTGCGCATCAGCGGTCTTGATGGCGTCCGCAGCGTTATCAAGGGCCTGACCTGCGACATAGGCCTTGGCCTTGAGGGGCTGAAGGCGCGCCAATTCGCGTTCAGCCGTCGACTTTTGAACTTCCAGAAGCCCGATTTGAGCCTGGGCCTGACGAACCGCGGCCTGGGCGTTCGCCACAGCAAGGCGCGGTTGGTCGTCCTCAAGCTGGGCGAGGACATCCCCTTTCTTGACCACGTCCCCTTCCTGAACCTCTACCGTGCGAACGACGCCGGCGGTCCGCGCGGCGACCTGGATGATCCCGCCTTCAACGTCAGCCTTTCCGGAGGCGATGGCGGCGTAGGGGGTGTCGGCGATGGACGCGGCGGCGGCTTTCTCGGTGGCCGCCTTCTTGGCCGCAGCCTGTCGGGTGAGGACAACGCACGAGCCGGCCGCGATCAGAACCACGGCGATGACAATCCAGAACATGGGGCGGCGAAGGAGGGCGGGCATGGGGTCTCAAACTCCCAGAGGGGCGGGACGGTGCGCCGGCTGGGACGCAGGGGATGCAATCAGGCCGTCCTCAATGTGAATGACGCGGTCGGCGTAATCCTCGAGCCTGGGGTCGTGGGTGACGCAGATCACCGCCGCCCCGTGCTCCTTGGCGGCCCTTTGCAGGAGACCAACGACGATTTGGCCGTTCTCCCCGTCGAGAGCGGAGGTGGGCTCGTCAGCGAACAGAAGTTTTGGGCGCTTGGAGATGGCGCGTGCAATGGCGACACGTTGCTTTTCCCCGCCTGATAGTTCGGCGGGGCGCAAGTGCAGCCGGTTTTCAAGCCCGACCTCGCTCAGAGCCTCGATGGCGGTCCGCTTGGCCTCTTCCGGAGACAAGCCCTTGTACTTCAGCACGACGGCGACTTGCTGAAGGGCCGTCAGAGCGGCGAAAAGGTTGAATCCCTGGAAAATGAACCCGCAGTGATCTAGGCGGAACCGGTCAATCTTTCCAGGCGAGAGTTTCCAAAGGTTCTGGCCAAGGGCGGTGACCTCGCCGCCGTCGGGCCTCAAAAGTCCGGATAGGGCGGCCACCAGGGTCGATTTGCCCGACCCGGACGGACCCATGACCATGGTGACCTCGCCATGACGGGCCTTGAAATCCACTCCCTTCAGCACCCGGGCTTCAATCCGTCCGGATTTGAAGCTCTTCACAAGACCGGTCGCGCGGAGGTCTTGCTGGGTCTTATCGTCCGACCCGGCGATCATCGCAGAAGGTCCGCGGGTTGACTCTTGTTAAGCACGCTCATGGTGAGCGCACCTGAAAACACGGCGATGCCAAGCAGCAGCGCGCCCACGCCTAGGCAGTAGGTCAGAGGAAAGCTCATGGGAACGCCCGCAGCACCGGCGAGAAGCTTCACGAGCCACACGAGGGCCGCCGTCGCCGCCAATCCTGCCACGCCGACCCAGAACGATAGCTCCATGACCACGGCCCTTAGGGAGCCCATGGACACCCCGAGGGCCCTGAGGCTCGCGAACTCTTTGATGTTCCCAAGAACAGCCCCGCGAAGGGTCTGAGAGGTAATCCCGACGCCGATGCCAAACCCGAGAAACACGGAGAAGCCGAGGATGATGGCGATGAAGGAGAGGCTGATGAACGAGCGGTCGTTGGCGGCTGAGAGTTCCGGCCGCGTCCAGGCGCGAAACTGTCCTTTCCCGATCTGATTGAGCCGGTCGCGCACCAGGATGGCTTGAGAGGGGTCTCTCAGCCGCACCATCATTGGACCAACCCTGTTGTCCGGTCGCGCCTTTCCCATCAGGCGAAGGGTCTGGCGTGAGACGACGACGCTCTGATTGAGGATGTTCTGATAGTTGTGCAGCACGGCGGTCACCTTCACGGCGTGACCATCCAAGGCGGCGGTGTCTCCGACCTTCACGCCAAGGGCGCCGAGGGCGCTTTGGTCGATGGCGACAGCGTAGGGTTCGGACAGGGCCTCGCGCGTGGCTTCGGAAAAATCCACCGGCAGGGTCAGGGCCCCTGGAGCCGTGTCGACAGCGGTGATGTTCACGTAGGTGCGTTTCTTGTTGGCGCCCTTGTCCAAGTTCGAGAAAAGCCCGCCGTCGTCGTCCATGTCCGCCACCTCGGCCACGTCCGGATCGAGGTAGACGAGGGGCATGAGCCGGCGCGGCATGCCGCCGGTGTTGATCAGGCTCTCCGCCTTCGCCGGCAGGACGAAGAGATCCGCCCTCGATCGGTCGATGGTCGCGGTAAAGGCCTTGCCGAGGCCGACGAACATTCCAACCTGGGCGAGAATAAGAAGCCCGGAGAACGCTAGCGCCACGACGGCCGCAAGGTAGCGGCGCCATTCGTACAACACAGTTGAAAGCGCCAGCGACATCATAAGGTCCGCATCACGGGCGGGACGCTCCGCCATAGGCGCGGAGATGCTAGCAATCCTCCTGTTTGGCCAAGTTAATTCGCCGTAACGCGATCCTGTCTAAATCCCTCGGCGGGTCACGCTGCGACAAACGCACCATGCAGACTAACAGGCAAGGCGACATCCGCGCGCCAAGATGCGACGGGTCCATCGGCCACGTGGCGCGCTGAGAAGACGTGCAGCTCGCTCGCTTGCGCTCTTAAATTGAGCGCTGGCGCCAGAAGCCAGCCATCCAGCTCTTGTTCGCCCCCTTCACGGGGTGTGAACACCGCCTCTTCAACAAGATAGTCCGGTCCGAAGTCGAAGCTGTCGGACCCGCCGCTGCGCCAGGAGTGGACGGAAAGCCCGGCGAAGAGAGGTCCATTACGGGGGCCGGCCGCGTGGATGGTCCGCTCGCGCCTGCGACCGGAGAATCGGTCGTCGTTTCTCGGAAATTCAGCTTGCAGCGTCCCGGCGGTGATGGAGGCTGGCCCACTCAGGGGCAGGGTGACCAGGCGCAGGGTCGGCGGACTTTCTTCCGTCCATTGTCCGTGGAGAACGCGCCTTGCGCCGCTGAGGGCGAAGTCAGGAGTATCTGCGGCGCAAACGTCGAAGAGAATGGCGCCGTTGTCTTGCTCCCAGGCTGCGCCATAGTGGAAGGCGAAGAAGGCGGGCAGCTCGTAAAGACGGCGGCATGAGAGATCTGACTTATCAAGCACCATAATCCGGGTGGGCTCGCTGGGCCGCCAGACGAAGCCGTCAATGAACGGCAAGCGATCCTCGTCTTGAACCAAAGGCTGCAGGATGACGACGAGATGCCGCTCGGTGGCGGTGAAATCGTGGACATAGCTCGCAACCGGAAGCTCAATCACTTCGGCGTTCACCAGTTGGCCTTGCTGGTCGACCCGCCAGACGATGGCCTTCGCCCCATTGATCCCCAAATTCCAGAGGTCTCCTCCAGGCTCCCGGCGGGGATGGGCCAGAAACGGCATGTGGGCGAGATCCGCGCGGAACGTCTCCACGCCCAAGGTCGCCAGGGACTTTGGATCGATCCGCGTCGGGGAGCCGGCCTCCCACAGCGCCCAAAGCTCGCCAGCCATGGGAATGACGGAAATATTGGCGGCGTTGGTGTCGTCGCTGGAGGCGAGAGAGACGCCAGCGCCGGCCGGCGTTCCGAAACCCGGAGAGATCACCGCGTCGGCCGCCGCGTCCCTGCGCCGCTTGGGCGTGTCGATGAAGCGCGCGCCCAGGGTCGCCTGTCCGTCTTCAATGGAAAAGGCCCTAATGAGGCCATCGCCGTCGAACCAGTGGCTGGCCGCCCCAGCCTTACGTCTGAACCGCGCAGGGCCATTTCGATAGAGGGTTCCTTTGAGGCCTGCCGGACTCCGGCCGGCCATCAGCGTCATTGGCTGAGGCTGCACGTCAGCATAGAGGTCGGCGAAGCCCAGGCTCCACGGCGCGGAAGGCGGCGGGGGAGCCCCGCGTGACGGCGGCTGCGCACGGGCCAGCGTCGGAGACGCGCTGGCCGCAAGAGCGCTCCAGCCTAGACCTTCAATCAGGCGACGACGATCCATCAGATCCATTCCTTTTCTGGTTATTCCATGGGGATGGTTTGAGCGGTCGTCCCTGGGCCGACCTCGAAACTCGCGGCGTTCCAACTCGGCGGGCCGGCGAGGCCCCGGGCATTATTGGAGAAGGCGTAAGGCTCCAACGGCGCACCGAAGGCGTTGGTCTTAAGCTTGCCGTCGCCGTCAAGATCATGAAACGCCCGTACGGCGTAACGGCCCGGCGTCAAGCCGGCGAAGACGACGGTGGCTTCAGGCCCAGTGACGGAGATCTTCTCCTGGGCGACAGCAGCCTTCGAGCCGGCAAATCCCGCGGCGTCATTAGAGAGCGAGACCATGATCGCCCCGGTCAAGGTTTTAATCCCGTTGAACGTGATCACGATGGTCGACGGCCCGCCTTCGGCCGTTGGCGCCGGGCTTGGGTCCGGATTGGTCGCCTTGCTGTCCGCTCCGCCTGACGGTGGAGCGGCGCTTTGCGCGTCGCTCCCAAACGCGGCGATCAGGGAGGCTGCAAGGACCGACACGGCGGACGGCGTTTTCAAGGATCGTATTTTCATCGATGCTTCTCATGTGACGGGCTAAGGGAAGCCTGACGGTAGAGCCTCACTCAATCCTGGTCGGCGGAGCTTTTCGTGCGTTGCCCTTATTCCTTCGTAGACGGCGGGGCCGATCCGTTGGCGCTTCGTCAATGACCAAGGGTTTCAGCCTTTGGCGGCAGTTCGCAGTCATCGTCGCGACGAGCCTGTTCATGACATTTTTGGCGCCCTTCGGCACGGCTCTGGCTGGGGTTCCGATTAGACTGGCCTACTGGGCTTGCCTCATGTCCGCCGGGACCATTCTAAGCAATCTCATGGCCCGCTACGCCCTCAAGTCCGTGCTTTTCGAGCGTCGGCCGTGGGTCTGGGCGGCTTTGGTCACCGGATGCATCACACCGCCGCTCACGCTTATCGCCTGGTGCGTCACGGGTTTACTCTTCCTTGGCGCGGTGCGGCTCACAGATCTCCCCACCTACTTGGCACCCGTCGTCGTCATATCGGCCGGCATGCTCGCCTTGACGGTTCTGACCCAGAGGCAGCCATATGTGACGCTCGCGGAGCGGCCGGCTGTGCGGAACGGTCCGAGGTTCCAGGCGCGCCTTCAAGACAAGCTCAGGGCGGCGGACCTCCTCGCCGTCCAGGCGGAGGATCATTACCTGAGAGTCTACACGAGCGACGGCCAGGACCTCATCCTCATGCGGCTGTCCGACGCCCTGGCCGAACTGCACGGTGTGGAGGGCGCGCAGGTGCATCGGTCTTGGTGGGTGAGCCGCAGCGCAGTGGTCGGCGCCGCCCCGAGACGTTCGGGCGCGGCTTTGACCCTGAAAGATGGGACCATCGCACCGGTGAGCCGGACCTACGCTCAAGCGCTCAAGCGCGCGGGCTGGTACTGAGCGCGTTGGGTTTGGCGCCGGTCCGCCCTTCCTGTCGTCGCAGAAGGCTTTAATGGTGGCGCTTGGGGGGTGTCGCAAATGATCGGGTGGGAGAATGGGCAGAGCCTTATCGGTCTTTTAGTGGTGATGGCGCTCTGTTGGTCCCTCTCTGAGGATCGTCGCCGATTCCCCTGGCGCCTGTGCCTGGGCGCCGTCGGCGTGCAGCTTGGTCTCGTCCTTTTGCTGTTTGGCCTGCCGCAGGCCCGCGCGGGCCTTGCGATGGTGGGAGCGGGCGTTGACGGACTTTCAGGCGCTACGGCCTCGGGAACGCAATTTGTGTTCGGCTACCTCGGGGGAGGACCGCAGCCATTCCCAGTCGTCGCACCGCCGGCGCTGTTCGTCTTCGCGTTCAACGTCCTGCCGGTGATCCTCGTGGTTTGCGCCCTGTCTGCGCTTTTGTGGCATCTGCGCGTTCTAAAATGGATCACTAAGGGCTTCGGCTTTCTTTTCCAGCGCACCCTTGGCCTGCGAGGCCCCCCTGCCTTAGCCGTCGCGGCGACAATTTTCATGGGTCAGGTGGAGGGACCGATCTTCATCCGCGCCTACCTGGACAAACTGACCCGATCCGAACTGTTTATTCTTATGTCTGTGGGTATGAGCTGCATTTCCGGCTCAACCCTTGTCGCCTATTCGGCCATCCTTAAAGGCACGCTTCCCCATGCCGCCGCCCACGTCCTGACAGCATCGTTGATCTCCGCGCCGGCGGGGGTCCTCCTCGCCCGGATTATTGTGCCAGCCGACAGCGTCGAGGCGGGACCAGATGGCGTGTTCCCAGACGACAAAACCTACGACTCGGCCATCGACGCGGTGAGTCATGGCGTGAGCGATGGGCTGCAGGTAGTTCTTAACGTGGCGGCGACGCTCATCGTCTTTGTCGCGTTCGCCGCCCTGATGGACCGGCTCCTGGCGATTGCGCCTCAGTGGGATGGTAGGCCCATCACAATCGAGCGGGTATTAGGCGTCCTTTTCGCGCCCCTCGCTTGGTCTTTGGGCATACCGTGGCCGGAGGCGCCCATTGCCGGAGAGCTCTTAGGCGTCAAAATGATGCTCACGGAATTTTCGGCCTTTATAAAGCTTGGTCGGATGACGTCGGGCGAGCTGTCTGACCGCAGCCGCATGATTATGACCTACGCCCTGTGCGGCTTCGCCAATATCGGTTCAGTCGGGATAAACGTTTCCGGCTTCAGCGTGCTGGCGCCGGCGCGGCGGTCTGAGATCCTCAGTCTTGTCTGGAAGGCGCTGGCCGCGGGCTTTTTGGCGACCTGCATGACGGCGTCCATTATCGGAGCCTTGCCCCAAGCCCTTTTTCAGGCTGGATAAGGGGGCGATCGAGAGGGACCTTCTCCATGAAGCTATATGACAGCCGCCGCGCGCCCAATCCCAGGCGCGTGCGCTGGGTGATGGCCGAGAAGGGGATCGCCGACGTCGAGGTTGTTCAGGTCGATATCCTGAAAAACGAACATCGTGCGCCAGATTATATCGAACGGGCGGGCTTGGCCCACGTTCCGTCGCTGGAGATCGACGCCCACACGACCATTACCGAGTCGCTTGCGATCTGCCGCTTCTTGGAGTCCCGCTATCCCGAACCGAATCTCTTCGGACGCGACGCCACGGAGACCGCGATCATTGAAATGTGGACCCGCCGGGCGGAAATGTCGCTGGCCACACCCCTCATGCTCGCTGTGCGCCATACTCATCCCGCTCTCGCCGCCCTCGAAAATCAGGTCCCCGCCATTGCCGTGGCTAATAGGGAGGCGGCAGAACGGGCGCTGCGCTTCTTCGACCGCCGGCTTGGAGACAGCACCTTCATTGCGGCGGACCGGGTGACCATGGCCGACGGCGTCGCCTTCATCGGTCTGGACTTTGCACGCATGATCCAGTTTCGCCCAGACCCAGAACTCGCCAACATCGCCCGTTGGTTGGAGGCGATGCGCGCGCGTCCGTCCGCTGCGGCTGGGGTCTGAGACATTTACGGCGCACGTCAGGCTGTCATAGGCGTAGCGCCAAAACCGAAACGACGGCAGCCGCTAGAGCCCCCACGATGATGAAAATTCGAGTTTTAGTCATGACCGTCGTGGTTTCCTTTGGCCTACTTCAAGGGGCGCGTCATCACCTGCGGCGGTAATGGCGCCGCCGTGACGCCGGCGCGCCGCCCGCTCGAGCGGATGGCTGGCGCCTCACGCCTTACGACGATCGGGCGTCTGCGTGACACGGTCCACAACTGTAAGGCGCTCGACCACGAGATCGCCGACGGTGAGGGCGTCGATCTGGCCGCGGCGCATGTACAACCGACCCACAACCACCCCGCCAACGATCACACCGCCAAGAATAAGGCCGCCTAGGGCCGCGGAACCCAGAGCGAGAGCGCCTAGGGCGCCCGCGCCGAGGCGCGCAGGCCCACGGCGGCGCCCAAGGCGCGCTGCAACACCCGCCGGCTCTGGAACATGGTCCATGGGGACCCCCAACGTTGGACGTGAGACTTCGTGTCTACCAGCTCAGCGTTTGCTTGTCCCCTCAGGCGCCGCCGTGGGCGAGACCCGGATTTTTTCAAAGTCCCGGCGGACTTCTGCCGGCTCTTTGGTCCGGGTCGGTCTCGGGCTACAAACAACTCGCCGGCAATGCATTGTCCCTGGCGCCCGGCGGGAGCATCTCATGGCGCGTGTCGTCCATAACGCCGCGGACTTCAAGGCGGACGCGGCCTGGGGCGCCCTGGATCTTACGGAGATTGACGGCGCCACCGTACGGCTACATTGGACCGACCAACCTTACCGCTGGCATATCAATAGCGGCGCGGAGGCGTTTGTGGTCATGTCTGGCGAAGTCGACATGCTCTTCAAAGAGGCGGGCGTCGAGCGGTGCGTTCGCCTGCAGCCGGGTGACATTTTCCTCGCCGAGGGTGGAGACGAACATTGCGCCACGCCCCTGGGCGAAGCCCGGATCCTCGTGATTGAACGCAAAGGTTCCGTATAAGCGCCTGGGTCGGCGCCGGCGGAGAACAGCGCGGCCAATCAGCGGACGCGTCACGGGGCGGCGACGTTTGCTGCAGAGAACAAAAAGTGTACATTGAGTGAGTCGACAAACCGGCATCGCGCTGGGAATCGTGTCATAGGACGTCAATCAAATGACTCAGGCGGTGTTGAGACTCGTGGGACGTGACGAAGGTGAACGGCAGCGTGCGCTCGAAGCGGCGCTGTCACAGATAGACCGGGCTTTCGGCAAGGGCTCCGTCATGAAGCTCGGCGCCAAGGGCAAAATCGTTGAGATCGAGTCTGTGTCGACGGGCTCTCTCGGTCTCGATCTCGCCTTGGGGATTGGCGGATTGCCCCGGGGCCGGGTCGTGGAGATATTCGGACCCGAATCATCCGGCAAGACGACGTTAGCCCTTCACGTGGTCGCCGAGGTGCAAAAGTCCGGCGGCGTAGCCGCCTTTGTCGATGCCGAGCACGCGCTAGATCCAAGCTACGCCCACAAACTGGGCGTGAACCTCGATGACCTCTTAGTGTCGCAACCCGATGCTGGCGAGCAGGCTCTTGAGATTACGGATACGCTCGTGCGCTCAGGCGCGGTCGACATCATCGTGGTCGACTCTGTCGCGGCTCTAACGCCCAAAGCCGAGCTTGAAGGCGAAATGGGCGACAGTTTGCCGGGCCTGCAAGCCCGACTCATGAGCCAAGCGTTGCGAAAGCTGACCGCTTCGATTTCGAAGTCGAAGTGCATCGTGATTTTCATCAACCAGATCCGCATGAAAATCGGGGTCATGTATGGCAGCCCGGAGACGACGACTGGCGGAAACGCGCTGAAGTTTTATGCGTCGGTGCGCCTTGATATTCGGCGGACAGGATCAATCAAACTGCGCGACGAGATCGTGGGCAATAATGTCCGCGTTAAAGTCGTTAAGAATAAAGTTGCTCCACCGTTCAGGGAAGTCGAGTTTGACATAATTTATGGCGAAGGAATTTCCAAAATCGGTGAGATCATCGATCTTGGCGTAAAGGCCGGCGTTGTAGAGAAGTCAGGATCTTGGTTTTCTTATAATAGCCAGCGGATAGGGCAGGGACGGGAAAACGTCCGCGACTTCCTCAAAAAGAACCCAGACATTGCTGCTGAGATTGAAAACGCTGTAAGGGGCAATGCAGTGGCGATTGCGGACGAACTGTTGGGTTCTGCGCCTCAGGAAGACGAGGTTTAGGTCGCAAGAGCGTACTCAGCGTCTATGGTTGGAGCGCCCGGCGTCGTCACCACGCCGGCGCGCGTCAGGTGGACCAGGTGGGCGAGAACCGAGTGCGCCGCCGCGGGGTGGAGCTTCGGATCCACGGCGCGGTAGAGAACCGGCACCATGTCTCGGATGTGGCGGCGGCCCTGGCTAATCTCGGCAATAATCTGGGCCTCGCGGGTAAGGCGATGGTCGAGATAGGCGTCAAGGAAAGGGTCGACGTCGGTGATTGGTGGGCCATGCGTCGGCCAAAGGGTCGCATAGCCGCGATCCTTGGTCCTTTTCAGGCTGGCGTAATAGGCGGTCATGTCACCGTCCGGCGGGCTGATGACCGTCGTCGACCATCCCATGACATGGTCTCCGCAAAACAAGGCATTTTCCTCGAGAAGGCCGTAGCAGACGTGGTTGGAGGCGTGTCCTGGCGTCGCCAGGGCCTCAAGGGTCCAGCCTGGTCCTGAAATCGTCGCGCCGTCTTCAATCTCTACGTCCGGCTTGAAGCGAGCGTCGCTGGCTTCCTCAAAGCCGCCCCCGGCCTTGGGATCGGCGCGCCCATAGATTCGCGCTCCGGTTTTTTCCTGCAGGGGCCGCGCGAGGGGGGAATGGTCCACGTGGGTGTGCGTGGTCAAGATAGCGGCGACAGTCTCTGTTTCCAGCGCCTGCAACAGGGCCTGGAGATGTTCGTCGAGAAGTGGCCCCGGGTCGATGACGGCCACCTCGCCGGAGCCGATGACGTACGTGCCAGTTCCCAGGAAGGTGAAGGCGCCCGGGTTGCGAGCGACGACGCGCCGGATAAGGGGCGTAAGGCGCGCGGGTACGCCGTACTCAAAGTCCATGGCGCGCACGAATGGTATCACAGCTTGTCTCCTGAAGCCGACGTCGCCGAGGCTATGTCCGGCATGGCGTGGGGCTTGCGTCGTCACGGCGGTAAGCACCACAGAACGGTCGAACTGGCGGCGTTATGTTTCTTTTTGTCTCAAAACGGCTGCAGGCGCCTGCTCTGGCGCTTCTGGGTATCGCCGCTTTCCAGCTCTCGGGTCTCGCAGCGGCCAGTGCGGAAGTCCGCCGACCTGCAGGGGCCGTCCACGTCATGCTGATCCAGAAGGCGTCAGCCAATCGTCGCACGCAGGTCGTAACCGGCTCCAGCCGCGTCGCGCAGGACCGCCGCTGGATCGCCGCCACCGATGGCCACCTCGCCGATGGCCCACGTGGTGATTGAGCGCGTACCTGAGCGACAAAAGGCCAATACAGGGCCCGGCGCCGCGGCGATGGCTTGGCGCATGGACTGAATCTGCTCTCGGGTCGGTCCGCCGACGACGGGTATGTAGAGATATTCGACGCCCGCTGCCGCGGCGGCTTCTCGCACTTGCTCTGACGTCGGTTGTCCGGGCGCTTCGCCATCGGGTCGGTTATTAATGAGCAGGCGGTAGCCAGCGTCGGCCGCCGCAGCCACGTCCCCAAGGTCGATCTGCGGCGCGACGGCGAAATTTGGCGTGACGACGCGGATGTCCGCCATAGCGGCACCTCCTCTGCACATTACCCGGCGGCTATCATCCAGCCTCACCGGCCATGACGCAACTAAAAGGCCCGTCTGCCCTCTTCAAGGCTGCAGTCAAGGCGCCTTAACCCGAGGACCAGTCCCACAAGGCTACCGGATTAACTTACCCTTTGACACCTGACCTGCGGCGCGGCGCCGACCTTACAGAAGAAGCTGCCCATCAAGCCGCCCTTAATGAGGAGTTTAGCGCCAGCGGCGGGGTCGTCGGCGAAATCGAAATCGTCCGTTTGACGCCAAACAGGCCCTTCTGTGGAGACGAACACCCATTTCCCTGCGCCGTCCTTGTGGGCTGAACCGATGACGAGAGTGAGTTGGTCGACCCCTTCGCCGCTCTTCGGCGCCGACTTGAACACGAAGTTCAAGGAGGGCAATGCGAGACCGAACGCCTGGCGGCGAACCGTCTTGACCTGCTCTTGATCGATGACCACGACTTGGCCCTTGGTTTCTGCGACATCCAGGGCGCCAGCAGCCTTGTCGTAGCAGGCGAGGCGCGCCGCATCGTCGGTGATTTTACGACAATCTGTAATCGCCTGGACCACGGCCGCACGTTCAGGGGGGGGCGGCGGAGCAGCCGCACGAGCGGCGTCCGTACCAAAAAGGCCAAGAATGACAACGCTTAGAATGCCTGATTTCGCCAGCATAGATCACCAACGTCGAAGCCACGCGCCCTTGCGCGTCCATCGCCTTTATGGTCGCGCCGCAGCAGCTACGGCAAGGGTTTCCGCGCACCGCACGTCGAGCGAGGCGGGCTGTCCTCCACCCCGTCAATGGGCGGGGAGAGTGGCCCGCACGGTCCCTTGTTCAATCCCAGCTCGGGCCTGCACCATCTCGTCTAAAATACCCTGGGCCCGCGGATCCGCCAAAATCCAACCCGTCGCCGCGAGGACGCGTAAGGACGTGGCGCTGACGCCCATGGCGCGCTGAAACACTTCGAAGGGGGAACGCTGCGAAGGGAAGGCGGTGAGGGCGACACGGTCCCCACGAGGAATGCCCGCCAGACGTTTTGCCTCCGCCACGGCGTCGTAAAAGCCGCCAAGGCGGTCCACCAGTCCGAGGTCCTTGGCTTGAGCGCCAGTCCACACCCGCCCTTTGGCGATTTCGCGCACCCGGTCCGGGCTGAGGTGGCGCCCCGAGGCGACGCGGGCGACGAAGCCGGCGTAAATCCGGTCCATCCAGGCTGAGAATTGGGCCCTCTGGGACGGCGATAGCGGCTTGTCCGATCCAAAGGCGCTAGCGAAGTCGCCTCCGACGCTCAAGCTACGCGTATCCACCCCAAAACGCGCCAGGGCCGGCCCGATGACGAACTTGCCGCCGAAGACGCCGATGGACCCTGTCAGGGTCGTCGGCTGCGCCACGATCTCGCTCGCTTCGGCGGAAATCCAGTAGCCTCCGGACGCGGCGTAGGTTCCCATGGAGACGACAACGGGCTTTCCTGCAGCTTTGGCCGCGCTCAGCGCCGAAAGAATCTGCTCTGAGGCGGTGTCGGAGCCGCCAGGGGACGACACGCGGAAAACGATGGCCTTGACCGCATGGTCGTCGATGGCGTCGTAGAACGCCTTCGCCACATCGTCTGAGTAGACCGTGCTGGATCCTCCAAAGGCGGCGCCGGAGGACGCTCCGGTCGTGATGGCTCCTTCGGCCCCGATGACCGCGATTGTGGGCGCGGTGGTCGGCGTGGAGACCGTGGACGGACGGGCGCGGGCCAAGGACGCGCGATAGGCGCTTAACTCGACGAATTTTGCATCAGATCCGGCCGCCGCCTTAAGCGCCGCTTCAACCTCATGCTCCTGGCCCGCGTGGTCGATTAGTCCCTTGGCCACAGCGTCTTCAGCGCTGTACGGGCCCGCTTCCAGCACAGCCTTCAAGCTCGCCGCGGGGACGTGTCGATCCACCGCCGCCGCGTTCAATTCGGAGGTGTAGACGGACGTCATCCAGCCGAGCTCGGCTTGCCGGTGGGCGGGGGTATAGTCGTCGTAGAGGTAGGGGTTCACCGCGTTTTTGTACTCGTACCGCTGCTCGTAGTCGGCTTTCACGCCGTATTTGTCGAAGGCGCGTTTGAAGAAGAGGTCTTCATTGGCGAAACCAACCGATTGAAGAGAGGCGCCGGGCTGCATCCAGAAATGGCCGCTCGCCGCCCCGAGCATGTATGTCGCGGTGGAGATCCCGGACGGGTAGATGCCCTGGCTATGGGCGTAGACGGGCTTTCCCGCATCTCTGAACGCCCGGATCGCCGCACTCAGTTCGTCAGCCGAGGCGGGCGACAAACCTCCCTCGGGCAAGCGGATCAAGAGGCCTTTGACCCTAGTGTCGCCCATTGCGCGGTGCAGGGTCTCAACCGACGACACCACAGACATCTGACGGCCCTGGAGAAAGGCGAACGGGCTCTGTGGGGCCTGGTCGGGAAGCGTCTGCCGGAGATCCAGGGTAAGAATTGTGCGGCTTGGGGGCGGCGCCGGGCGGGCCGATCCCGCGACGGCGGCTATGAAAAGAATCGGTACGCCTACGAAGAAAAGGACGAGGCCGGCGAAGACGCCGGCCATGGTGATAAGGAACTGCTTCATCGCCCCTAGGGCTCCATGGCTCAACGGCGGTTAACCTCGCAGTGTGCGACGGTCAGGTCAAACGGCGCGGGATCACTGCGCCTGCGGAGCGGCGATTGCTCGCCGACACCTATCGAACACCATCATCTGATCAGTCTCGAGGGTGTAGGTCTTCCAGGTCATGTCTCCAAAGAATTCCGCCGTCTCGCAGTAGCCCGCGTGTCGTGCGTCCGCGCGATAGCGGGCGGGGCCGTTAAGCCCCATGAGGTTGAATGAGGAGAGCAGTAAGCGGTCGTAACCGCCCGCCGCCGTCGTCCGCCACCTGTCTTCGTTGAGTCCGGGGATCGGCGTTTCGCCTCGCCTCCAGAGGTAGTAGGCGGGTTTAGCGGCGCCGCTTTCGTAGTTGGCGAACACGTTCCTTGAGAAGTACGGCTGAACCGCGAACGCCTTGAAGCCGGCCACGCCGATGGTGGTCGGCCTCGGTCCCTTCAGACCAGGCGACAGGAACGCCGCCACCTGGCGCGCGGGAGAATAGACGCTTGCAATCTCCGTGGCTGACGCTGCGCCGGCGTTGAAAACATGCACCCCAAGCAGGCACGCAAGGGCGGCGGTAAGGGTTCCCCTCATGCGCCCACTGAGCGCCGAGCGGGCGTCCCAGCTCGTCCAAAGGCAAAAGATGAACGCCAGAAAGATGATGCCAGCATGCCAGAAGTTTCCGTACTTCAAGGCCGAGAAGCCGATCAGGCCTGCAAACAGCGCCGCGGCGAGCCAAATTCGTCCGGCGCGCGCGAAGAGCACAACGGCCGGCGCGACAACCAGGAGGGTAAGGGCGGCGCCGACCAGCCGTTCCAGTTTCGTTGGAGCCGTCGCTGAAAAAATATCGCCGCGCTCGATGAAGGCCTCCGTGGCGAGCTGGAGCGCATGCAGGAACGGCGTATCCCCCGGCTTTCTGATGACAAAGTTGATATCGGCGGGTGGAAAGGCCTGCAGGGCCGCCGCCCCTGCCGCCAGTGCGAACAGCGTCGCCGCGGCGACGACGTGAGGTTCGCCCCGGAAAATCCGTGTCCGTTCAGTCCACGCCGCTTCCAGGGCGAGGCCCGCCGCAAGCATAAAGCTGTGCGCATTGGTGTTGGCCATGAGGCCGAGAACGGCGGCGTAGGCAAGGGGGCGTCGCGAGCGCTCGGCGAAAAGCGCAGCCGCAAGGGGAATCAAAAGGAGGTCAAGGGCGTAGCTGCGCGCCACCACCGCGTATTGATACGCGAAAAAATAGGAGAAGATGACGCCAAGGCGCATCCACAGCGGAAAGGGCGAGCGAAAGAGGACAAGTCCGGCTCCGGCGGACGCCAACGCGCCGCTCACAAGGAACAAGCCCTCATACGGCAAGCCCAGCCTCTGCACCAAAAACAGCACAAGGTGCCAAAGGGCTGGGGTGCCTTCGTACCGGACGCCCTTGGTCAAAATCCCGAGGAGACTGTTGTCCCGGGCGATGAGCCAAGCCTGGGCTTCATCAAACCAGGGCTCGTGATGCATGCCGACGATCCAAACACCGCCTATGAAGCCGGCGAGGGCGGCCGCGTTCCACCACAGGCTTGGAGCTGATTTGACCACTGACCCCACCACTGCGTGCTCGCCGCGACCTGTCCCATCCCCATGGCTCATACCTGAGTCTAAATTCAACGCGATTGTCTCGAATTTCCCGCGCTTCGGACAGCATCGGCTTTGACGTGCGCGACCAGCCCCTCGACGCCACGCACCGGTCTAGCCTTCAGCGCATGGACCTAGGCCGTATGGCCTGGCAGGGGGAGATCCATGAGCCCTTCCTCGATCGTGCCCGTGTGGTTTGCGCCCGCGGCCTTGCGGCGGCGGACCTTTTAGGCGTGGTTGCAGGTCGCAGGCAGGCCAACCATCCCCTTCGGCGGCTGTTCGATCTCTATTCCGACGAGCGCCCCACGGTGATCCGAAACCGTCTAAAGGTCCCCATGGGGGAAGGGTGCGGCCTTGATCTCAGCGCTCACCAGTCCGCCCGGTCGGCTTTCGTCCAAGCGCAACTCTCAGATCGGCAATTCGCCGACGGAAAGAAGCGCTTCAGCGCGTTTGACCTCCAAATCAAAGCGGGGCTTTTCTACCTTGAGGCCCTGGCTGAGCCCATGGACGTGACACAGGTCCCCCACCTTACCGATTGCAACCGTCTGGCGGCTCCGGACTTTCCCGGGTCGTCCGATTTGCCTGCCTATGGGCGTCCGGCGCGGTTGGCGTCCTAAGACCCGTCAAGATTTCCGCCTTTACCTAGACGACGACGCCGACAAGGCGGCCGACGCCGGTGCTCACGCCCAGGGCGGCGGCGCCCCAGAACACGACACGCGCCACGGCAGGCCCCGCCGCCGCGCCGCCAGCCTTAGCTCCTACGACGCCTAATGCGCCCAGGGCCAAAAGAACCACCGGCGCCAGGACGTAGATAAGGTGCGGCGCTGGCGTCAGGACCGCCACCGCAAGGGGCGCTAGTCCGCCGGCGACGAAGGATCCAGCCGACGCCAGGGCCGCTTGCAGCGGCTTGGCCCGCGTCACATCCGTCAGACCCAGCTCGTCTCGCGCATGGGCCTTTAGGGCGTCCTTGGCCATCAGTTGACCCGCGACTTCGTCCGCGAGGGCGGCGTCCAGACCGCGTGAGACGTAGATGGCGGCGAGTTCGGCTCTCTCACTCTTCGGATCCTCCCGCAGCTCCTCAGCCTCCCTGCGGAGGTCGGCCTGTTCGGCGTCGCTTTGGGAGCTCACTGAGACGAACTCCCCAGCGGCCATCGAAAGGGCGCCGGCGAGAACGGCTGACAGGGCCGCGATGATCACCGCCGCGTGATTTGGCGAGGCTGACACCACCCCGGCTATAAGGCTCGCCGTTGATAAAAGGCCGTCATTCGCTCCGAGGACCGAGGCGCGCAGCCAACCCAGCCGTAAGACGGTATGGGTCTCGTGGTGCCGGTGGCGGGCCATAGACAAGCTCTTTTGCGCGAGGAGGGGTGATGACGCCGTGAAGAAGAGCGCGGTTCGACGCTCGATCTGGGCGGGCTGAATTGCTACCTAAGGCCCAAGACGGGGCGGTGCAATCCAACGACCTCGTCCGCCTCGTCTGACCGCTCGGACGGGGTTGCAGAAAAGGGGCGAACTTCGGGCCCTGTTGCAGCCGTCTTCCATGGCTCCAGAAAGAATCCGCCAGTCGTGCAAGAGCGTTCGGCGGAGGTGGGCAATGGTGCAAGAGCCTGGATTGAGGTTATGATCCGAACTGAAGCTGGCGGTTGCATCGCACCACCGAACCAGGTGTAGACGTCACCGGCCTCGTGAGATTTCGGTAAGCGCTTCTGTAAGACAATCCTGCTCACACCCCACATAGTCCTGTGTAAGGCAACCAGGGCGATGAGC
>Ga0116230_10002203_pt1 | contig 18744 bp, 7 predicted proteins | sample S1TSphfallax_3_FD_88678 | JGI IMG/M metagenome (GOLD analysis project Ga0116230, IMG submission 88678) | Host-associated microbial communities from peat moss isolated from Minnesota, USA - S1T2_Fd - Sphagnum fallax MG | ecosystem: Host-associated > Plants > Peat moss > Unclassified | place: USA...
AGTCATATAACTCTATAGGAACATTTGTCCACGAGGTTGGATTAAACATGATCATTTTACCTTCACATACATTTCATGCCTTGTAACCCTTAAATGTTTCATGTTTTAAACCTTTCAAAATAACATTCAAAAAGGTTAGAATTGCAATTATGGCCATAAACAATTACATGAAATTAGACAAGATCGCCTTGGTTGGATGGTGCATCAAGCTTTAAACTAATCAATTATAGAATAGACTATCAAATATGGGTTTAAAGCAATAGGTATATAGCCCTATAATCCAAAAGCAATGGACAATTCAATCTACAACCATTTATACACCAATAGCAAAGACTAAAGGAGGTGAAGAGGATTACATGTTAGATGATCAACAAAACATAAAAAACAACAATGTGAAAACAATTTTGCCACTAAAGATTTCCTCCATATGCACACTACATTGATTCATTAGACAACAATGGAAGATTCTTCTACTAGTAAGTCAAAAGCTAAACAATTTATTATGTAAATATGCCTCATACCCTAAAATAGTAGATGATAGGGTAAAAGAAATGAATGTAGTAAACCTTGATGACCTTAGTTTTGATTAGTTGTAAGAAAAATAAATAACTTCAAATCTAACATAGGAAACCATGAATTTTCACAACCTTTTGTCTTTGCTTCATTTGTTTGCAAGACAAACCAAAGGAAAAAAATCATTAGTGAACTAGTCCTTAGTCACATGTCATGAATTTTATTGAATACTTAGAGATATTACAAAAGAAAACCATAAATTAAAAAAATTGCGAAAAAAAAATAGAAAAGCAATGTAGAAAGATAAGGAAGAAAAAAAGACTAGAAAAACAACAAATTGTTTGACTATTGAAGAATGAGTAGTAGGTTGTGCAACGTGCCAAAATCAAATTTGTTGTAGCTTGGTCTACAACAATTTGTTAAGGAAGCTATAGTGATTGATTGCATCACAAATATCACATAGGCTATAGGGCACAAGAATCATTTTCATGGGTGTTAATTTTGGGGTCACAACAACAATTCAATAGGAAGGTAGGCAACAAGCAAAAGTTATAATGTTTGTTTGAAGGCACATTGTTACACGGTAGTTGTACCATCTTGTTGAATAATCAAGACATGAGAAAAGGGGGAAGGTGAGGGGCAAAAAATAAGGAGGAGGGGTTGTTGCAAACATTTGTTAAACATCAAAAAAAGGAACAATTATAGTTAAGCACTAAGAAGAAAAGTTTGAGCAACAACTAAACACAAAGAAAAATAGTAACAACAATTCAACACCAAAAAGAGGAAGTCAAGCAACAACTAAACACTAGGTATTGGAGGTTGCAATAACTAAAGACCAATAGGAGGAGTTTTTAACAACAACTAAACATCAATTAAAGGAAGAGCAATAATAGTTAACACTAGGAGGAAGAGGTCAAATAACATCTAAGTACCAAAAGGGAGGAGCTTTAACAATAGTTAAACACCAAAAGGATGAAGAGTAGTAGTTAAACATTAGGAGGAAAAGGAGGTTAAAAAACAACTAAACACCAAGAGGATGAACGACAGTAGCTAAGCACCATTAGTTGGAAGTTATAGTAGCTAAGCATTAGGGAAAAAAGGTTTAACAACAATTAAGCACCAAGAAAAGGAACAATAATAGCTAAGCACCAAAAGGAGGAAGTCAAGCAACGATTAAGCAACCAAAAAAGGAGCAACAACAACTAAACATCAAGAACTAGAAATTATAACTAGTGTTGGGCAATTCTTGAATGCCCACCCAATTCTTGACCTGATTCTCATCTTGGTTTTAACAATGAAAACCAATTAACACTTTTACATGTGAAAACCATATTGAGACATAATCTTGAGTTCCCACACGAATGAAAACCAATCATGAAAACTAATTCAAAATTATACAGATATGTTTTGTTGGAGGAGTAAACAAGTTTTATTATAGAACTTAGATCCAATTTTCATAGTCCATGAATCAATTGGTGTTGTGCTCTTCTTGTTCTTCTCACATGGGGCTATTGTTCTTCTCCTATTACTATTATTATTTTCCTTTTAATGCTATTACTTTTCTCCCCTTATTGTCATTATTCTTCTCCCTTTAATGTTTCCGCCCCCCCCTTATTTCCATTATTTTTCTCCCTTTACTATTGTTCTTCTCCCATTGTTGTTATTTATTATTATTGTTATTGTTATTTTTCTTGCACAATGTATCCCACATGATGAAGTGATTAAATACTGGTTATTTAGTTATTTAATTGTATTTTAATTCATGACAAATTTAATAATCAAGTTTTAATGCTCGGATGTGAAAATTGATTGTTATATGTGAAAACTACCCTATTTGAAAACTAGGTGAATTTGAAAACATCAAAAACTTGATGACCTAGTTAATTTTTACCAACTGAATATATATATCAATCATACTTTTATAACATCATGTAAAGACCAAAACAAGCCGATTCTCACCAAAAAAATGAGAATCGTTCAACATTTGTTACAATGATTAAACACCAAGAGGAGGAATAGTGATAACTAAACATTAAAAAAAGTTTAAGCAACAACTAAACACCAAGAAAGGGAATAACAACAACTAAGCACCAAAAGTTGGAGGTTACAACAACTAAACAGTAGGAGGAGGAAGTTGAACAACAACTAATTAACATTGAGAGGAGGAACAATAATAACTAATCACCAAAAGAGGGAGATAAAACAACAATGTCTAAGCATAAAAAAAAGGAGTAGTAGTAACTAAGCACTTGGAATAAGAGGTTATAATAGTTAAACAAAAAGGACAACAACAATAATTAAGCATTAGGAGGAGGTTGAGTAGCAATTAAACACCAAAAAGGAGATCAACCACAACTAAACACAAAAAAGAAAAGAAACAACAAATAAACATTAGTCCAAAGGAGGAGGTCACAACAACTAAACACCAAGTGAATGTTGTTACAAAGGATTATATTCATTTTCTAAATCATCCATCCCAATGATGTGGGTAGGTAATGTGCATCCGTTCACATGGGACTATTTGCTCATAGGTGGGTGCAAGTACTTTCATGCATTTTCCAAAAAAAATTATCTTTTGTTATATTGACCCCTCCAACTTTGAATGGCCACATTTTTCTCATTTTTCAACCTTTACAAGTTGTGATTCAAATGGCCATGTATGCACAATTACAAGCTTTACAACATCTCTTGAAACTACAAAAACAATGAACCACTACTCCAAATGCATGAGACCTCTAATACACTAAGTGTATGGGCATTGACATGTGTACCCTATTTGAACACAAGACATTAAAAACCATACTTTTGGCAATTTAGACATTCAAAGCAAAAATGTTCTTCCTTGCAAAGATTTTGCTTGATTGTAATGATGCCAACCCAATAAGCACAAAAAACAAAAAAGGCTTGAAGTACAACAACAAACAACTAGGTACATTGAATGCAACGAACTTCTTCAAGTTCCATAATAACTTGTTTATGCTTAATATTATGGATATCAATGATCAAGCTTGAGGTAGAATTTGTGTTGGACTACATGTTGGTGGTTAAGGTTCTTGTGTTGCTAGGTATAATTCAACTTAACTATTTAAATATATAGAATGTGAAATAGGGAATGGGCATAGATGGCCAATAGAAGTGAACCCCATTACAACACCAAAGAATGCAAATGTTATATTTGGATAATGTCGTCAAGTTTGGGAGGTAGCTACAAAGGTTATGGAATTGGAAAAGAACAACAAATAGATTTCAATTTACATATATTGAGACTCACTTATAGACGAGACCATATTAAACCTTACTGTGTACATTTGGTGTCATCAAAATCATTGAAACAATCAAACAATTATAAGATTTGATAGATTTGATTACATTTCAAATGTTCCACTTTTTCAGGTACAACGAAATGCAAAAGCACAATATTTCTTCTCACAAAAAATTGAGTTAGAAATTGGAAGCTTCAACCCCAAAATTGACAAAAAGTGCCACACAAATTGGTTCCAATTGGGTTCAAAAGGATTCTTGTGATAACAATGGCATAGTTGGAGTCCATCACATATTTCAATTTCTTTGTAACTTTTAGAGTCAAAGTGCATGTATGTTTAAGCATATGATACTTCAGACATTATCCAAAGCTAATATCTTTTGTTCACAATCTTTGCTCAATACCACAAGAAGATGACGTCTAACATCACCCAATTATGTAAAGGTGGAAGCATATAAAATATCAAAGAATTCAAGATCCTTGTCAAGATTGAATATAAAGTAATTACAAAATGTGTCATAAAATATAACATGTAATTTTTTTAGGGCTAAAAGATTAAAAGTAATGTGATTTTGGAGTTAAGAAAATAATATTCAAATACAACATGTATGATAAAGTAATTAATTGGGTTTAACAAAAAATTCAAATAAGTTTAAATAACTTCAAATAAGTTCTTTTTAAAATAAAAAATTACAACATCCACTTCTATGTAAAATATGTGCAAAACAATTATAAGATCAAATAGTTGAAAGAGAGAGTCTTGAAAAATGTACCTTATAGTTTACAAAAGAATACATTTCACATATGTTCTATTTTATTTTTGTCATGTAAGCAAATTCTACAACAATTTTATTGAAACTTGTTTTTTTGATATTTTCATGATATAATATTTTCTCAAACTTCAAGTTTCAAATTTCAAGGAGTACACTTTTATAAAGCTCAATAAAAAGGTTTAGAAGGTTTACTATTGGAAGGTTTGTTGTTGTACAACTCTAGAAACATTTTGAAAAATATTAAGGTTTCAAGTCCAGGTGAAAATTCAATTATAACACAAACCGATTGAAAATCAGGCATATGTGGAAAAGGCATTACAAGTTGACGTTTCAACATCATGAGTTGCCATTTTAAGATTGCACCCAATGGAGGGAGCCCTTTAATAAACTTATCCACCCCAAATTTGGTTTTTTTTTTCCTCTCTCTCTCTCTCTTGTTTCTCTAACACGTGAACATGCATGCATCATTATAACTTGTCATTGCACATGATTTGCAAATGACTTTGCACTAGAGAAAATGGATTGTCATCATGTGAAGATCAAGGATCCATGTATTGGAAACATCAACAATTTGTAACTTTATAGAAAATGATGTAATATAACCCTACTAAACACCAAATACATCAATGTATAATGAGCACCATTGTTGGCCTTGATCCTTTTGGGTTCATTATATTGCATCCTTTTTTCTCTACTTCATACCATCTTCCAACAATTATTTCATAGAATGTGTTGTTTTTCCATTATCCATCTTGTTGTTTTCTAACCACAAGTTTGTAGTGACATTTATTTTGAAATTTTGTTTTTACACAACTATTAGTGATCAAGCTAATGGAAACAAGTGCACCATTAAAAGATCCTTGGTGTCCTCCGGTTGAAGGTGCTGCACTTTTGTCCTCCATCTATTACTATGATTATCATATATATTACAAATGTCTTTTCAAGATCTTCTCAAGATTTTTTTATCTAGTTTAGGAGTAAGGTTTGAAATAAATCTTGCTTTCAACAGTGGATAACCACTTCTTGTTGTGGAATATTTATATTTTTTTGTAAATAGGTTCAATTAGATATGCACCTTATAGCCATTGACAATGAATTTGTGGTATTCCAACAGTTGTCGGGCCGGACAACCCTCGAATTGAAGCACTAGGACTAGCTCCTGAGGTATGATTGACCTAAGAAGAAAAAGGGGCATGTATCTCTATGTAATTTACCATTCAAAGTATGTTACTTGAAAAAATCTTTATATTTACAAAGATAATATTAGTTTCAACATCTCTTTCTTCATGTGTTCCATGCAATTGTTTTGGAAACTTTCACACATTTATATGTGATTCTACTGTGGAAAATGAAAAATGACTCTTAGTGATGACATTACATGAGGTGGATGCAGAAAGCACTATTAGAGAAGGAAGCTAAAGACCAGATGCACATTAGAGCATTGACAGGAGTTGCACAATACATGGTCGATTTTTTTCCCTCTTTTTGTTTGAGCTTTTTCCATATGAATTAAAAACCCTTAATCAGATTTATACCAAAATCACTTTAGATTTTATGTATGCAAAAGCCCAAGTTGGTGATTATTGTTATTAATTCTTCTTCTTCTTCTTTTTTAAAATGTCATGGACAGGATGCATCTGCATCAACAATTTTGTTTAATGGTTTGAAGAAGCTTGTTATTGAAAGGTAATGCAACCTACAAATAACGTATGTCAAAAGCTTTCCTTCTGCAATGTTTTTATATCATATTAAAGCCCAATCTTCCTTTGCAATGTCTAATAATGAAAGTTCAAAATAGCTTGTCTTGGTTAACCTCATTAAGCCTATTGGGATTAGGATTGAAATGTTGAGGATTTTCATATTTGGAAAGGCTTTTTAACCTTTGATTTGGTTTTTAAAAAAAAATATTATTACTCTTGCCATGCCAAAATTGGAACTGATAACCAGAGGTTCATCATTATCAGGCCTGACAACCCAGTTCATTATTTGGCCACATTCCTCATTACAAACAACCCAATGAAACCCATGGCCAAAGATGAACAAAAAAAATGTGTGTAAGAATCTTGGGCTAAATTTCTACTCATAATGGGTAGCCAAACTATAGTGCACATCATTGAATGAACTAGTTGTTTACAAGTGTGGGAAGGTGGAACCCAAAGGCTCTAGAATCATTTATCACAAGTTTGTGAAACTGCATCTTCCAACAATTTTTTTTTTTCCCTATATTTTTTACACCTAAAAAAGGTAAGATATTTTTAAACATGGTGATTGAAATGGTGTTTGACATTCTTACAAAAGTAAATAAAAATGAAATAGTTGTGCATATAACAATTAAAGGGTGAAAGCACATTATGGGGGGCCATTTTGGGCACTTTCATGACATGTATGTAAAGTATATTTGTGCAAAATGTATTGCATTTAATTTTGGGTTTCACTTTTGGTGTTTAGGCTTAATATATTGCTTTGCACAAAGTTAATGAAATTTAATATTATTTGAAGAAAATAAATAAATTGTAAAAGCTTAAATTCAAGGAATATTGAATATATTTATGGTATATATAGTATAATAAAAATTGTTCTTATTTTTGGACTACACAAGGTCTAGGTTTGAATTAGTCAACCAAAAAATGTTTGAAATGAAAATTAAAAAAATTACCCACTTCACATATCTTGTCATCTTCCATTTGAAAATGATAGTTTATCAAAATGTTAATTTACCATATACTTGTGGTCATAACCCCCAAAAACACCCATTTGTGATATGATAATTATTAAACCTTTCACATGGTTCACAAATTATTCCAATTATATGGAATCACAATGTTTAATAGATACTACAAATTTCATAAAAACTAAAAAACATTTCCACCATTTTTTGAGTATATTTTCATTTTTTAATACACAATGACAAACATTTTTTTTGCCACAAATATACTTTGGAACCTCACAATATAAGTTGGAAAAATGAATTTTCCTTGCGATTGAATTCTTTGTGTTATAATCTACCATATTATGCATAAAGTTTGGAAAAATATGCTCCAATAATACCATGGTTGAAGTTCAAACATGGACACCCCTGGGAAACAATACAATGTGACAACATTTGTGGCCCCCACCCTAATGTGCTTTCACCCTAAAATCCATTGCAATTAATTGCAACTTGGTAACACATCATGTTTCAAAATATGCTCCATTTGTTTCAAAACTTGCCTATTGTTCTATAGTTAATACAAGAATGATTAATGAAAGCTAAGGTCATAACTAATTACGATGTGATCTTGAAGATTCAAGGTGTGACCAAGAGCATTCAAAGCATATATGAGCAAATGTTCAAGTTACACTCTTGGTCATTTCTCCATGAATTTAGTCCTTCAAATTATTAACCTCATTTCTAGAAGTGGCTCCTATTTATGGACATTACAACATGATGTAGATCTTCCTTTGGGACAAGCACCCTTACTTCAAGCATGTTTTTTAATAGCATATTTTGAAACATTGAACTAGAAAAAACACGGGAATATCCCATGGTTGCCCAATACTTGTTATGTCAAAAGGAGCATGATTTGACTCATCCCTCTTCCATGCAATGATTCCCCCCACTTTTGTTCCATTACCTTTCACCTATTTTCAAAGATAGTTTGCATTGCATGATTTATAAGAATTTCCTTTGAGCCTTTCACATTGATGATAGTGTCATGTATAGGCTACAACAAACTCAATTATTTTAAATCAACATAAAGGAGTTTCAAAGAATCCCAATAATTATGCATTTATCCTAAATGCGAAAAACCATGAACCAACATTGAGTCATCAATCCACCTAATGATCAATCTATAAGGTTGTTATTTTGTGTTGATTTTAAACTAAAACAAATGAAGCATATGGCCTTAGATTTTACCTAAACACGTAATTTCATCCAAGGAAACCAATGAGAGGTTGATTGTAATAAGCTCCTTGTTAGACCATGCTTGCACATGATTTCAACTAGTGAAGAGATATTCCTTGATGATCACCTGAGAATCACCTAAATGATGCCAAGGATCAATGAAAAAAAGGATGCCCATGCCAACTCAAAGTTTAGGTTTATGATTTTGATTTGTCACCTAGATTTTACAAGTCACATGAAAACACAAATTGTACCCACTACCTTCAATGAACAAATTTGCAAATTCATCCAACTTTTGAGTGAGTGGTGTATCATTGTTTTCAATTGCAACAACTTGAATCTACATTTGAATCTTCCCTATCTTTGTAGCCATATTTATTTTTGTAACAACACACACACACACACACACACACACACACATGTGTCATTTGTGACAATAGTACCTACAAACACCATGCATTATTTTCCTTACAATTAAATGTCTTCATCAAACCCTCCTTGAATTTTACCCCACACCAATCACTGCATTCACAAATTGATAAAATATTTGATAATAGGTTTAATGAAAACTTCAATTCCTATGCCTTCTAATATCTTGTTTACATTAAATTGAACCATAAAAAATGACATAGCAATTGCAAGGAGAAGAATTTGGCACCAATGTATCATCAAAATGTTTCATAACAACCTCCATAAAGGTTTCTTCTACCTCTTCTCCAATTCATTCCAACCCAAAGTGGGACACCACTTTTTTTTTGCACTAACTATAAACCACAACACATATCACCTATCCTAAGCACTACATGGTTTGTTTCCGTCACCCTATCACATTTTTTCAAATGTAAGTGCCAAGTTGTGGCTTTGTAAGAATTTTTTTCATTTTTAAGGTTTTGAGTTTGCATTTTGCTGCAAAAGGCCCTTTCACTTCGAAGCTTTTCGAATTGCACTCTACAACACCTCTTTGATTCTCAAGGTTTTTGTATTTGTGTTTCGGGAACCCAATCACATTTTGCTTCACAACAACACTTTTATTTTTAAATGTTGCACTTGCAGTTCACAACTTTAGCTTCATCAAGGTAAGTTTTCACCATCATCTCTTTTTGTTTTTATTTTTTGCATGATTTTTTGTTTGTCATGCTTGTGCTTGCTCATGTTTGAGGCAAGTCTTTGTCTTTTTTTTGCTTGCAATAACTACAATTTAGTTGTTGTTATCTTTTGATTGCATTGTCATTTCATCATGCTTGTGTTGCACTTGCACTTCATAGCTTCAAGGTACTTGCATTCCACACGCTAAAATTATGTTGTTTTATTTGTTTTAGGTCTTTGTGCTTATGTGGATCCTTGCAAAGTATTACACAAAGCTACCTCTATTGACATGTTTGAATTTTTTATAAAGCAAACTTGGCAAATATAGAACCCTAACCCAAAAAATTGACCTCACATTAAACCCATGTTCACAAGGTTTCCAACTTGACAAAACACATAACCCTAACACACATCCTCACTAGGATATGTGTTTTTTCATGTAATTTTTGGTGTTTTATGCATGAAACTAAAAGGATGGCATCAAGAAGTGCAACATTTTAGATGATGAATTTACATCATCAATTAATGTCTCAATCATACCACCCCCAATTGGATTAAAAGAAGCATTTAATCATGATATGGAAGTAGTTTGGCAAGTTTTCATTCCACAATTCCAAGTTAATGAAAATTTGTGTTACCTTTTTTATTGCATTTCTTATTATTGGGAGTCTTTTGTTATTAATGGTGTTGCTACAATAATTTTTTGCAATCCACAAATGTTATGATTCGTTATGCATGGGCCACCTTTATACAATGCAAGTTGATGTTAAAAATATGTCTCAAGGGAAGAATAAAGGGTTTATAAGCTATAACAAAAACTATGGCACAAGTTCATTGAAAAAACATGTTTTTAATGAACATCCCAAGGTGTATAAGAGGTGGGGATTATTTTTGTTGCAAATTTTTTTGGAAACTATCAATGACAAATAAGTTGCAATGAAGAAAAGAACTATCCCTCCTTTTCATGTTGCATTTTTTTTGTAGTCATTAGCCTTATACCAAATTTAACCCAAACCCAATAGGATTTTTTGGAGGACTTAATGTTGTACATTGCAAAAGAATATTGTCCTTTATTGTCCATTGAAAATCCATGATTAAAGCATTAGTTCTCCATTAATGTAAGTAAGCACATGTTCCATTTTGACAACAGCTAGCAAATGAAATCATTCCAAATATTGTGACAAAAATTTAAAAGAAATATGCTTTTGCTTCTTGTATTACATGTGCAACCTCTTTTGATCTTTGGATGTTGCATGTTGGTTATGACATATTTATTATGGTTGTTAACTTTATCAACAATTCTCGGAAGCCCACCCATGTGATTATTGGTGTTTTAAAGATCAAAATACAACTAGTGCAACCATGTTAAATGAATTTATATTTGACTCATTTGGTTTGCTTGAAAAAATCATTACCTATGTAAAAATAAAAAGGCTTGAATTTGAACACATTGACTAATGTTTTGAAATCTATAGTTTATTGTTCTCTCCTTCAATTACCTACCTCATTTGGAAAATTATGTTTTGGCCGTGCAATGTCAAAGGTAGGTCAATATGCCATTGATGACGCTAAAGTATGTCATGGTTTTTCATAAATGAGTTTAAAAGCTACTTGAAAATCATTGCAAAAAACTTTTACTTGGACTAAAAATTTGGGATGCTTGTTTCATTGTAGGGCTACTAATGAAAATGTTCAAAACTCCTTTGGAAACATGATTTGCTTCAAGAGTTATCTTGTTTCAAAACATTCTTGAATACCAAAATCCAATATCTATATTTTATGGATGGTAGCAAGTTTTACCCTTGTCTTCCAAAGTGCAAGTGGGCCAAACTTGGGCTATGGCTCAAGTAATCGCCAATACATTGTTTTCAAGTGTCAAGCAATGTGTTTCAAGCAAACCGAGGGTATTGGTTGTTGTTAGATGCTTTTATTTTTATTTTCACTTTGTGCATTATTATGAAATTTGGTGTGGCCAATGTTGAAGCTTTGAATCAACAATTAATATGTAATGAATTTGATTCAAAATTGCAAGAACATAAACAAAGGATGATGGTGCAAGTTGTGGGGTTATTGATCCCAGTCTTGGCCTTTCGAATGGCTTACAATCATTCTAAGGCCCAAAACATGTTAAAAATCACGCTTGAGGGTGTGATCATAGTCAAAGGAGTTAAAACCATGTTGGACAACCACCAAAACTACTAATATTATTACATATATTTATATGTTGCTAGTGTTGAATGATTCATATGATTTTAAAGTAATTCAATTTAAAATTTAATTTAATTTAATTTTGGGTTTTAATTTTAGTAAAAGACTTTTGAACTTAATAATATTTGCTTTAAAAACAATAAATTTTACAAAGGACTAAAGTAAAGGATTCTTTTAATAAAGGGATCTTGATGGTAAAAGAATTTAGATGATAGTATCCTACTACCCACACTCAAAAAACACTCACAATTTAAAGGTTATGGAATTTGAAATTTTAAAAATTCAAAATATGTTTGTCATAAATTTCAAATTTTCAATAATCATTTATCATGATTAAATGGGGTGTAATGTGTATGACATATATAAGAAAGTTGTAGATTATAATGCAAAAAAAAAACTAAAACCAAAAGTAGTTCGCATATTTTTGTTTGATTTCAAATTATGATAAATTTTTAAGGAAATTTTTGCACACTTTGAAAAAATCATATTTATTCAGAAATTATTAATAAAAAAATGTGCTATATTGAAGCAACTATATGTATTTTTAATAATAAGCTGCAAAAGATTTCATTCAAAAATTCCTTCACATGAAAAAATGACCCATAATCCTTATAAAGTAATCACATTGGTTCTTATTAACATGATTTGGCCCTTGACCTTCATTAGAAGAACATGAAATGTATTTGGGACCTCATGGGAAGTTCAATTGTTGTCAAAATTGTTACAAAAAACAATGTTAAAATGGTGTGGTCTTTGTTATTGTAAGTGTACAATCATTTAAACCATGTGAGGGAACCAACAAAACTAATAAAAACTAAAGATGATGATTTATTCTTTGGGCAAGTTATGTTGACTAATGATGTAATCATTTCAACTTGAAGAATGACTTATAATCATTTCAATGGTTACCTATGTGATCAATAGATCATAATAATTATAATTTCCATTTTATTTTTCTTAGTTTATTAAGTGTTTGGCATTGTAGGGTCATATTTGAGATAGATCAAATCTTTAATGTTGTTAATGTCATCACAAACCTTTGATGGCTAGGGTTGGGGATTGGAAATTGAAATTTTGGATTGTCTCATTTTGATGATCAAAAGTTGGCATAATGACACTTATGTTGGTTGTGATGGGGCTTGCAAACTTATGAATATGATTAATTTTCTTTCTTTGGAGCCTATTATAATTGAATAAAATAGTACAAATTTAAGAAATGAGGCCTTTTAAAATAAGACCTTGATTCAGACTTTTGATTTTTTGCAAATAATCTTATTCATTCTAGTTTTTTTTTTTCTTCTTATTTCATGTGCATGAAGTTTTTGTAAGAATGTTTTGATGGTGGGTTTGTGTTTGTAATTAGGGTAGAGCTGCATATGAACTATTGGCAATGTTCATTCAACATTCAACCTTGACAAGTTATATGCATTAATAATCATTTTTTTGTTTTCTACAATAATTTATGATGATATCGGCATGATTATGAAGATCCTTGATGGTCTTTAGACATGGTTGGGCAATGCAAGGTCAAATTTGTTTTTTTTTATTTTTTTCCACATGTTTTTTGTTGGTCAATTGCATTATGTTACCCATGTCTTGTCATTTTCAAGCTATTTGTTGATTTTGTTGCTTTTCATTTTATAATGTGCATGTCATTTGATGGCAATTATGTGTGTGTTGCTTGTCATGAACGTTGGTCAAGGTAAATGTTTGTGTTGTTTCGTCATATGCATGTGAGTTTAAGTTTTTGAAGGTTTGAATTATTTTATTCCACCACTCCCCATAAGTTTGAGATTTGTTTCTTTATAAGTGACAAGTTAATTGTTCATTATATCCATTCTACCCATTTGGTGTCCATTTTGTTCAATTATGTTCATTATGTCCACTTATAGTTAATTTCGTCCAATTTTATCCATTGTGTCTACTATTGGTAGGCTTGTTGTGGTTTTTGTGAGTCTTGAGTTTGTGTTTTGGGTCTTTATTGTTTTTGTGAGTTTTTTATTTTAATTTTGTGTCTTGGTTATTTTTGGTTGTTTATATGAGGATGTTGTTTGGGTTTTTTGTTTGTATGTTGTCCATTGTGCACAAAAGCCCTTTCCAAGGAAATATTTCATAAAGTTGGATTCAATTACAACCTTGAATAAAAAGTCATCTTCAAGGGTGATCATAGGATGTTAAAACTTTGAGCTTATAAATCAAAACTTCTATATCATTTTTGGTTACAAACACATTATACATTGTGCACATATGTAATATGCACTTTAACATTTTTTTTTGTTGTCTATTTATAAGTCTTGTGGAAAATGTATGATGTGTAGGAAAATTAAATGATGAAATCCATGTCATTTTGAAATAAATGATAACTTTTGAAATCATAAACCTAAATCCTAACCATACCAAAAATTACATCCACTTCAATAACCCTAAACCCTATACCCAATAACTACCATGAGTTGGGAAAAGTAAGTTGAACTATACCCATAGGTTTTAGAACATTCTTTTAAAAATTCAAAATTGGGAAGGGTAATCAAAGTTATAAAATAAATAATACCTAGGATTGCATGGTCTTTCAATACCCACACAACATTATAATATACCTCCCAAAACCCAAAAACCAAATCAAAAGACTAAACCTTCAAATTCCTTCATTAATGTTCATCCAACCTCGGTTTAATGATATTTGGAACATGTCTTTTAGCACATTATTAAATTCTTAGCACATTAAAGCTATCCATAAACTAATGTGCTTGTGGAGCCCACTTTGATTGTCCTTTTTTGTTCTCATGTTGTGTTCATTGTTATTCATAAAGTCATATAGAAAGGCACCATCTTTCTAAATTCATAATGAACTCTGGCAAGGGGGTACCAAAACAATTTATTTTCATTGTCGAACTATCAACCTCCATGGCTATGGGGATCAAGGGACTAGGGCTAGGGCATTATATAAGGCTACATGACTTCATAATATAGGATATAGGTTATAGGTACATGGTTTAAGGTCTTTTTTTTCTTCTTTTTTTTGATGATTTTTGGGATTTTGTTTGGTATTTTTAGGGTTTAAAATTTAAGGTTTTGCTTATAAGGTATAAGATTCTCAATTTGGTTGATATTTTAAAGGTTTAGTCTTTTAAGTTTTGGGGTTGGAGTTTTGGGTTTAGGTTTTAAGGTTTGGGTTTGGTATTTTTAGAGTTTCATTTTTTTCATTTAATTATTAGGGTTTGTTTTTAATATTTTAAATGTTTAATTTGTAGTTTTGGTTTTGAATATAGGGATTGGGGTTTAGGACTTTTGGTTTTAGGGTTAAGGTTAGGGCTATGGGATTTTGGTTTTAATCTTAATTAGGCCTTAGGGTTTGGGTTCTCAAATTGAGAATTGATTTTTAGAGGTTGAAGCGGTTTTTTATATTAAAGTTGAAATTATGAAATTATGAGGTTAAGGTGGGTAACATGGAATCAAATTAATGATAAATTTATGCTTTAAAATGTAATTTAAGGTTCTTTTAATGTATGTAGAATGATGAAATAAAAAATAGCCCCAAAGGAATGAGCTTAGTTGTAGGTTAAATGGAATGCAAAATTTTAAGATCTAGATTAAGATTATTGTGATGGCCATAAAAGAAGGAACTTTTCCCAAACATTTTTTCTTTTCATTTTCATTTAAAAGCAAAAGATGTTTTCTTTGAGTGAATTTCCCAAACGTTTCATGTTTGATTTTAATTTTGTAATTAATTTGAATTTTATGAATATTCATTTGACATAATTATTTTAATGATATATAATAATTAATTATGTAGATTGATTATTTTAATTAAATTTGATTCAAATAATTAGTTAGTCAATTAACTAAATATCAAAATAAGTATGAAATACTTAATTATCTAAATAGTAAATTTGATAATTTTTTATCTAAATTTAAATAAAATTCAATAATTACTCACCTAAATAAAAAAATATATTATGTAAATTACTTGAATTAATTCATTAAATTTAAATAGCCAACTAGTTAGTTAGTGAATTTAAATAATTAAATAATTGATAATTAATCATCCAATTTTAGATATTTACTTATATACTAGCTGAATTAATTACCAGAATAATTGTTTCAGTTTGATTAATTAATTCATAGTAATTAAATACACTACATATTAATTATTAGTTAATAAATTATTAACAAAAAATTCATTATGAAATATTAGATATTAAATATGAATTTGAGTATAACACATCAAGGTATGTATAGACATATCCATAACTCTTAATGAATGTTTAATATAATATACACACTGCTTTTAATTTCACAAATTGTTTGAATTATATTGATTAATTGAGATTCAAAGTTAATTATTTAATCTAGTTTTTAGTTCATAGTAATTAAATAAATAAAGCCATAAATAATTATTTATTGAATTATTTATAAATATTAAATATATTAAATATGCCACAAGATGTAACCCTTGTGGGTACCAAGGAACTATCTGCAAAAGAATCGGCTATTATCAACTTCACACTTCTTCATGTAGTCTAGAAAAAAGTCTAGGTGTATAAGCTTTAATACCTTGATGTACCTACAATATAAATATTTTAATATAACTTATGTAGCATTGGGATCCAATTTGAGGTCTACAAATTCACATTTTATATGGATAGTGAATTGGTGGTACTTTATTCAATTGTAAAACAATGCCAATACTATGGCCCCATATTGACACATATGTGGCAACTAGTGGTATCTAGGTGGCCATGTAGTAGCATAGTTGTCACACAATGGTGGTAGAGTAGTGGCAACTAGTAGTACAACAATGACCATTTAGTGGCAACATAATGGCCAACTAACTACACAAACATATTTCATAGTTGAAACCTAGTTATAGAGCTTATACCTCATTAACGGTGGGAATGTAATCACACGTATGAAAGTTATATGCTAGTTGTAGAAAAGTTATTCAACGTGTAGTTTGTTTATAACAATCCTAATTTAGTTACACGTTACGATTACAATGCAACTCCTCAAAAAGTCAAACATAGTCGATTACATGCATAAATATAGGGTGTATACATTATTATATATGAAACACATGTAGAACTATAGTGCAACTATTGAACAACTAATTTATTTTTTGATGTGAAATTTTATTTACTAAATCATTGTATTTATAAAGTATAATTGCATAGGAATTGCACTTTGTAGGACGTAGTTGCAACACAATTGTACTTGAGTGGTTTTTGAGTTTTAGTTGTAATGTACTGTGGTTTCAATGGACATGATTCTCATAGTGGATTTTTTTAAAAAATTGGTCTCAAAATTTTCATCTAAGGTTTAAGGTTTAGTCATTTAGTTGTTATTTTAGGGTTAGGTTTAGGGTTTGATTTTTTTGCTTTGATTTCAAAATTTTCATTTAAATTTTAGGGTTTAATCATTTTAATAAAATTTTAAAGGTTGGGATGTTAGGGCTAACCATGAACGATGATTTCATTTGTGGAATTGATTAAAGTTGACTTTGTTTGATGATTTATTATTCATTCCATCATACTTATATGATGCATTTGTGGTCAAGATCCATTGGTTGACAATTGAAGAAAAACTTGTTTTGGGTACCCAATTGTAAGATTTGCGAGGATATATTGGGTTCATAGATAGGACCTTGGTTGAGATTTGACAACCTTGGAAAATTGAAACACACAAAACTTGGTTCAATGGTTGAAAGAGGATGCAATGAACAACATGGTCATTTTAAATCATCATGGTTTTTTCATATACATAGACATTGACTATCCCAAGTCCTATCATGATGTGAACAAATCATGACACAAGTGTATATTGATACTTGCACAAATATTTCACACATGGAAATGATTATTTTGAATTTTTTTGGGAGATCTATTGTACATGGGTGAAAAGATGTTTATTATACACATGATAACACAATGGGAACTTGCTTTGAATGCAAACCATGTTGCAATGTGAACATTCACCAAAATGCATGCATATTTTATAATGCAAATGGAGTGGGGGATTAGTGGGCTAAAAAGAAAATGGAGATGCCTCATGAAGAGGTTTAATTCAACAACTCCAAAGTATATGCATTTCTTCCAAACCATAATTCTCTTCACTAACTTCCCACATAGGAGGTGGATGGACCTCACAATGAGGTTGTTTGGGACCAAAATCCTAACCTAGCTACACATGGTTAGTAGTGAGGGTTCTACTTCCATGTCCAAAATTGTTTTAACCTCCAATGTAAATTCCTCCTTTGATATAAAACTTAGATTTTTAGCCACTTTCAAATTGTTGATTTTCACCTTTTTCTTCCATTCATGTTGATTTCCATTTTGCCCACTATGAAATCATTTAAAATCTCATCTTAGGTGGAGGCAAAAAAATCTACCACTATTGCCATGCCCTTTGATTGGCTCTTCGAGATTTCTACCTTAATCATCATTTGGTCATCATCATTTATAAATGGTTTAAAGTTTTAAAATGCATTGAGGATAGGTGGAAAACCTTTAGATTTAAGGCAATTAGAAGGAGTTTTTGTCCTAAATATTTTAACGTCCTATATATGACATCCATCATATTTTAACATCTTTCAAAACATTTTTGGAAGCATATTCATTTATAGCAAGTTCAAATGTCCCAACATTTCATCACATTAAAATGTTGCCCTTTCAAACCTTTTCTTCATTAAAGTTTATTGTTTTCAATTCCTTGAAATTGTTATGCAGGAAATTGATGTCTCCTCTACAAACACCAAATTTAGGTACTTTGTTTGGTAATAAACATACATTCATGTCCATGTTGCCTTAGGAATCAACTATGTCAATTGTTTCTTACCTATGTTGTATGTTGCAAAATTTGTGGTTATATAAAATGTGGTCATGGTGTTAAGGTTTTAAGATAAAATAATTATAATTGCAACATGTTACAAATCACATTTAGTTGAAAATGTTTTAGTATAAAAAGATACATTTAAAAAAAGTGATAGTAAGTAGGTAGGTAGGTAGGTAGGTAGGTAGGTA
>Ga0116230_10002205_pt1 | contig 18742 bp, 16 predicted proteins | sample S1TSphfallax_3_FD_88678 | JGI IMG/M metagenome (GOLD analysis project Ga0116230, IMG submission 88678) | Host-associated microbial communities from peat moss isolated from Minnesota, USA - S1T2_Fd - Sphagnum fallax MG | ecosystem: Host-associated > Plants > Peat moss > Unclassified | place...
ACTTTTTCAACAATATTTCAAGAATATTTTCCCAAAAGTAGTCTCAAGAATAGTTAAAAAGCAGGTGGATGTGGCTTGTGTTATCCCATTTGCACCATGTTGCCAAAATTCATGTGATTTGTAAGAACTATGAATGGCATTTTTCATAAACAATGCAATTTAGGACTAATTAGTTGACAAGGTGTATCATCCAATGTATGAAATTGTTGAATTTATGTAAGAGTATCGAACTTTAATTTGATACTACTAGGGTGTGTTGAAGTTGTACCGTCAAATGTCAAATTTCTTTTGAGATTATGTGAGTGAGTTGGATTAATTTTCCTTTTCTTTTGGCCATGATGCTTTTATTGGGTTAATATGGCTTTTGTTACAATTGTTTTCATTTTAAATAAAATATTGATGTGAATATTTGATGCCCATACGCATATTTTCATACCAAGTGGTATGAGGTTGTTGTACATTCATGTTCATACCCAAGATACTCGAAACATGTCAATTGTTATATATACTCACTTTGGTACATCTATTTGAAAAACATTTGAATAGGGAATAAACATAATAAATTGTACAAAAAAACTACCATGTCAAGGTTGGATGAAAGTAGATGTAAAATTCTAATAAAACCTATCAAAAAATTATTGTACATTGAATGTTTTTAATTGAATGATCAAAGATAACATACTTATTCATTGTTATGCATTAATCTTCAACTTTCAAATCATTTCAATTAATTTTTTGTCTACTTGTTTGAAATGCAAATAGTTTCAAAATCTATGTTTTGTAATGAAGAACATATTTTATTTTTTGTAAAGTATGTGATAAGTAGGTTTTAACAAATATATTTTATACTTTCCATTAAAATCACACCTCAATAATATAATGATATTTATATCCCCAAAAGTAAAGGAGCAAATCCATATAAAAAGTAGACCAAAAGTATCCCCATTTACAAAATTTATTACTTAACAAATGGGGATATTTTTGGTTTACTTAAAAAAATTGTTTGGTCTTCATTTTTAAAAATTAATTAATTTTTATAATAGCAATAGAGGTGTAAGAAGGTTTTCAATTATATTTCTGCCCATTTTTATGCTACTTGTTTATGTTCATATGCATCAATATATGGTAAAATTGAAGACATTCATTTTTTGTCTATACTTTACCATGTTTTTACCCAATATTCATGTTCATATTTAATGTCCAAATTAAAAAAACTTTAATACCAATGTCACACCACTTGGAAGTCTCAAGAAAAATTGCCACTTGGATGTAACCCCTATGGAGAATCACAAAGTATATTATAGGGAGGGGAATGGTGCCTCCTCCCCAAGGGATGTAGGCTATGTAAAACTTCTATTTGAGGTTGTCCCTATGAAGTCCACTGCATCACTTGCATTCAACTTGCACTATTTGCCCTCTTTCCTTGGTTGTGCAGGTGATTTCATCTTGAACTCTTGTTTATGAGTTCATCTTAATCCCATCCCAAAGCTTTAACATGTCTTCCTACCTTCAAAGTGTTGCAAGTTAGGGAACATGCCCCGATTCCTTTCTTTTTTGATTTTGGACCAAACCCCCATTAAGGTTTAGACCAATATTGATTGGTGAGTTTTGACCCAATTATCATCCAAATAGATTATCAATCTTTGAACACTAAAACCCAAAAAATAGAAAAATTAATAAATTAATAATAACGATTCAAAAAACCTTATAACTAGTGTATGATTGACAAGTTAATCAATGGTTTTCAATTGTTTATTTGATAACCTACCTTTGTGCATAACCAACAAATATGACCTTTTCTTATAACATACTTGAAACCCCCTTTTCTTATAATGATATTAGTAAAAAAATTGGTGCCTTAAATAAACAAAAACTACTTGGTGGTTATGAAAAATAAAAATAAATACTAGTTTAAATAAGGCATGTAAGCATATAATTAAAGGCCAAATTTGCCCCCTACTCCACCTTGGAAAATAGAAGTTTCACACTACTTGCTTGGCCCCTGAACTCCAGTCCTCCACAATAATAATAATTATTATTATAGATCAAATTACCACCCTACAATTTGATGGTTTGAACTTTGACAAAACCCCATGGTTCTTTGAAAATTTTCAAATATTTGGAATTGACAATTCTTTGATTTTCAAAATTTTCACAATATAATAATGTAAAATATGCCATTACCTAATGTTAAATTGTCATTTTAATGTAATATATGAGACAATAAACACCACAAATTGTACATTGTAATGGATGAAAGAGACATTCTCTTGTAGAGTATACCCATAATCAATGGTGATTAAAAATTGAAAGAGCCGCCTTCACACTGGTCCGAACCCATTTTCATACTAATGGAAGGCTGCACTTTCATCCAAAGTAGAATGTATAGACCATTTTATTGCTGCCAGTGGACATAGCTGCTCTTAAGGTGCATTCACACTTGATGTTAAGTCAGTGTTAAATGAAAATCTAGGTGGCATCCTAGGTGGCACTCAATGTTTAAATGGGTGATAACTTAATGTTAAGTGAATATTAGCTTAACATAAATCTTCATGGTAAGTAGGTTGAAGTCCTAAATGACTAACATGATGATGTAGGGGACTCAACACTAAAGTCCCTAACACCAAGTTGTGAATGCACCTTTGGCTCCATGGAAATAACTTCTTCTTCATGTAGGGGAGGCAAAAGCAACAATAGAGCACCAAAAAAGTGCTATTTTTTCTTGCAGCTCAACTCCTTTTTGTTTTTTCTTGCAAATGAGTGGATTCTTGGTCCTTCAATAGTGGTGTTGGAGGAAACATTCATGTTTTGAAGCTGGGCCTGGTTGGTAGGGGGTAGCATGCCAAGCTGATGAGAAGTGGGTCATGTCAACTATTATATATACCAGTTCAAGTTTGCAAGAGCTCCATCATTCAGCAAAGCACAGTGAAGCACATACACAAAAGCACACCAGTTGTGGACAACTTTTGGTGGGCCTAACTGGAAACCAAAATTTTATGCAACCCCCAATATTTTGTGTGAGCCAATATATAATAATAATAATTATTATTATTATTATTGTTGTTTTTTTTTTTTGGGGGGGGGAGTTTGTTTGACTCTAAAAGAAGGCATGAGAGAGTGAATTATTTGGTTTTTTTTTGCCATCAATAATTGGAGTTAATTTTGACTCGTGTGTTCCCTTGTATCCATAAAGACAATAGAAAAAGTTCGTAGGGTCTAATGGAATTTTCTTTTTGTCTTGACTCCTCAATTCTATTGGCCACCATTCTCCACATGGTTTTGATGGAGTTTCATCATAGTGCAAATCCGACAAGAGTTTTGTCAGCCCAAGTAAACAACAGTTGCCATGCACAATGTCTTTGGAAAGGGGGGGGAGGTGGGGGGGAGAGGAGTGTGAGGGAGGGAGGGAGGTCCACTCATAGGAATCTCTTTGTGTAGTCTCTCATCAAAAGCTAGTGCCAACATCTCTCCCCATGAACCTTGATGGTAGCACATTCTCTTAGTATGACATTATAGTACTTTCACACTTAGGAGTATGCAAAATGAACCAACAACTGAACTCCGCTAAAGTGCACCCAACCAAAGACCCCTCTATTAGCTGGGTGTGCTTATTCATGCTTCTATTAATTGGTGATGGGGTGTGTCCATGGTTAATTTTTTTAAAGGAGTCATTTGATTGGCCTATCTCCAATATTTTTGAAACATGGGGCACTCCCCAACATAAAAGCCTACATACGCTTCCCTCCCCAAAATAGAAGCATTCTTTGTCATGCTTTTCATTTACATGGAACTTGAACCATTACCAAATTGTATGGGATAAAATATGAGGTGTTATTGAGAATATATTAAGGAATAGCTTGGGAACTTGATGGGAACAGCCAAAAAACAAAAAGTCCTACCATCTGGGCCCCCAAACCTTCAAAGAAAAAAAACCTAAGCCCCCTTGAGCCTTTTCATTGGTTGGCATGAAATTTCTATTTTCAAAACATTTTGTCACCATTTTCAACCTGGACTAATACCCCTATTCTGAGTTGGAGGTACTTATTGATTAGAGCTACCTCTCCTATTAATTTAATTAGATGAGGTGCCTCCCAAGTTCAATTTATTTTTATTTTTTCGCAATGAGCCAATTTTGATTGGCTTGCCATCACTTAAAAAACAAACTATGGAGGCTCTCTCCAAAATAGAAGGTTCTATTTTGAAGTTTAAAGTTCCTCCCCTTTGGCCCAGCTATATAGGTGAAAGGAGGACAACATTTGCCAAAGCATATGGAATAAAAGTGAGGTCCTATCAAGAGAATATGTTGGGGAACACATTGGGAACTTTTGGAACATATTGAAAAACCTGGTGGGAACCCTTTGAGAACTTAAAGGGAACATAGTAAGAACACATTGGGAACCAAGGAAACACATTGCTGGAACTTGTGACATTCCCATGTTTCCAGCTAGAGTGACGTAGCACCCACTGGGGTCCAAAAATAATAAAAGGACCTAGAAGGGGTATGGACATTTCTTGAAAAATCATCATGGGAACACAATAATTTAGATTTTTAATCTATTTTTTAAAATAAATCTCAAATTGTAACCGCAATAATTTGATTCAAGTTCATAATGTTGCAGGAGCTCTTTGTTATATTTTAAAGAACAAGGATGTGAACAAGTGTGTTTTAAAACTTTTAAAAGTTCTTTTCTTTATAAATCTGCAATAAAAAATATTTTTAAAAATTATATAAACTTTAATCGATTTCACAAAAAAAAGGGGTCACATGTGTTGAAGCATTCAAAACTTTTTTTCACATGCATTTTATTTAATTTTAATTCTCAATAAATAATTTAAAAACTCGCTATTTGTGATCATTGCTAAAACCAAAATTGTACACTTGACTATAATATAAGGCTTGATATCAAAATAAATAAATTATTAGTATTATGGGTCTTATTTGGCATTAAAATTGATATTCCATTTGAGAAATTCTATGACAAAATGAAAAAATTGATATAATAGACCAGCACATGAAAGTCACATGTTGAGTACAATCTTAGAAAGGACTTTTGGCCTTTGGACCTAGGCTCCTTTTATTGTGTTTGGACCCACCAACACATCACACAAGATGAATGATGTGAGGGACAAGAAACATTTTTTCATTGTATTCACATCCCATAGCTAACCACAACACATTAGTTATGTATCAACCATCCACATGTCTCTTTACCTATTTAGTAGCCACCAAGTGCATTCTAAAGCTTACCTACCTAAGTAGTCACCTTTACATTCCTTACTTAGTTACTTATGCTACTTACATGTAGATGGTTAACTAAATATTGTGAAGTGGATGTAAGAGGGTTTCCATGATAGGTTACAAAGTTGGAACCTTGGTAACTTAGTTGTGGTTCATCCATACTAATGGGTTTCCAATGGATGGTGAATTGGTGGGTGTTGGGTTGTATAATCTCCCTTGGTAAGTTGTTTCTTGGCTTTTGTTTCAAATAAAACATATTTCATGGATGTTTATAGCCTCGATGTATTTGCTTATTCTTGAATGCCCATATGCATATGTTTCTTCCAAGCAATTCATGTAACCAATTGTCTTATTCAAGTACAAATGACATATGACAATACCAAATTTTTGCTACCTAATAGATGTCAAAAGCCAACAAATCAAATCATTTTTCATAATACAAATTATCTAAAACCTTGATGATAGGAGACAAATTTTGTCACTTCTCCGACAATAAATTGGATTTTTTTTTGGATAAATGTGTTTTTCTAGCATAAATTCAACTAATTTTGCTAATTTATTGAAAATTCATCAAATTCCCAATATCAAATAATGGAAAAAAGAAACATAGATAGGATTTTATGTATCCACTTTGATTTGTTGAAATTATGAGTTTATTATGTTTTGTTAAATTTCTAAAAGAAAAACATTAAATTCTACAAGCCCAAGGCACCCAATATGCATCAGGTCAACATTTGTTACTATAATCAACAACATCATATCAATAATTTCAAAGTTCAAAGTGTCCAAAAGTTGTGAAAGATATTTAATTTGAAGAAAAAATTTAAACATTCATAGATAAGAAGAAATGTTTTGGGGGTTACAAGAATCCTCCTAATATTGAAGGTAGAAAGCTTGTAAATTTTGAAACGGTTGAAGTCTAAAAATGTTGAACCATTGTTGGGTGGTACTCATTTTGGTGGGTAAGAACCAGTGTTGAGTGGTTATTAGAAATAGAAAAAGACAAAACAAACTTGCGACATTTATTAGGGTGGTTCTTAAGATTCATAATTATGGTTCTCCAAAATCAAATAACCAATTTTGGTATATAACCATGGTTCTCAAAATTTTGGAAGAATTAAATAACCTGCCTCAAAATTTTGATTTTTTTTATTGGATTTTTCTTCAATTTTTTTTGGGTTTTTTAAGGGTTTTTGAAATAACCGAGATTGATGTTTTCATGCTTCTAATTTTTTTTCTTCCAAAAACCATAACCAGTAGTTCTGTGATTATGAAATATTAAAATAACTGAAACTAGTGATTCTTGACAAATTCAAATAATTGTGCGCAACATTGATAAAAACCAAACCAAAATTGAGTTTGACTTACGAAACCAAAACCTAATTTAAAAAAAAGGAAACTGGACTTGGAATTGAGTTCCTAGTTCTATTTAGGTGAGGAACAAGACCCAATTTTTTATAAAAAAAAGTGACTAGAATAAAAGGTTCAAACCAAAATCAGAACCAGAAGTGTCTTTTTTTGGTAAAGAAGTGGAACTTATAACCAGATCCCCAATTCCATTAATATTTGCAACCAGAACTGGAGGTTCTTAATAAAACTAAAGAATTGCTCCACACTGGTTGAAACCTTAGAATGTTAGGTTGTCATTCAAATTATTTGTCATTTTGGCAAAATGAAATTAAGTTAATTTGATAGGAATAAGAGATTGAAAGTTCATTATGAAGTTCGATGGCATAAATAAATTCTTCACAACAAATGAGGTACACATGAAATCAAGCAAGATATAATTGTAAGAAACTTGGGATAGTCTCTATCACAAATGCATGAAGAAATTAGTTCTCCTAAACTTTTCAATTTTTTGTATATGGTGAAAATGTTAAATCAACACATTGATTAGAAGCACATGGTTAATAATTTTTAATAATGAAAAATTTCGTAATCAAATAAATACCCTGTATTTTATTTTTAATCCAAAACATAAGTGTCTTTTTCTTGTGTTAAATAACTTATGGAAATTTGGACTTCATTTCTCATTTAGAAGAAAAGAAGGAAAATTATGACTTTCTATAAGCTAGATATATTAGTATTATACATACAATAGTTTCCCAAATATTCATATACTATGTTTTCCTTTTTGAAATATTCCATTACTCATAAAATTGGATATGATGTTGGAGAACACCAAAAAATACATAAAGGATGTTTTGGGGACTAGGGTTGAAAATATTTTATATATTTTTGGAATTAGGGATCATTGGGGGACATTGGAAAGGTCCCCAATTTTTTAATAATTAAATAAATAAATAAGGACATCATGAATGTTAAAAATATTGATGTCTTAGTAAGTGAAAATTAAATTGCATATTCCAAAATTAATGGAAATGAAAATGATTTCATGGACAATCTATATGATCATGGATTACCAATTTTTGGTGACCAATTATTTTCTAAATAACTCTAAAATATATCAATATTTTGATGTTATGCCAATTGATCGTCATTGGTAGTGCAAAATAATGTGAAGCCCAAGTAGATTGGTCACCTCTTGACAAACATGTGTGAAGTGCATAAACCATGAAATTCACCTTCCAACTTAATATATGTTCCAATGTATGCTCCTATAACGGGATGACAAATAAAATTGTACATATGTTATTTTTCTTATCAATGTCATGGAAACTGTGAAAATTTCTTAATTAGGGTACCAAAGAAAGAGAATTTATTGGCAAATTGTGAACCAAACAAGAGTATTTTTAACTTTTACAAATTTATATATATATATTCAAATTTGGTGATATTTTCCATCAGTTCATGATAGAAAATAGCAAGGCAATTAATTTGACCAATCTTCACCCAAGGATTTGGAATGCTTTAGGTTCCAACTACTTCGGATGATTGAACCAAAAAAAACAAAGAAATGAAGTTTGAACATAACAAAATAAAAGAAAAACCAACTAAAGCCCATCGAGTGTTATACCTTAGGCCATAAACATACTTTGATATTGAATGCCTTTGATTGGGTTGGCATTACACAGAAACATATGCTATGATTATCCCAAGCTATTATTCTTTAGCCTAACCATACATATATATTATGTGTATTTGTGGTTTTACATGGCAAGTCCAAAGTTCATTTATATTGCAAATGCATTTCATTTCCTTAAAATGTTTTAAATTTCACTAATTGAAATAGCATTGAGACACTTTAAACCTAGATAATGTGTTGATTATAGTTGAATGACAAAATAGTATTGCTTGATGCATGCATAGGTATTCATGAAAATCTATTCGAAAAAAAAGAAGTATGTTTATCTATGGGAGCACTTTGTATCTACCTAAATATTTGTTTCATTTCATTAGCAACCTACTTACAAACTTGTGCCATATTCCCTTTAAAAGCCTACTTCCATGCTTGGTAATCCACCTCTTCTTTGTAATGGGTGAATCATACTAATGGGTGCATATTGGATGAATTGTATCTCCATAGCTTTAAAACTTAACCAAAGTTTCAAATTGATCTTTTTTGCTAGAGTTCACAATACACTTTCAGCTTCACATTTTTTGTTCAATTACTCTTTAAGTAATTGAAGATATCCCAATGATAAATAATCATTTAATCATTTAACCAAACATGTTGCCACATGCATCAACTAGCTTAATACTAGACCCATGTAATTTACATTACTTTTGCAAGAAAGATAAATTGTAACAATTTCAAATATATTAGTGTATGTAGTTGGGTATGCAACATTGTGTATGTATGGATTATGAACCACTATTTTTTTTGGGTGAAATTTTGCACACTAGTGAGAAAACAAAAACCTTGGCGAAAGGCATGTAGGAATTTTGGCCACACAATTTGGATAAAATTGCACAAACATGAGCATGAAGATGCCCACCTATCGTCATATGTAAGATCAAAGGTCCAAAATGTGTGCTGATTGCATCAATTCATGCAAACCCTTGGATGTTATATGTTCAATGAATCTACGAACTCCTTCGCTTATGTAGTTGTTCCAAGCAAGTGCCATCACTACCTACAACTATTTCAAGTAGATGCCATTGCCACCTACACTAGAAAGCTATAATTTGGAGATTGCCACAAGCACACACATTGGATTTTGAATGTTAGTACTAGTAATAGGATGAGTTTATAGTTGTATTAATGACTTAATGTACTATCTAAACAAAGAAAATAATCTAATTAAAGAAAACGGGAGGACATGAGCAAGATCAAGCTATAGCATGCGTTTAGAGTATGGACTCTAATATTTTGTGCACAAGTCCCATTTCAAGTTTCAACTTTGAAGGTAAGATTAATTGTGGGTAGCATTTGTTTGATGTACTTTGTGGTTGAATGGTGGGTGGGTGGTTCTTGAATGTTAGAACTTTGGGAGTGGCATTGTGTGCAATGGGCAAATGGTTGGAGTTTTTTATCTAATTCAATCTGATTTGCTTTAATGTGATTCAAAATAAGCATTTCCTACTTACATCCAACTTTCCTAATATTTTTTATGTTGCAACACTAAGCATCTTAGCATGTGTGAGTTTTGATTGTCTATAGAAGTCCAATTGCATTTGTTCAACACTTTTGAAACTAGGATTTGTAATTGTAACATTTGTGAGAGTTTGAAATAACCAACTTGAGAGAGAAATCTTTGAAAAAGTAAGATCTATAATTGCAAAATTTGTGAGAGAAGCAACTTGAAAGAGAAACCTTTAAACTTAGGATCTATTATTGCAACATTTGTGAAAAAAATAGTTTGAAAAAGAAACTTAATTTGTAATTGCAACATTTGTGAAAGAAGCTTGATTTGTAGTTGTAGCTTTGAGAAAAAAATTGCTAAAACATTTGTGGAAAAAACCTATTCTATAATTGCAACAAATTTTGTGAGAGAATCTATTACAACATTTGTGAGAATAGTAGTTTGAAAAAGAAGCTTAATCTATAATTATAACATTTGTGAAAGATATTATTGCAACATTTGTGAGATCAATAACTTGAAAAAGAAGTTTGATTAGTAACTACAACATTTGTGAAAGAAGTAGCTTGAGAGAGAAACAACTTGTTTAGTTGTTTGTTTACACACAATGATGGTGCCATTGGAACCTCCAAGATGGTTCAAATTTTGTCTTTTTTTCTATTATTGATTTTCTTGGATCTTCAAACCCTAGCAACACATATAATGCATATGTATTTGTTCCTTTGTCAAATGGGACTGTAAAGAACTTCAAAATAACTACAACTCTAGAAAGTTTGTTGACACATCTACATTCGGCATTAGAGAAGGGAAAGTAAAAATGTTACTTTAAAAGGTTCACATGAATGTATTTTTGTTGAAATAGATGTTCTAGAAGTTGAAGCTAAGCATGGTGGACTAAAAAGAAAGAGAAGGAAACCTAAATGGGAATTGAACCAAGTTTTTTGAGGAACATTGGGTTATAAGATTCTATTGGGCAAAACTGGTTTGTGGGAAGGACGAGAAGATGCAAATGGTGAGATGTAAAGTCTATTCTATTGTTGAAGGGAGGGAAAATCTCTTGGTGCCAAAACTAGATTCTTTGGTGAAGCATTATGGGTTGAAGAAATGCATTGTTGCAAAACTTGGTTTTGTTGTTGGCCAATTTTATTCATGTCCTACTAACACACATGTGAAGAATGAGAAGTTGGTTGCTTCCATAGGGTGCAACATAATTCTTATTCAATTTCATAATGAGGGTAATGTAGAAAGGAAGAAGAATAAGTTTCATCACAAATTTATAAGTTTCATGGGTTTTTTCCAAATCCATTCAAAATATGTTATTTCATGGGTTCATATTGTTTACACACAAATTTCATGCATTATTTAAACATGGAAGTTGTGTGCATGACTTTTGTGTGTAAATAATACAAATAAACACACAATATTCGTGTCTAAACAATACAAATAGGCATATGACATTTGTGTCTAAATAATGCACATGACATTGAAGTTCAAACAATACAAGTAGATGAATGACATTTGTGTTTATTCCATACAAACCTATGAAAAGAATATTTTGCACGATTATTATTGCCAAATCATGACGCATGAAGTTTGTGATGATATTTAGTTTATTGCAATTTGGCATCTTTTACAACAAGGCTAACCCATGACTAACTTGAAACTTTTAGGTGTTTGTTCCAATTTTTCAAGTTTGCAAACTATCCTCACAAGCCTTGGTGCAACTCCATAGGTTCATCATAAATTTCATGGGTCACGATTTGGCAATAATAGTCATGCAAAATTTACTTTTCATAAGTTTGTATGAAATAGACATGAATGTCATTCATCTACTTGTAATGCTTTAACATTGATGTCGTGCGCATTGTTTAGACACAAATGTCATATGCATGTTCGTATTGTTTAGACACAAATGTTGTGTGACTATTGGTATTGTTTACAATGAAAGTCATGTACATGACTTTTGTGTTTAAATAATGCATGACATTTGTGTGTAAACAATACGAACCCATGAAATAATAGATTTTGCACATATTTGGAACGAACCCATGAAGCCTATAAATTCGTGATGTTGGAGCATGGCAAAGGTGATGCATCATGTTGTTTTCCATGCCACAAAAGATGTGCACAAATCATAATATATTTTCATGAGTTGTGATGAACTCAACACCATTGACAATCAAAGTTGGTTGTATGTTCATGTTAATGTGACAAAAGAATGGAAGAGACTCCTCATTTTGTTGAACTTGCAAAGGATGATTGATGGATCTATTGCTAACAATTTGACCTTTTTGATAATCCAAAGTCTTGTTGAATATGGGGGATTGAGTGAGGTCAACATTGCTAGGAAACTAATTTGCTTTGGTGTAGACAAGGTTACGATTTTTCATGGTGTTAAAAGTGGTGTTACCATTCAACTCATGCAAAAAATGTTCTATTTGTGAGCGATGTCCACTACATGGCTCATTGCACTAACTTGGTTGTTCACAATTTGAGTGGGTTGAGTTTGGTTTTTAAAATTGAATCTATGTTTGTTTCCATCTATAATTATTTTTCTCATAGCCTTAAGAAGCATCTTGAGGCCATCAAACTTGTTGAATTTTTGGAAAGCAAAAGTAGCAAAATCTTGAAGAACATAAAAACTTGTTGGATTTCTATGTTGTAAACTTCCAAGCAACTTTGGCTAATACAAGGCTCTAGTTATAAAGATGGCTATTAATAATCCCACCATCAACGTTGCAAAAGAATATTATGAGCTCCTTTGTGATGTGAAGATACTTTTACTAGAATCAGTGCAAGGCTTGTCCAAGTTTGCACAAGCACAACATATTTTCATTTGTGATTTCAATATCGGTGTTATTAAGGTTTGGGAATCCAACATGTAAACAATTTATTGTGAACCTAGGAAGAGGTTCTTATCTTAACATTTCACCATTTTCCATGATCTTGTTGAACATGCCCATGATCATTTTCCTTTGACTTGGTGGATAAAACTTATGTTTTCAATTTAATATGTTGCATTTTATTTTTGAGGTAGGTTGTACATGTTGCATACCACAAATGTAACCACAAAGGATTGCATGTATGGTGAGTAAGGAAGTTTCGTCTCAATGTGTAGAAGTTGTGAAATAATAATGTGTGGAAGTTGTTGTAGGTTTAATTTTGGAGTTGGAGATATGCTTCCATGTGTAAGAGTTATTGAATGACATTGGGGTAATTTACCTTCAGCATTGGTTCATTCTAAAAGTTGAAATAACCTTTCCAAGTCATATGGCCATTTTGCAGGCACATTTTGGGCATGAGAGGCCCATTGGCAATTTTGGAATAGTTGTTGGGCCATTGATAAACCTTGTTGTGTTTGACCAATAATCCTCATTTTTCAAGCTTATGATGTAGAATCATGCTCAAGCTACCATGTTGCCTCCCCCCATGATTGTAACCCCACAACAAGATTGGGGGCAAGACTTGGAATTAGAGGGTTTAAAATTTGCACAATTATGGTCTTGGGCAACATGGAGGATGAACATACCTTCTCCATCCCTTTCCTTCATGAAATCAAAGTTCCAAAATTGTTTGACTATGCACTTGGATCTCATTGTGTGGACATATGCATAAAAGTTTTACTCCTTGGAAACCTTCCCATTCTCCAAAACAATGTGCATTTGGAATGATAACCATCAACATTATGCAATGGTAGTTTAAATAATTTTTTGGTTTGCCATGTGATCTAATCTTACCAATAGTTTAATTTATAAGCATTTTATTTTATGTTTTATATAGCTTTTGAATGTGGTTTTCACTTGTTGGTTTTATGCCAACATTGTATCTAGCTATTGAAGAAATCTACAATGCCTATGAAGGCCATTTTTTGCAAGATTTCCCCCTATGTTACACATCTTATGTTTTTATGTATCCATGGGAGTTTCAATCAATTCTGGTTGTCAATGGTGGTGATGGCGAGTCACACTCATAGTAAATTCAGCCCACGTTTCATATTCGCTTGTACATGGTTGTTTTATGTGTATTCTAATTGGGTTTTTTTGCAATTCATGCTTGAGTTCCAATGGGTAGCACCTTTCTAGGGTTGGGGCTCAAATCCCCTTCAAGTAATTTAGTTTTAGGTGTCTTCATGATCTCATGGCAACATTTTAAATTTGGGTTTTTTGTTGTTGTAAAATCTTGCATTAAGTGCAAGATTGGCATTGAATGAGAAATGAATGGATGTGCAATTAATTATTAGACTTGCAAGTCTAGATCTAAGATGTGGTTGACATTGTTGACATGTGTTGGAAAACTTGTTGCATGTGTATTGAAGTTTGCAAACATCCAAGTGTGAAGGTTAATAACACTGCCCATCCATCAATGGTTTTTTGCATATTCTTTTAGATTTGAATTTGGTTCATTTTGAAAGTTGAAATTATTCAATTTTGAGGTTATTGTGTTGAAGTTTGATTAGTAATTTTAGCTTTTTTATAATTTAAATAATTGTAAATATTTAATTTGTTGTGCTATAAATTGCAAAGGTATCATGGTGACACATTTGAGGGATTCATTTTTGGCCTACTTGATTTGATGTAAATTTTTTTGTTGAGGTTTTTTTTAATCACATATGTTGTTGTGATGCTTTTGTTTTCAATTGAGCCTTGGATAATTAGCCTTCACAAACTGTATTATTATAAAATTAACATGAATAAGGAAAGATTGTTATGTTATTTTCAATAATAATTTGCATAGACTTCAAGTTCTTGGGAGATTCATGAATACTATTCTTAGTTGCAACATTGGTTGCATTTGTTCATATGGATTGAAAAAAATTTACCTCATAGATGAATCCTTTTAGGTAGCCTTGATGGTAGTTAACATAGTTGGATCCATGTTAGCAATAGGTAGGACCCAAACACATCTTTTCACACCTCTTCAAATTGTTTGTAGCCATAAAACTTATCATTTAAAGGCATTTGTTGCCTCATATTTGACATTGTGTTGTATTCAATAGCTTCATAAACTTGAAGTGTGAAAAAATTTGTCACTACATGAACACGTAACATTCTTTGAGTGCTCATCACAAGGTTATGAACATGGATTAATTAACATAACCACTTTGAAAAACAAAAAATCTTTGAATAGCCAATTGGACTACTAGTATTTTAAAAAAATTGCCACCTGACACCCCACTATGAATAGATGGTAACCAAACTCATTACCATGACAAAATGAAAATATAAACACTACTTGGACACCTTCCTATGTAAGTCATTAGTATTTCAAATCTCTTTCCTATGTGCTTACACACATCCATAATGGTCAATTAAAATGAACATATGATTGAAAATCTTGAAATGAAGTCTATAAGTTCTTAAAATTTTGTTATGATGGTATCCATAGCTCATTAGGTGTATGTGGCCCAAATTTAACTATGTTTTGATTGCTAAATCTAAACTCTAAACGTTTTATAAGTATAAAATTAAACTTTGTAAGCTATGGTTTTGGACAATACCGCATCACAAAAACCTAGCGCTTGGATTTGCAATTGACATTGTAATGGTTGACATGGTATGTAACTTATACATACATGGTCCCTATCTTGGTTAACTAATGTTTGTTTGAAAGGTGGTTAATGTCAATATGAACATGTAATCAACAATTGAAAAATAGTTCCACAAATTATATATGGCCCTAATTTGTTGAAAATAGATTGCAACATATACTACTGAGCCCGTTTGTTGTTGTTGGCCCAAGCATATTATGATGTAAAGCGACCCATCCCAATATTATTTTGACAAAAATGGGCTTAACTTAAAAATTCTTATGAAAGATCCATAGCTAGGTCATGAAATGAAGAAAAAAAAAGTTATGTCTACATGGTTTTTCACCTTACCATATGAGGTGTTGCAACTTATGAACCAATAAAAAGAGATTTTAACAAACCTCTTCGAAGCTCTATGAGATATGGTTTTCCAAACAACCCAATTGTAAAAAAACCATCTCAAACAAATTCCAAAGACAAAAATCACTCCAAATTCAACAAGTTTTTTTCCCCATTTGGTCCAAAAAGTGCAAAATGACAAACATGCACATTGCCTAATCAATGGATTTTTGACAAAGCAAATGTGAAGTGGGGGCATCACGGTTATGGAGGGTTATGGCATGGTCACATTCAATCAAACAAACAAACATCTATCCTAATATATAGATTAATCATTTTTCATCTTATTATTTTCTTGATTCTTATAAACATAAATTGTCAGTCTGCCTATGTACGAGGGCAACTTTTTCTTCCTACATTGTAGACTATTCCAAGCTTGCAATTTACAAGCATGCTTGCAAAAAGGTTATGGATCTTTGGAGTACCTAAGACAAATAGTTGTGATTTCCTTTGGAATCTTACCACTAATATGCACTATCCTAAAATCATCTAGGTCAAAAATCCATAAATCCCTTGAAAGAATAAAGGACACCCAAATTCTCATAGAATGTTGCTTGCAAAAACTTGAAGACAAAATGACCCACATCATATAGTAATCATAAAGTAAGAGAGTTTGGGGTTTGTGTCCCACGTTTGAAGTAAAGTGTGATTTGCAAAACAAAGGATGAACCTGAGGGCTGCAAAAGAGGGAAATAACATTGGGTCAAACTCAAAAACCCTAGCAAAAATTGATCATCGTCAAAGTTTGAGTTTGTGTTTTCTCATTTTGTGTGCATGCTTTGAGATTTGGCCAGGCTTTGTGAGTGTCTTTTATATTTTTCATATCGTTTGTCTTTATATATTGTGGCAACGATGAGAATTGGAGCAACATCGTAGTGATCACAATGCAATTTGAATTTTGCTTTTCTTGTAGGCAAAAACGGGGGCTTCGTGATTTATTTAAGGATAGCTCAAAACTCAGCATGAGAGGGCAAAGGCAAGCCCAATGGCTTAGGCCCAAATACAAGGTGACTTTAAGATAACTCTAATGTAACTAAGCTTAATACCAATTCAATAATGAAGTCTACATGGAAGTTATGCTTAAACACTATGGCCCAATTTTCCAAGAAAGCATAGGCATCATTGCAAGGAGAGAAAAATGTCCACCCATGAAATTTTCAATTTTGTTAACCATAGGTTTTCCTTTCCGCCTCACCAACTGGCTCATTGCAACTATCTATGGTTGGTTTTATTTCATCAATTGTTAAAACTAGGAGGTATCTTGAATATTAGTTCAGCAAAGATACTAACTAATTTGGATGATGTTTGTACAAATGTTGAAATTTTCAAAAAAATCTATTTTTTCAAAGAATGTTTTTGGTAAACAAACAGAGAGAGTCTTTTGAAATATTCCATTTTTCAGCATATAATCTTCAAAATGATTTAATTATTCAACGCCCTATACTATGGTAGTTCCCTTAAAATGTTTTATCTTTGAAAACATTTCAGCATATATTCAACTAGTATCTTGGTTGATCATCCAAATTGATTGATATTAACATTTTATTGAATGGATGATATTAGCTTTGGACTAGTAGGTTGTTTGTTCCAAAAAATTTCATGTAGGAATAAAATTTGAAATATCCATGGAAAAAACTCCATGAACTATTTATTATTTGTTTGTAAAACTCATTATTGTTGAATTACATCAGGCCTATGGCTAGTAGGAGTCACCAAAATTGTCAGCCAATGCTAGTTATCAGTTTCTGTTGTTTTTTTCTCTTCAAATTTGTGATGTAGCTGCAATCACAACCATCCATAAGATAATTTACCCGCATTTGGCTATTAAAATATGAAGAAACATAGCATATAATTTTTCTTCTTTTCTTTTCTGTTTTTCTCAAAACTTGGCAATTAGAAAACCCAAGAAACCACTTTCTTTCACATTTTTGAAAATCAATTCACCCAGTGGCAAAAGGCTTTACAAAAATATCATTTTTGAAAGACTACTGCCTGGACTACATGCTATGAAAGTCGAAGGTGATCACAATCTTTTGCATTGACATTGGCCCCACACCATATTTTGAGGTGCTCATCTCTAATGGCTAGAAGATCTCCACAAATCTAAGAGCCATATGCACAAATAATCTTTTCAGATACAAGTGTCACCATCTAAAGACATTTAATGAGCATGCAACAAATGCAATCTTAAGGAAATTTTACAACATTTTTATTGAAAAAAACACCTAATTAGAACTTGCAAAACTTCCGAGCCTACTGAACATGCGAGCTAAAGAGAATCGAAACCCAAAGTGCTAGAAAACAATAAACTTGAGGTATCCATATTGTGCACAAAATATTTTGACACACGGTGCCCCCAAGAATTGAAGCTCCGAATGAGCTTTGTAACTTTTTAGGAGCCCTACACCCAAGACACCAGCTGGTCTTTGACATCAAAGTTTACGGTTTTTGTCATGCAATGCTTTTCAGGTTGTCTTGGTATTCTTGCATGAGCTGCAAAAAGAAATTGCAGTGTACAGCCTTGTTTGAAATCACTCTGAAGCTTACAATGGAGAGTACGAGTTCACAACTTCAGTTCGTACATCAAACCCATGTTTTCATGGTCAGCTCACAAGGAAAGTTGGAGCTGGGTTGTATTCTAAACTGCAGGCTGTGTACTGTGCACATGAAAACCAACCTTCTTCTGTTTGTTGTCTTTTGAAGCTACAGATTCTTTTTGAAATAAAGTTGTGTCTTTGCAACCCAACCAAGCCAAAAGGAACCAGCTTTCAGAAGAGAGCCATAGACAGCATCAGACTGTTATTGTCTTTCATGTGCAAGTAATTCAGGTTCTTTTTCAATGTACTGTGCAGATACAGTTCCTTTGTACATGTAAACTTTTGGAAATTCTTAAACCACTGGTTCTGGTAGAAATTTGATTAGCCTACTGAAAAATAATGCAACCATGTAATACAACTTTTTAATTTTCTCTCTCTCTTTTTTTTTCCTTAGGCCGGGGGGGGGGGTGTATGGGAAACTTTCCCTACAGCCTCAAAACCCTAACCACTAAGGTAGCCCACTCTCCTCAAGGATAACACCCCATTAGGAGAGGGC
>Ga0116230_10002206_pt1 | contig 18742 bp, 16 predicted proteins | sample S1TSphfallax_3_FD_88678 | JGI IMG/M metagenome (GOLD analysis project Ga0116230, IMG submission 88678) | Host-associated microbial communities from peat moss isolated from Minnesota, USA - S1T2_Fd - Sphagnum fallax MG | ecosystem: Host-associated > Plants > Peat moss > Unclassified | place...
AACAATTATCACAACCTTGGCTAAATAAAAAATGAGATATTATTATTATTTTCCCCGGATTCATTCCTTCCTTGGGGACCGAATTCCGGGCTTGAACAATGGGGGTACCCAAAACACTAATAATAATAATTTTTTTAATTAAAAAAAAAGTTGAATGATTTTTTAAAACCCAATTCAAAGTTTGCTTGGATACCCCCAAAAACACTAAGAAAAAAAAATTAAAGAAAAATTTCAATCATTTGTAACCAATCAAATTTGCTTAATAAGTCCTTTCCTCCTTAATTATTAAAATCTTTTAGCAGGCCTAAAAAAATTAAATTAAATTAAATTATTATTATTTGGTTAAGGATAGGCTCCGGACAACGAAATTAATCACCGAAAACCTACGTTATAGGCAAGCCTACGGTATAGACCACCCTATGAATAGGCATCTGCCGATGAACATGGGCTACGGTGTAGAACCTATCTATATCCGTAGGGGGGTCTATAATCATAGGCTACCTAGGAATAGGTTGGTCTATTCTCTGGCTTTTTGTTACAACCGGCTGCAGACGGTCGTTTTGTGAGCCATAACAACCGGCTTAAGGTTGCCGTCTGGCTCTGACAGCCCCCCTCGACTACCGGCTGTGTCCAGTTACCGTCGTCTTCCGCTTTCCGCGTTCTTCACTGTGAAGCTCTGCAGCAGCAGCAGCTCCTCGCTCCGGATGACGGCTCTCGCGTGCGTGACTCTCTACTCTACTGAAAGCGAAGCTCTCGACGTTCGTTTCCATGGCGTTTTTTGCTGCGAATTTTCTTGGCTGTAAGTAAGCCATAGCTTGCCGGAGTGTGCAGGACGGCCGCTTGCACCAGGATTTTTTTTTTCACCCCCCTCCCCTCTCATGGTTGAGTGAGATTATTGGGCTTGATTCTCTGGAGGTCTGCAAGCTCCTCGTCGGGGACAAAGAGCTTGCCAAGGTGTGTGTGGTTTCTTTTCCGTTTGTGCGAGAGAGAGAGAGAGAGTCTGTGTGTGTTTGTGCGCGTTCTCGTAGCCTTTTTCCTAGTTTGCTACTGTGAGATCCGTGCAGGAAGAGGTCAAATCGGGCTGTTTGCTTTTGCTTGAAGGCTGTCGGGGAAGGCTTGGGGAGCTTGCTGTGAAGGGTGGGAGAGGCCTGTTGCAGGCAGATCCGCGACGTGCTTTTTTTCCCCCCCCGCCCCCCCCCTTTTGTACTTAGTGATTTGTAGCTCGAGAGGAGTAGGAGAGAGAGAGAGTTTGAATGGGAGATGAAGAAGAAGTATTTGCTCCTGTTTTCTTACGTCTGTACCTTCTAGAGGTCATAGCTGGGGTTTCCGTTGAAATCTGACGGGAAAAACTGCGGCTAAATAGAGCGATCGCAAGCTGTTTGCTCAAACGGCGGTGATCCGTGTGATCTTGTCCAGAGAGAGAGAGAGAGAGGCGAGCTTTTCTCATAATATGACACTAGGAGGAGCAGCTGCAATGGATGTGGGAGCAGCAGTTGGAACAGAACTCAATACAGTAGTTCAGAGGATGATGATGATGATGATGATGACACTCAGCACTTGCAGAGAACCAGGAGTTGTAGTCTAGGTCATAGCACAGCTGCTGGACAGCCCGGCGAGCCATGGAAGATTTCTGGAAACTAGGGGCAAGCTTCAACAGAACTCAAGCTGCACAGCCAAACATTGCCGCCGCACCCAGTGCTTTGAACCAGGTATGTATTATGTATGTGCAACAGCAGCAAGAGAGAGCTAAGGAGGGAATCCCCACAGCTCTGCACAATGTGTGATGTGGTCCTTAGGGTACTCGATGTTCAGGTGCTTGGTGAATTGACAATGTTGTTGTCCTGGGGTAGGATGGATCCACTGTGGCAACAGAATAAATTTATGTGAAAGATTTTGAATGCGCTCTGAAATGCTTGCTCTTGCCTTGGATGTGTGTGTGTGTGTAGTTCCATAGGAGCTCAGGGCAAATGGTGGCGCAGCCATATATTGCACAGGAAGTATGTGTCATTGAGCGAACCATCAGGCAAGAGCCAGTAGTGGCTCCTCTCAATTCATGTAACATGGGATTGCAAGGGCTGAGTCCAGCCAAGTTGAGGTCAGAGCTTTTGGCAATAGTGTCAGGGAAACAACAACAGCAGCAGCAGCAGCAGCAGCAGCATGTGGGTCTTCTTACACCGAGTAGTTTCCAACCGTCGGTTGCATCACGGTCGACTTACATTTCTTCCCATCCTCAGCTTTCGCTTGTGAACCACTCTGCCAATGTGGAAGGATTGGTGTCTTGGCCTGGAATCACTCCATCCAGTCTGTACTCAGCAAGTCCACTGACTGGAACTAGAAGTGCCAGTGCTCAAGTGATGACAGCACATGCATCTCAGTGTGGACAAGTACGGGAGCTGAGTGTTATGACAAGTGACCGATTGGTGACAGCAGGAGCAAATGAAAATGTGGGGTTTGGCCCTGGCGGCACTGATCTTTTGAAGAAGAATCCGAGTTTTTTCAATCAATCACATGAGCAGCTGGGGGTGCGTGCTGCAAGCCAACAAATTCAGCCTGCTCAGTGGCTCACAGAGACAGTGAGCCGGCAGCAACGGATTCAGAGTGTGGTAACATCGTCATCATCACCAATGTTTCTCGGGAACTCAAGTTTGCAGAGAAATTCACAAACCAGTTCTTCTAATCTGCTATGTGCTAGTGCCACCACCCATCTCCAGCCAGCTTCAAATCTAGCTCCAATGGGTCAACCTTTGGTCTTCTGTGCCAATTTCACAGGATCACATCTCAGTGAGTGTTGTTAGCGTCCCCCATTCAATGCCTGTGTTTGTTTTTTTATACTCATCTTATGTTCTCAGCTCCTGGATGTTTGGGGTGCTATCACTTGCAATACTTCTTCCACAAGAGATAAAAAAGGTGCTGACATTCAGAAAGTGTAATGGCAGGTGGAGAGCTATGCTTGACAGGTGCAGGCCGGTTGGGAGTGATTTGTTCATGCCATAAAGTGCATATGTCTGTGACCAAGTTCACTCAGGTACTTTTGGTTTCATCAAAATAAAGAAGTGAATTGGGGAGTTCAATATTCTTTTCTGCTAGAGGATTTAGTCCCCATTGTGTGGCAGTTGAAAATCTTCACATGGGATGATGCTGAATCACTTGGCCACACATGGCTATACAACTTCAGGTGGAACATAGTGTGGCAAAATGCCTCTAGAGAGCAGGATAAGATACCAGCTTATTTCACTGTAGAGTAGCTTTGGAAAATCTTGATACCTAGAACAGTGAACCACCCCCAAAAGAGCTATTTCTTTATTTTGGTTTTCTTTCCTGGTGACTGCTGAAGCAATCTCTTTCCCGTGGGTTGATTGTGCAGCATGCAGGAGTATACACAGGGAATCCAGGTGAGGCTGTGTTTATGAAAGGTGGCCTTAATTTGGTGGAGTGGAGAAGGTTGTGCTTCCAGCAATATGGGGTCAGTACCAATGAAATCAACTAGGCCGATCTGGAATCTTCTAAATTTTATTGTTTCTCTTTCTGAAACACCTGTCTTGGTTGGTTGTTTGCTAAGAGTGCATATCATGATCTGTTTTGATGCTATCCTCCTGCATTTGTTTGCATCACAGGTGAAGGTGCCAGATGACAATTTGGGTTGGGATTGGAATGATTTGGATTCTCCAGAGATAGGGCGGGCAAATTACATGTCTGTTAGTAATGAATGTTCACGTAAAGATTCTGAGGTTTGCTCCAGTGGAAAGCCTCCTGTGGCAACAAAAAGTAGAACAACAGAGGACTGGGAGGCCTCTGTCACAGCAGCTGGAAATAGTTCAATGTCTCATATATCACAGACAGTTTTCACTTCAAAACATTCTGCAGCTCAAGTGAGCTGTGGTGGCCAAGGTGGTGTCATACATAAACAGCAGGAGACCATGTCGAAATATGTGGGTAGAGAATTCAGAGGGGTGAATACTACACGTGTGGAGTTTGAATCGGGTAATTCATTTACAGATCCCGGAGGACCTCAGGGTTTGTCAAGGAATCAAGCAAATAATGCTGGTGGTGGTGGTCTCCACCCATTCCACAACACCTCTCAATCCTCTCAAATTTCTTCAACTGGGTACCACAACTTCATTAATGATGGAGGAGGTCACCGATATATGTCTTCTGCACAACAGGTATCATCATCCTCATCATCTGCAGCAGCAGGGGTTAACAATGTTAAACAGCAGCTGAATTATCCACGCAACAATTGGAGTGATTCAAAAGACTCTCAGCTGAAGGAAAAAGATAGCTCTTCTTCATCAAGTTTTGAACTGAGGCTGGGTCAACCTTCTCAATACACACAGCCATCTGGATCATCAATTTCTTCCTCAGTTGCCTCCGCTTCATCCATTGAGCATCAGAAGTCTTTCCTTGCTGAACAAGTCATGCACAGAGGTAACTACTTTTTAAAATTCTTCTTGTTAATGCCAATGTCCATCTTCAAGGCTGCTGCGGTCTACTCTGTTAATGTTGGTTTGGTGGGAAAGCATTATCTGCTTTTGTCATCTATCCCTTTGGGTGCCACTGCCACTTTCTCAAGCATTTGTTTTCTGCAGACTAAAGGGGTGTTTTTGTCATCTTCGTTTTTGGACTGTGCTGCAACAGCATGGGATGCCAAGATACAGCAGCAAAATATACAGAACTTTTCAGCTGTTGGTGGACTTGCCAAAATTTCCAGCAACCTTGAGCACAGGAGTGAGCAGCAGCAGCATGCACTGAACAAAAATCAATCAGGGTATGAAGGGGCAGGTCGCATGCAAACGACATGCATGGATGGCTTGGTTGAGCAAGCACATCAAAGTGGGATAACTGCTTCTTTCTTACAATCTGGCAGGCACTTAGTTAATATGCAGCCCATGTATCCTGCTGCCAATATTATCGATCCCAGCATACAACGTCATTCAAACCTGAATCCCAATTGTGATCCTCAACAGACAAACAAGGTCACAAGTAGAGTCATCAATGGGCAAGTCAGAACTGATAGATCGGTTGTGCAGTGTACAGTGCAGACAGATCAGTTCAGAAAATGTATGACAGTGGGGAATGGAAGATTACTTGAAACACAAAGTTCAGCAGCGACACTGGCACAACTGAATAACAGGACGGAAAATCAGCTTCTGGAGACAGCAATCCAGGCATCATTTAAGTATAGATCCATTGGGTTGGAGTTTTCTTCGACTACCGCCAATGCTAAGATTACATGTGCAGGTGCTAGTGATGGCTACACGAAGTCATCCTTTTTCCCATCACAAGCTCCTTCACCCAACATTTCCACACAAAATGATGTTAAAACAGATACTGCCTCTTCCTCAGATGGAGTGCATTATAATGGCATTGCCAGACAGCTCCAACAAGATCCAATTGGTGCATTGACCTTGAGAGATTGGCATCCACCAGCCTTGGTTAATAATGACCCAACTGAGCAGAAGTTTTCACTTGCGGAAAGTAGTATCACAAATGAGGAGCTAAGAAGAGGAGGGACACTTGCACACATTCATGCCAAAGGGCTTCATCAGAGTGAGGATAAAAGCTGGGCAGCAAAGGGAAGGGAAATTCAGGAACAGCAGCAGCAGCAGCAGCAGCAAGCAGTATTAACAAACAAGCAGCAGGACCGGATTCAGAGGCCTGTAAAGCTGGAGAGCGATCTGAATGCCAAAAGCCCCAAACTTGCGTCTTTGCATGACAGTGGGCTCAGTGATGGTGAGAGAGGTAGAAGTGACAGCAAAGCAAGTCATGCTGACTGTAATCCAGTGCAACCTCATGCAGGTGCAGAGACATTTCTTCTCATCTTCTGACCTTTTCACTAGTTGTGTACTACTGGGGCATTTGCACTGGGGATACTCAGAGCAACTTCTCTTAGAGAGAATTGGCATTTTTATGCCATGGGTTCTGCTCGAGTACATACATTCTCTGCTGCTCATGAACATGTTTTCTCTATTTCACATCCTGTGTTGTCTTTTGCAGAAACAGCAGTACATGTGGTTGAATGTATTGGTGGAGAAGGGGAGAAGCCTTTGTCATCAGCAGGTGACCCATCCATGATGATGAATGTGCAGGACATCCAATGCAATTGCTTTAAGTGCCGGAAGTCCAGCTCATCTACAAGAGGACAAGCTGTGGCCAGGTGGTGTCTTGCTCTTGGTCCCGGCTTGGACTGGGACAGTTTTTTCCTTGCAGGTTTTCTACTTCAAGCTGGGGAAGTTGCTTAGTGTTGATTGAGGAACATGTGATTCTAATGATCTGCTTTTTTTCTGCCTACAGGATTGCAGGGCGAGTGTGCTTAAAAGAGAAAGGATGCCAGGGAACAAACACAGCTATGACTGACAAGAACCTTGAGATCGATTGTGGTCAGATGGGCTCCTCCTCCTCTTCTGAGAAAGAACAATTGGAAACGTTGGAGCACAGAACTGCTGTTGTTGTACCAGTGAAGAAGCCAGGGAATGGAGAAACATCCAAGGATTCTTCTCATAGCCAACAACAACCATTGCTCTCCGACAGGGTGAAGGGAGCAACAAGTGAGGAAGAAGAATTGAGTGATGATGATGTGTTCTCAGATACTGCTGCAAAGGGTTGCACATTAGGAGTTGCCAACAGCAGCATCAAGGAGCCTAATACCCATCTCTCTGAAGCTTGCTCCAACCCACCCTTCCCTCATGGGGTTCCTGCTGAAGCTTGCTCCAAGAGCTCAGAGGATGTCAGGAGTGGGCTCTCTGATGAAGAAGGGCAGCCCAGAAATGATGAGGAAGAAGACATGGCATTTCAGGGGCAATCATTATGTGAGCTTCGTGCTCCAACTGGTGTTCCTAATGAGGCCTCTGAAATAGGCAAGTTGTGTTCTTCCAATGGTGGTAATGTGGAAGTGGCAAGAAACTTGAACCCTATTGTCTCTACAGCAGTGGATGTCATCAAACTGGAAACACCATCATCTCCAGGGTGCCCTTCATCTAGCAACGAAGCTGAGAAGCTCATGATCAGTACTGATCCACAGAGGGGAAGAGGAGAGCAGCAAGCAAGCACCATGGAAGAGGCAGAAGAGGATAATGACAAATTGGAAGTAGAAAAAGTCGAGCAGGCAAAGAAACGGCAAATGAACTTGAAATGCAAACAAGTTGATTCCAATGGAGGAGTGGGAGATTCAAAGAAAAGAAAGACTTTGGAATCTGGCGAGTATAATAATACTGCAGAACAAAATCAGCCACCACATGATGTAGATTTAGGAAATCAAAAGCAGAAGCTGGAAGTGCTACATGAGGTTGCTGGTGAAAAGGGTGAAGACAGGAGTGAATCAACTACTGGAAAGAACAAAAGCTTGAAATGGAGAAGAGTTCCCATTGGCAATTGTGGTCCTTCACGTGTCCCGGCAGTGGAACTAAAAGGGATTGAGGAGCCTGAAACATTCAGGAACAGTGAGGGAGATGGTCCTACACTGCGGAGGAAGAACCGAACACTTGTAATTCGAGTACCACAAGGAATATTTTGTGAACGAACCAAATTAGGAGCTGTGCACTTGAAACATGGCCTTTCTGAGACTCCAACTGATGGGTCTCCTCCAGCAGATGCATCTGATCATCATCCTTCCTCCATCATGGAGAAGGAAAACTTAGGAGATGGGCCACTGGCACACAACAACTTGAGCAATGAGAAAGGATCACTTGAGAAAAGGAGGTCAGAATCTCCAATTGCTGTGACCACACCGGTTGTACAGAATCTTACAACAAAGAAATTCCGAAGTATAAGGAGACCCATTGGGCGTCCTAATCCCCAGAAAGGGCGTATGGTATCTTTAAGCAACATACTGAGACATCGAGCGGAACGGATAGATCCTCAATATCGGGCTGTATCAAAGCAAATTCCTGCAGCTAAAGCAGAAGGATTGCACGAGAGGATGGAGTCTAATTCTTGTGTAGTTGCCACATCTCCAATAGATATCAAGAATACAAGTGAAATGGTGTCATGTCCTGAAATGGGTCCACCCTTGGAGTCAAGTATTGTTGGTGTTTTGCAGAAGGATGAAGCTCAGAAAGTTAGGAGTCTAATTGAGTTGACTGGCAAGAAGAAAGCAACAGGACCGGATATGGAAGGATTTGATATTGCTGACAAATCTACAGACTTGTCTAAAGCTTGCAAAGTTGATACAACAGCAGCACAGACTAAGTCACCAGAGCCATACCCTTTCAGTGAGAGCCCTTGTACTGTGCCTCGTAGTGGGCGATCAGTGAGGTCGAATGTCTCAAGTAGAAGGAATGCTCAGTGGCATAGACTCAAAGATGCACAGTCGGCAGATGTAGTAGGTAAAAGCAATGCAACTTTACAAGACAAGAGATCATTGTCATCACAAGCCAAGGGTAATTGTTGTGAGGAAACAGATGTGACATCAGGGATACAGACTCAAAAGACGCCCTCTCAGGTCACCTTGAGACAAAATTTCTGTGAGGAAAAAACCTATGAAATAGTTCCTGTGAGAAAGAAGCCACGCTCAAGCAAAGTGGGTGCCAAAGCACTGCCACATAGCAGAGATGTACCTGCAGTGGCTCCGGATGTCAAAGTCATCCAAGTAGCAGAAGTAATGCATGATGATGTGAGTGCTGCAAATGAGGTTAAACCAAACCAGGTTCCATCAGATGACATTAAGTCTACCTTGAAGAAAAGGGTCCATGTTCCAACAAAATTTCTGGACGGCTCAGTCAAAAGACTGAAACTGGCAGACAGCTTGGTAGAGGCCAAGAATGTTGAAGACAAGGCATTTGGAAGGTATGCTGGGTGCACTAGTTTATTTGGGTGCAAACAGATCTGCTCCAAAATCTAGTTGTACATATTCTTGTGATGTATTTATGCAAAAAAATGCTATCCATTGTCGACCATGACCATGACCATTTTCAGCTACAGCTCTTCTGCTGAACATATGCTAGTTTGTTGCAGTTCTGTGTTGGGAACCTCATCTCATAAAGACAGAGTGAAGAAGAGGATGGTTGCCAGTACTCCAATCACAAACAGTAGGACAGAGATTGAAGGCAAACAATCAGTTGTTGCACAGCAGGAGGACAAGATTTCTTTTCCATCAAAGAATTGCCAAGGAGTCCGCACCTCTGACTACTCTGGTAAATCGAAAAAATCATACACTAGCTGTGATGTTTGCGGGATGTCAACCTCCAAGATATCCAACAAGCTTCTTTCCTGTGGTCGCTGCCCTGTGAAGGTGAAAAAGCAATTAAAGACTTGAGTCATTTGCCATTGCTTAAATCAGTTGTAGTTCCTCGCCATATGCTGCTATGGTGGATATCATGCATCAGTAAAAGACTGTCATAAGAGTACACAGCTCAGATATCTGTGTCTGTTGTGTGTTGGCTTTGACAGTTCTTGCTGTGTACTTTTTTGATCGGAGACTAGAATTGACAAATGTAAGTTCTTTGCTGCTGATGAGCCTGCTGCTGTTGCTTTTTGTGGACTTGTCACAGGTGCATCAAGCATGTTACGGGGTGCCCAAGGTCCCCAAAGGCCCATGGTTTTGTCGTACATGCAAATTCAATGTAGTCAATCCAGTAAGTCCTGTTGCCTTAGGCACTTTTAATCTGTGTAGTCAGTTTTTATGAATCCAAGTTTTAACATCTATCAAAGTGCAGCTGAACTTCAATTCACAATTTGGTAGTTTACCTCTGTCAAAACTTATGACAATCTGCAATTCAGGAAATAACCATATATCATGGGAAGCAGGTGTGCATCCTTTGTGGGTATGGTGGTGGGCCCATGACATGTGTTCAAAAAACACGAGGTTTTGTTGAAGGGTTGCTGCAGGCGAGGCGGGATCTAGAATCTTCAAGTGAAGGAGGTCACTTAGAATCTCATGCACCTGTCATGGGTGATCCTATTGCTGCACCTGTCAGGGAATTTAAAAGCAAAGTAGGAGGAAACAACAGCTGTGAGTTTTGTGGAAACAGGAGGTCCAAAACAAAGCGAGGATCCTTTTGTAAGGCATGCAAAAGGGTATACACTGTCAATGGAATAAATTCCACCATTGCCCAGCATGATGCTCTCTCCTCCTGCAATCCTCATGGGAAAAGCAGCCATGATATTTGGCAATTGGAAAACACAGTAACAGCAGCAGCTCGTGATTCAGCCGTTAAGCAATGGGCACACATGGTGTGCACTCTCTGGATGCCTGGGACCAGATGTCTCAATTTTGAGACCATGGGTGTCTTTGATGTTTCAGGTGTTACAGTTTCAAACCGTAAAATGGTAAGTTGGCTTACAAGATGGTGTGAACTCTTATTATATCTCCTAATTGAGCAGCAATTTATTTGAGATTTGTGCCTTAGCAGCAGTAGACTATCATTGGCAATTGGAAGAGCATTCTTTTTCCTTGAAACTGGTTATTCATATGTTACTTCACAATCTGTTTTCTTACTGTGATTCACAACGTATGCTAGTTGTGACAGTAAGGACTTTAAGAAGTGGGCATTTAAATCTAGCACATTGTTACTCATTGTTGCAGGTCTGCTCCATATGCAAGCGGAAGGGTGGTGCCTGTATAAAATGCCGTTTGCCCACATGCTCCATTCCTTTTCATGTGTGGTGTGCCCATGGAAAGGTAGGCCATAATTTTTAATTCTGTGTTTTTCTGCACACTGGAATCCTGTCTTGACTATTCAAAATCTTCTTTAACACAATTACGTGGAGACACCATTGTCCTCCTGTACCCACTAAGTTCACTTATTTGCACCATCCAAAAGCACACACTTTTATGAAGATTTTTGCCTAGGGTGGGATTGAGTTGGAGAGATGGGTAACTTTTTAGCTGCCTACCTCTTGCAGGGATTATTGCAGAGTGAGGCTGCAGAGGATGGGAGCGACCAAGTGGGATTTTTTGGCAAGTGCCTCAAACATGGCAGTTGAACAAGAGAGTGCATATTGTGGACACTACTGTCATTGAAGGGCAGGTATCTAATCTGTCTCTCTGCCTTAGAAACTTGTACCCCACAATGAGATCTAGATGTGTGAGCGGATGTGGCTGTTTCATCACAGCACCAGTGCTGTATTTTTAATATCTGCCATACTTCACGGTCACAGAACCTATGAAAGGGTGACTGAAACAGAGAAAGGGTCCTCAGCTACATCAAGAGTTTCTAAATTTATACCCACTGCGGCTGCAATTCTTCTCACACAATCACTGATCACTGTTGCAGTGTTTTGTACAACTCAAGTAGTATTAGCTCAGTACAGTTACTGTTTGTCCATATACCAGGTTTTTGGTTTTCCTCAGTACTACAAATCATTACCCTTTGTTGTCGTATGCCTGGTGTTCTTAAGCAGGATGCAGGTCTAGGAATCAGTGCTAAATTTTTACTTTTATTGCCTCTAATTTTGGGGGCTCACTATTATACTCTCAATCGCCAGTTTTTCTTGAAGATGGCTGATTGAACCACAAGATTAAAAAAAAGGTGCAGTTGCTGTATCGGTGGTTTTCTTGGCTGTGTCATTGGCAGCGTAATGGGTATATATGCAGTTTATTGCCAGATGGAGCTGAACCCAGCTGTACCAATGTTCTGAAGTAAAAAATGACATCACTGCAACAATTGCATGGTCAATTTGTGTGTGTTTCAAGTTAAGCTTTTTCTTTTTGAACAAATGCTTTTATCAACCTGTTTCATTTCCATGGCCTTGGTTATGAATGGTGGGAGTGGGGGATTTATCAAGTTAATGCAACATTTGAATCATATAGTGTTAACTGTGTTTTTTGTGTATATCAGGTGTTGTGAGATTGTCATGTGTTAATGCAACAACCATTATGAAGTAGAGGAAAGCTTTAGGAACCATGTCATGTATGTTGCCATTACTTCGATTGACTATCATCATGTAAAGTGTTTTCGGGACTAAGGTTTTGGAAGTGTTTTCATAGAGCATTCACAAAGCTCAACATCTTTAAGATTCTTTTTCATATATCAATTCTTATGTAAAAATTCTTTTTAAAGTAATCTTCTAAAAATTGTTTTAAAGCAATTTTTGGATATTGATTGTTATAAGACAATTGGAAAATGGTGCCTGGAAAAAGTGAAAAGATTGAAGATTTCTCTACATGTGGCATCTTAAAACATTTTCAAGAAACATCTCAAAAGTCTGAGACAATGGAAATTCATATTCAACCATTGGTGCGAACCAAAAATAAATTCATGCTTAATGAAAGAATGTGGCAAATCATAATTGTTAAACATTTTGCAAGAGACCCATTAGTATCTTTTCATCATCTTTCTTTTTCTCTCTTCAGGTGGAGCCCCCATGTCCCAAATTTCTTTATCAATAGGATCAAAAGGTTCATTGCGGTCAAATTGTGACTCAAATTTGACAAATTTAAATGCATCCATGGTTGGAACATCAATATTAATGCTCAATATAAACCTCAATATTGTTATTATATCTTACAACAATTTGGAAAAACCTTCCCCTTGTACTGGACTTTAAACATGTGGACCTCAAAAAGGTGCTCAATTAATGGACACAAACATGCATCTTATTAATAGGTAGAAACATAAATTTTATTAATGAGCATAAACTATTGGTGGCTACCTCACCAAAGTTGGTGATGAAAGTCAATCTCATTTAGTGTAATCTAACAATTATGAAGGTTAATAATAACTAGAGTAAAAAACCCTGACAATTAATCAATTAAACATTCTATTTTAGTCTACATTTATATAGAGTATCAAAGGCATAACAATTAGAGTGAAATGACACATAAGTAAGTAATATAAAACTAAGGTCGATTATAGTGACAATGGCCTTGTCTTGTTGGTGTTTGTCACTATTGTGAGTGGTTGCATCAAAAGCCCAAGTGGGGTGTTTATGTTGTTTTTCATCTCAAATCTTGTAAAACTTTATTAAAAAACACATCATAGATTAGGAAAATGTATAAAGAAGTTTTTTAAAAAAGATGTCAAGTTGCTTCAAAATAGATGTCAAAATCTCTCCATGTCTAGAATTGACTGCTTGTGATAGGTTAACCATATTTCTATGTCAAAAGTTGATGGCTTGCAATAGATTTGTCATGGTGATGGGAGGTGTGTCCTAAAAGGGTGGAGGTCATGAAATAATTAAGCCTATGGCTATCATTCAACTTAAGATGGAGGATGCTTGTATCTTTTGTAATGTGAGCAAAAAAATTTGGTGAAGAAAAATGGTCAAGGTAAAAGGATGAGGGACCTTTGGCCCTTTCAAACTCCAAATGGCATTGGCACGATCGTGTAAAAACACATTAGCATGTTTGTGTAAATGACCAAATATTTCAATTGCTAAAGTGAGGAATTCATTAATGGGGTGTAACTCGTGATAAATTTTTTTTTGGTTTAAGCTACATTAGAGGTGGCAAATGCTTAAGTTGCACAAGATCAGGGAAGTAAATTCGTTCATGTTGGGTTGGTAATGACAATGTCGGTTAGGGTGTGAATGCCATATTTGGTGAACATGTCAACTCATCAACGAAAGGAGTTGAACATGGTAGAAATAAGTGCATGTAATTGTTTTCGTCCCACATGGAAACCAACATTTACCTTATGGTGGCAAAGATGTCACAAATTGCATCATGGGTTCTAATGCATTCGTTACCATGAATGCAACATAAAAGGTGGATACCCATAGGGTCAATGGGATGTGTGCACACACATTGAAGGATATTTGCAATTAATGGATGGGTTAATCCAAGTCATGTACAAAATGTTGTGGAAAAATTTGGAGAAAATAATCAAAAAGATGGGAAGATTAATTGAATTGTAAACCAAGTGCCCACCCTTGGGCCAAAACATGATAAAATTCAAGCACGATGGGTTTTTAATATCTTGTTGGAAAGCATGCTAGAAAGGTGTAGATGTTTCAAGATGGAATCTTTAAGTTGAACCATTTGTTGTCTAATGAGTTATTCAAATGGAGGAAAACACACATAGACTGGGGGTAGTAGAAAATCACATGTCACTTTGAAGTGTTGTGGGAAAAGAAATGTGTTGTTGTTGATTCGTGCTAAGGTTTCAAAAAGGAAGGGACATTGATCAACCATAAACTTAACGACTATGATTAAAGCGACAAGGGCCCAATTCCCTAAATAGGATGTTGGGGGCAATGGTAGATGTCGATATGAGCCTGATGCCACCAAAAGTTATTGGGAGCGAAGTTTGTTTACGAGTTAAAGGAGGTTATCAAAGGATCTTCAACCCAAAAGGCGTCCAAACACTTGAAGGAAGGAGAAGTCAAAAGAAATGAAGGACTTTGTGAAGGTGAAAAATGGAGGTGTGCATTGTAAAAGATACGATGGGCGTTGCATGAAACAATAAGTTAAAATTCCAAAGGCTACTTGAACATCACCCATTTTAGGGAAAAGGTTCACATGTCGAACATCCTCTAACATGGCATCTTTGATTAGGGATGATGTGAAAGTTAAGGTGCCCAACAAAACCCCCAAGATTTTAATTCCTTCGGATGGGGTGGTAAATTAGGATCCGGTGTTGAAGGCTAACGATAGGTCAAAAGGTGACCATGCTACACATTTCTAAAGTTGTATAACAAGACCTATCACAAGAAGCTCAATCTGGAAATGTTCATATACAAATGATACAATTGAAGGGGACCTACGATGTGAATGTCATTTGCTATGGAAGGAAATAGACAAGAAAAGAAATGATTAGTTGTAGAATATTAAAACCTTAAAATGGGCTAAAGTGAATAATGTCCCCCCCCCCAAGGATCACCTCAATGGGTTCCCATGGGATGATTGTGACATCATTTTCACAAATACAATGACTGTAAAATAGAGGATATTCAAATGCATAGAATGCACAAACAAAGGGGATGAATTGTATGATGTCCCCATTTGTTGCATGGAGTTCTTGAAATATGACCCTTTTTGAAACCAAATTTAAGGTGTTTGCCACATCTAACTTAAGAACAACCTAGTTGGGGTGAAGGTCCACATGATGCCATGGATTACTACTTCATAACCACCCTTAGTTGCAACTCCAAATTGATGTAGATAAAAAATTGTTGCAAAGGTTTCGCGAAATTAAAAGCATAAAGCACAACTTGTGAATCGATACAATGTTTCCCCCACTACAATGGAATGAACTCCACTTGAAAGCTTGGCCATGGTTAAAAGGTAGGCCTTTCCAAGGACACATGCAATTTGGGGTGGAATGTGACCTTATGTGATATGAGAACAAAATTGGAACAATTGAAAGAATCCACTTGATGAATCTTCTTGGTGAAAACAATTCCAAAGGTGTTCAAAAACCATCCCAAAAGGACCATTTGCCAATAAATGCAGCATGCATTGGAATGTTAACTTGAGGAATTAGAAAAAAGTTTAAGGTTTTAGTTTGGTTCACAGTCTTTGAAGAAAAGTGAAAATAGCCATTTGATTTAGGGTGTAATGCAGTGAAAACTAAGGTGGTGTCAGAGGATGTGGGGGGACGAAAAAATGGTGCCAAAACACAAGTTGCCCAAAAATAATTCATTACACACCCAAAAGTTAAATTATAGAATAGACATTTGTGAGTTAGAATTTGTTGGGAAGAGGGATTGAGCTTGAATTAGTTGCCAAAATTTGGGCTCACAAAAAAACTCCTCCTACAAGTTTTCCTAATCACATGTTAGAAAACTCTTGAATTAAATTTACGTTTCCTTATGCCTTGTCACCCCGCCATGAAGGGGTAAAGCGAGACACCATCAGGGTAATAAAAGGATGCCAAGCTGCCACATTGTATAGGTCCTGCACTAATTTATCCAATGGAAAATGAAATGTCACATGTACATTATACAATAAAGTGATGGGGATGCGATTGTACAATTGAAGATGGAAAAGGCTTAAATGAAAGGACTTAAAGGAGATTCAATGATGAAACCCATGTCCAAGTTGATGCAAGCAGGGTGGGAGCAAAGGCGAGTATTGAACTAAGATGATCACAAAGGTTTGGATTGGATGAGTTAGATGTTTGACAAGAACGCTAATGACAAGTTAACCTTCAACTAATAAATTGGTGCCCGCAAGTGGGGCACAAGAGTTTAAGTGGAAGTTGAAAGCATGTTGAAGAAATGGGGGTGGGTCAAAGGGTATGATCATGGTCAACTATAGGGACCAAATAGAATGGGAAGGGGAAAATGTCATTGTTATGCATGATTGAGGGGGTTTGGGAAAGTGTAAGGTTGGGACCCCACATTCATATAAAGTGTTGGGGCTCGTAAGGGGAACTAATAGGTGGTGTATGATTTGTTAGAATCGGAAGGGTAATTAGTTGGTGGTTTATGGTTTGTGTGGGGGATGAGGTGGAAAATAGGTTTATGGTGGCACATGATAAAGCAAATGGATGATGGGAACTATGAGGTTCAATGAGATGTGATTAGTTGGGGGACATGGGATGTTTGGTGCCCATGAAGTAGAAGGTCTACTATGGACATGAGTCCCATTTTCTAAAAATTCCTTACCATTATAAGACAATCCTAAATCTACAAAACTAATCACACAATACTAAACGAAACAAAAGAAAAAATATAAGAAACTTTTCAATGAATCCTTTGTTAAGGCATTATGCCAAGGCAAAACCCTATTTTCATTATAGGCATGGGTGTCATGATCACTACTTTATTGGATTCAACAATACCTAAACATATCAATACCAAAATATTAAAATTTCACTCCTTGTTCTAATTTTGCAAGATTCAAAACAAGGAATGCCACACAAAAGTTTGCTAATTTTGTGGTGGAAAACTAGCTATGTTTTCACCCACTTAGAGGACACATTACAATGTTCGGCAATGGCTAGTTAGTTGGGTACCCTGATGAGGTTTGTATTTTATGTTACATTGGCATGTACTTGTTTTCAAAAGACCCTTTAATACCAAGTGTTATTACTCTCAATTGCTTTTCCTTGTTGCCTAGGTCCCATAGCCTACTCATGATAAAAACCAGATAGAAAAGGGGAGAAAAAACATTCTAATGAAAAGGTCCTTCAAATAGGCTTGTGAGTGGATTGGTTACTTGGACAGATTGGCTTTGCAAGCAAGATAGTCCATTTATGTGGCCTTTTCCTCTTTATTATTTTTATTATTTTTATTTGTTATTATTGTTTTTGGATGCCTATTTTGAAACCCTAAACCTTGCTTCTTTCTTTTTCCAAGCACAAATATGGTCACGCCTTTTCTTGAAACTAAGATGAAATTAATGATGGGGTAAATCAATCTATCTAAATTAACCAAGATAAGAAAAAAATTCTTGCAAAAAGGTTTTGTCAATGTTTTGAAACCTATGGAGGTTGTGGAAAAACAAAATCCGGTAGGTAGCACACAACCCAAGTAAGCACCATGATTTTATGTTCTCTTTCCTCTACTTTTTTTTTCTTATCCGTCCATGGCAGGTTTCGAAAGAACTTGGCTTTGCTCATTCTTTCTTTCATCCATTCACTAGTTTGTTTATAATTTGAAGTTCATTAAAGACAAATAAAAACATGACAAACTAGAAAAAAAAAAACAATGTTGATGTATTTCCTTTTTCCTAAGTGCCCCCATTGCCACTATTTTCTTTTTCCATTATTCCAAACTCCATTACAAGTACTTGACAAAAACAAATATTCATAATCCATGTACTCCAATTGTTGCCCAATCACTACGGTCTAAAGAAGTGTGTAAAAGTTGTAGTGTGGGTCCACCTATACAAATAAAATTCTCAATGTGACTTGTGTATTAAATTGTTCCAAGGCTCTAAAAGTTGTAATCTTTTGTAGGGTGCCAATAGTCTTCCATTTGTTTTATAGGTTGTTGGGTTGTGTTTTGTGAGATGAGCAGAGAAACAATGTGGTTGGTTGACCTTCATCGTTAGAATCTAATTTTAAAAACTTGCAAGTAAGTGTATGAACTTTTTTTGTTTATGTTTGTTTTTTTGTGTTTTTTTTTTTTTTTTTTTTTTTTTTTTAATCTTTTTTTTTTGGTTTTTTTTTTTTTTTTAATGTTGCATAAGTGGCATCAAGTTTCAAGCTTGTTGTCATGTGTTTTGTTTTTGTTTTATGTTTTTTTGTGAGACAAGGGCAATGTAATGTTTTAAGCTAGTTAACATTCTATCTAGTTTTTGTTTAGTTTGTGTTGTTGTATAATGGTGACAATGAACTCCAAGGTCATTATTGTTGTAATTTTTTTTTGTTTATTTGCTACAAGTGCCATGACAACACATTGTGAATTCAACATCATCGAGTTTTTTTATTTGGTTGTGCTATGAGGGTGACAATGAGTTTCAAGTTTGTTATCGTTTAGTTCTTTTTTTTTTTGCTTACAAACATGGTTGTAAGTAGCTCTAAACTAATCATTATATCATATTTTGTTTATAATGTGTTACAAATGTGATGGCAAGTTTTAAGCTTGACAGTGTTATGTTTTTCATTTTTGGTTGTTTTATTGTTGTGAGCACAACATCAACAAGCTCTAAGCTCATCATCATCAATACTCCCAAATGAAAAGCACTTTGGGAGTTGTAGTTTTATAAGAGTCCTAAATTTTTTTAAAAAAAATTTAAATGACATATGATGTCCAAATTAGACCCTCAATATGCCATTGGAAATGTTGTGAAAAATAATTATCAAAAGTGGACTCACATTTTTCATTTGGAGTTATGAAATAAAAGTTATGGCCAAAAAAATAATCATGAGTCAATTTGGCAATTTAACTCCCAACCACAAAAGGTAAAAAAAAAGGA
>Ga0116230_10002207_pt1 | contig 18736 bp, 17 predicted proteins | sample S1TSphfallax_3_FD_88678 | JGI IMG/M metagenome (GOLD analysis project Ga0116230, IMG submission 88678) | Host-associated microbial communities from peat moss isolated from Minnesota, USA - S1T2_Fd - Sphagnum fallax MG | ecosystem: Host-associated > Plants > Peat moss > Unclassified | place...
CGCCGGCGCCGGGCGGATGGCCGGCGTCCCAGACCACCTGGCCCTCGCTTGGCTGATCCAGGCCGGCGAGCAAGCGCAGCAATGTGGACTTGCCGCAGCCCGAGGGGCCGAGCAGCGCTACGAAATCTCCGGCCTCGATGCGGGACGAAATGGCCTCCAGCGCCTGCATGCCGTTGCCAAAGCGCTTGGAGACCCGATCAAGCGTGAGCACTATTTCGGCTTATCGAATCCGTGATCCACAAACTGCGTGGTATAGCCGGCGCGATAGTCCATCGTTTTGTCGTATAATCCGGTCGCCGCCATCTGGTTGAAGAATGACGCCCACCGCGCATCGGTCATCGCGCCAATGCCCAGGGTCTTGGTGTCACCGGAATCGACGATGCCGCGCTCCTTCAGCTGGGAATAGCCGAAATGGAGCAATGCCGTGCTCATATCCGGATTGGCTTGCTGGATCGCGGCGAATGCCGGCGCCGGATTGCCGTACAGATAGGAATACCAGCCTTCGATGGATGCGTCGATGAAGCGTTGCACCAGGCCGGGATTGGTTTTCACCAGCTTCTCGCTGGTGGCGATCAGGCTGGCGTAGCCGTTGAACCCGGCATCCGAGATCATCAGCACGACCGGCCATTTCCCGGTCTGCTGATGAACCAGAAACGGTTCGGAGGTGACATAGGCTTCCTGGATATCGGTCGGGTTGGTGAAAAACGGTGTCAAACTGAAACCGTAGGGCCGCAGCTGGCTGTCGCTATAGCCATATTTGGCCTTCAGATAGTTCCACCAGCTGGCGCGGGTATCGTCACTGACCGCGATCGGCTTGCCCTTTAGCGCCGCGAAGGTATCGTCGCCCACGCCCGGATGGGCCATCAGGATGTCAGGGTCTTTCTGGAATCCGGCGGCGACCGCAACGAACGGGATGTTTTCCTGGACAAAGTTCAGCGCCAGGAAACCGTTCGAGGTGATATCGAAGGTCAGCCGGCCGGCGACCAGCAGTTCCGCGTTGTTGACCTGCGGGCCGCCCTCCACGATGTGGACGTCCAGACCATATTTTTTATAGATGCCGGTAGCCAGCGCCTGATAATACCCGCCATATTCAGGCTCCGCGACCCAATCCAACCCAAACGTTACGGAATCCGCGGCGTGGGCGAGGGGAGCGACCGATAGGCAGGCGGCGAGAACGGTAGCGATGCGAACCAGACGGTTCATGTCGATGTCTCCTCGAAGCCCATGTGAGGACAGGCATTAGCATGAGTGAGCCGCGGATCAAGGCGGGGATCTGGGTCTCCGCGGCGCTGCGTCTTGGCAGCGCGGACGGCAAGCCGGGCATGGTGATTCGCAAGGGCGATGTCGATGCCGGCGGGGTGCTGGTGATCTTGCGCGGCCGTACCGGAAACATCGTGTTAACGCAATTTCGCGATGCCTTGGGCGAGCTGGCCTGGATGCGCGGGACCGGTCCCGCGCCGGTCGATGAAGCCGCGACCGATGCCTATGTGAAAAAGCAGGTCTCTTACGATTCTGATCTATGGGTAATCGAGTTCGACGCCGCCGATTATCTGCCCCCGTTCGAGGGCAAGATCATTTGACGGCCTTGCGCACGGCGTCGGCCAAGGGCGGGTTTTCTAGGGAAAGTCCTTCAATCACGCCGGCGACGTCCGCGGAGGACTTGTTCTGGCTCAGCTTCGCTTTGCCTTCCAGCTTTGCGATGTGCAGGATCACGCCGACGATGCCCTTTAGCTGCGCGTCCATATAGGCGCGTGGCGCGTCCGTCACGGCCCAGGGTTTTGGCCGGGGAGTTTCGAAGCGCTCGGTCAGCGCGGTCACGATCCGCATGATCGCGTCAGGCTCCTCGACGATTTCCAGCCGCCCGGTGGCGTGGACCGCCTGATAGTTCCAGGTCGGCACGACCTTGCCGTTTTCACGCTTGGTGGCGTACCAGCTTGGGCTGACATAGCCGTCAACCGCCGTGAAGATAGCCAGCGAGTCGGCGCTTTGGTCAAACGCGTGCCAATGCGGATTGCCGCGGGCGACGTGGCCGATCAGCCGGTCCGGCGCCTGGAAGGTGAGCGGCAGATGCGTGGCGATCAGACCCGACGGGGCGGGTGAGACCAGGATGGGCAACGAGGCCGCCCGCATGATCGCGTGCAGCTCGTCGGGCCGATCTTCGACAAAGGCGGGAGGGTTATACAAATTTGCCACCTAGTGTCCCGAATCTGAAATCCTTGGGATTTCAGATTCATGGTGGACACTAGAAAAATCAATAAGTAGCGGCCTGCTTATCCCAGAAATTCGTATCACGAATTTCTGGGATAGGACACTAAACTTGGAACCAGACCAAAACAGCCATCACCATCGCAGGCCATGACAATCTCGTTCAAGCGGCAACTTTGAGCAGGTTGCTCTTGGCGAGCGCCAGCTGTTCGGGTGTGAGATAGGCGGAGAGAATTTCTTCCGGGGTCCCGTCGGCTTTGATCTGGCCCTTATCCATCCAGATGACCCGGTTGCACCATTGCAGAATGATGTCGGCCGAATGCGTGGAAAGCACCAGAATCTCCGCGCCCCGGACCATCGTCTCGACGCGTTGCTTGGCTTTGTCCATGAAGGAGGCGTCGCCGGCCATGATCCACTCGTCCATCAGCAAGATCTGCGGCTTGATCGAGGTCGCGAGTCCAAAGCCGAGCCGCACCACCATGCCCGAGCTGTAGGTGCGGACGGGAAGCTCCAGAAATTGGTCGAGTTCCGCGAAATCGGCAACGTCGGCCTGCAGCAGTTCGATCTGCTCGTCGTTCAGCCCGTTGAACAGGCCGCGTAGCCGGATGTTTTCGCGGCCGGTCAGCTCGAAGTTCATTCCCTGCCCGGCATCCAGGAGAGCGGTCACGTCACCCTCGATGTCGATGCGCCCGGATACCGGCTCGTAAATACCGGCCATGGTCCGCAAAAGGGTGGTTTTGCCGGCGCCGTTCGAGCCGACGAAACCGATCTTGTCGCCGCTTTTTAGAGAGAAATTGATATTGCGCAGGGCTTCGACCACCAGACGATGCTTGCGATCCTGGCCGAGCCGGCCCGAAGCGGCGGCGAAGACCGTTTTTTTAAGGCTGCGGCTTTCCCCGTGATAGAGCGGGAAGGAAACCGCGACGTCACGGATATGGATCGCCGCCATCGCTATACCCAGTAGGCGATCCGCGCCCGCGCGCGGGTGAAGCTGATCGCCGACAGCAAGATCAAGATGGCGGAATAGCCGAGCGCGATCGCCCAGGTCTCAAGCTCGATCGGGGCGCCGAGCAACGGTCCACGCATGATTTCGAGCAAGGCGAAGAACGGGTTCCATTTGACCAGCACGATTCCGATCCCGCGATGCGCGAGGATCGTCGGGCTCCAGAGCACCGGGCTCACGAAGAACGCGATCTGCATGATGCTGCCGACGATGGGCGGGATGTCCCGGAAGCGCGCGCAGAGCACGCCGAGCATCAGGCCGATCGCCAAACCGTCGACCACCCAAAGGGCGAAAGCCGGAATGATGGTGAATGAATAGATCCCCGGAACGGTTCCCATGATCAAAAACACCGCGACGATCACCAGAACATTATGCGCGAGGACGAGGATGTTGCGCACGACGACGCGGGCCGCGTGGAGCGAGAGCGGCATGCGCATGGCGCGGATCATCGTCTCCGCGCCGGTGAAACAGGTGCAGCCTTCGCTGGTCAGGTTTGACAGGAAGCCCCACAATACCAGCGAAAGCGACAGAAACGGCAGATATGTATGGGTATCGGTATGGAACAGGCGGGAGTATAGAAAGCCGAGCGCGCCGATCATCACGGCGGTCGACAGGGTCAACCAGAATGGACCCAGAATGGACCCGCGATAGCGCAACCGGATATCAAGGACGCTCAACGTCCAGACCAGGCGCCACAGCGAAGCGGTGTCCCGCAAATCGGTCGCTGCCATGGCAAAACGGCCACGCCAGTCATGGGCCGCAACGATAGAGACCGAATGCTCCGCCGTGCCAGAGGCACGCGACACATCCATATCTGCCTCGAGACCGCGGCCCGGCAGCATTGTCATGTTCATGGTTGGGCACTAGCGGAATAGGGGTTAATCTTCAACCACGCGCCCCGAGACTGTCGATTTTTTCACGGCCTATTCGCGGCCGGTGCCGCCAGTGACATTGGCGGTAATCGCAACACGTTGACCGATAACGAAATTTTGCCCGCCCGCCATGATTGACGTGGCGGTTCCGTCGGCCTTTCGGATCACCACTTCCTGAGCGTCGATGTTGCCGCGGGACGGCGACTGTCGCAGCGCGTTCAGAACATCGTCGATGCCGATCCGGGTGCCGCCCGATCCCGTCACGGCGACCATGCGGATGTCAATGACGGTTCCGTCCGCGAAGGTTGGGTTTTCGGGAACCGCTTGCCGGTCGCTGTCCGGGCTTTGGACCGGTGCCGGACTACAGCCGGCAATCAGCAGGATGGTCAGGGCCACGGCGCCCTGGGTCCAGTTAAGGCTCTGAAATCCCATGAATTCGTCTCCGTGAACGCCGCCGCGTGTAGCATCGGCGGGCCAGTGGGGCCAGGGCAGCCCGCATGTTCCGTTATTGCAGAAAGTTTTGTTGTTGTATAAAGGCTTATAGTGCCTTCTTTATGCCGTCTTCTAGCCGCAGGCTGTAAAGCAATGACGTAACTTCCGGGGAGCTTCGGTTGTGTCCATCAATTCGCGGGTATGTTGGGCGGCAGGTTTGACCGGGGCCGTGCCAAGGCCCTCGGCGGAACTGTTGAATATGGCGGCGCGGCTTTCGGCCGGCTGCGTGGGTCTGGCGCTGCTTTCGGCCTGCGCATCCGGCGGCGGTGGCGGCGAAGTCGCGGCGGGATACTCGACCGATTATTACATCACGCATGCGGTGGGAAATTACCGGCCGCCCGGACCGCCGAGCGATCCCTGGGGGCCCTATATCAACATCGCCGCGAGCCGGTTTGATGTTCCAGACCGTTGGATCAGGGCGGTCATGCGGGCGGAATCCGGCGGCCAGGAATATATGGGAGGGCAACTCACCGTGTCGCCGGCGGGGGCGATGGGGCTGATGCAGCTGGAGCCGGAGACCTACCAGGAGATGGCCGCGCGCTATGGCCTTGGGAGCGATCCGTTCAACCCGTATGACAATATCATGGCCGGCACGGCGTATATCCATGAGATGTACGAGGTCTACGGGTCGCCTGGCTTCCTCGCGGCCTATGATGACGGTCCGGGCCGGCTCGACTCCTATATGAATGGGGGCCGGGCGCTTCCCAATGAGACCACCAATTACATCGCCATGATCGCGCCGGAGATTGAGGGGTATTACCCGGCCCATCGTTCTCAGGCCGATCAGCTTGCGATGAACACGCAGCCGGCGGGCATCGGCATCGGCATCCTGCCGGCGGGCTATGCGCCCGGCCCGCCGCAATCTCCCGGGATGCCGGATGCACCCGCGGCGCCGGAGCAGCTGGCGGCGCTGGCCCCCCCTGTTCCGGCGGATTCGGCGGTTTACACGCCGGAGCTTGCGCAAGCCGAGCCGGCCCCGCCGCCGCGGCCAAAGCCGTCCTTCTCGTTCATTCCGGAAGCGATGGCCGATACGCCGCCACCCGAGCGCGAGGTTGAACCGGTGGCGCCGGGGCATATCGGCTGGGCGATCCAGCTCGGCAGCTATAGCACGCGTGACAGCGCCAACGCGGCGATCGGCCTCGCCGAGCTATCCGCGGTTCAGATGCTGATGACGGGCCGGCCGATCGTGGTTTCCTATCACGTGGAAGGGCGCCGGAAGTATCGCGCGCGGGTGGTTGGCCTGCCCCATGAAACGGCGCTGGAAGCCTGCGAACGGTTGCGCGGGGGGCCGACGGGATGCCTGGTTTTGTCGCCGGACGCGCAACTCTGAGGCTGTGGACGGGCCGTCAGACCGCGCCGGCGGAGAGCAATATGGTCCTGACCGCGTCTTCCGGCACGTCCTGGCTCGTGAACGCCCGGCCGATCCCGCGCGTGAGCACAAATGTCAGATGGCCGTTCCGCATTTTCTTGTCCCGTTTCATATGCGCGAGCAGGTGATCGGCGGGCAGTCCCGGGATGTGGGTGGGAAGTCCCAGGTTGGAGAGATGCGTGGCGATGCGGCTCGGGTCGCCTTCAGGACACAGGCCGAGCAGCGCTGAGAGCCGGGTTGCCAGCACGAGGCCGATCCCTACCGCTTCGCCATGTAGAAGACTTTCACCATAGCGGGTTTCGGTTTCCAGCGCGTGGGCGAAGGTGTGGCCGAGATTCAGCAATGCCCGGCCGTCATTGGGGCGGGTCTCGCGTTCGTCGTCAGCCACGACGCGGGCTTTGAACAGGACGGCGCGTTCGATCGCCTCCGCCATGAGCGAAACATCGCCGTCCAGCATCGCGGCGGCGTGGCGCTCGCACCATTCGTAAAAGGGCGCATCCGCGATCAACCCGGCTTTCACGATCTCCGCGTAGCCGGCCCGCAGTTCACGCGCGGCAAGGGTGGCCAACACGCCGGTATCGGCCAAGACCAGAATCGGTTGATGAAAGGCGCCGATCAGGTTTTTGCCCTGCGGCGAGTTGATGCCGGTCTTGCCGCCGACGCTGGAATCGACTTGGGACAGCAGGGTCGTCGGTATCTGGACGAAGGGCAGGCCGCGCAAGGTGGTGGCCGCGGCGAAGCCCGCGAGATCGCCGATGACGCCGCCGCCGCAAGCGATGATGGTGGTGCCGCGGTCGACCGCGCGGTCCAGCAGGCCCTCGACGACAGCGTTCCAGGTGGCCACGCTTTTCGAGCCCTCGCCCGGCGGCACGATGATCGCGTCATGCTGGATGCCCGTCTCCGACAGGGCTTGCCGCAGCATCGGCAGATGGAGGGCGGCGACGGTTTCATCGGTGATGATGAGACAGCGCGGCTGCGGCAGGACCGGCGCCAGATGCGCCCCGGCGCGGGCCAGCAAGCCGGCGCCGATCAGGATATTGTAGCCGGCTTGCGCCAGGTTGACACGCACTTTCCGCGGCGGCGTGTGGGCCTGCAAGGCGGCGACGACATGTTGCGTGGTCACGTGGGGCGGATCCTCCGAGCCATCGACGATGATATCGGCCTGGGCATAGATCGGGCCGCGTTCAATGGAAAGCCGTTCCAGGATTTGCGCCGGGTCTCCGCTGTTCAAGAGCGGGCGGTGGGTTCGCCCGCGCAGCCGGCCCAGCAGGACCGGTACAGGACAGCGCAGCCAGATCGACACGGCGCGTTCGCGTATGACGGCCCTGGTATCCGGGTCCATGAACGCGCCGCCGCCGGAGGATAGGACGATCGGGCCGCCGCCGAGCAACCGCGCGATCACCCGCTTCTCGCCGAGGCGAAAATAGGCTTCGCCGTGATGTTCGAAGATTTCCGCGATGGATTTGCCGGCGGCGCGTTCAATTTCCTGATCCGCATCCACGAACGGCAGGCCGAGCTGGGCGGCGAGACGTTTCCCGATGGCGGTCTTGCCGGCCCCCATCAGCCCCACCAGCACAATGTTATTGTGCGTGGCATTGTGCCAGGACGTTTGGGTGTTGAGCGACATCGTCCGGCAGGCTTATCACATCGAAAGCATGACGGAAGATGGCCAGGTCGAAGCTTTTTTGGAGATGCTCGCGGCGGAGCGTGGCGCCGCGCGCAACACCTTGGCCGCCTATCAGTCCGACCTGGAGGATTTTGCAAGATTTCTCGGCGGTTCGCCAGCCGCCGCGCGACCAGACGACGTTGCTGGGTATATGGCCGATTTGGCGAAGGCCGGTGTCGCGGCGCGCACGCAGGCGCGCCGGCTTTCGGCGCTGCGGCAGTTTTTTTTGTTCCTGCTCCGTGAAGGGTTTCGCGGCGATAATCCGGTTGCCGACGTGGAGGCGCCGCGCCTGCCGCAAACATTGCCGAAATATCTGAGCGAAGCCGAGGTCGACTCATTGTTAGGCGCGGCGCGGGAATGGCCTGGCCTGGTGGGGCTGAAGGCCGCGGCCGGACTCGAAATCCTGTACGCGACGGGGCTGCGGGTATCTGAATTATTGGCGTTGCCGGCAACGGCGCTGGCGACGGATGCGGCCGTGATCCTGATCAAGGGCAAGGGCGGCAAGGAGCGAATTCTGCCGCTTTCCGCCTTGGCCAAACAGGCCGCGGCCAGGCTCCGTGATCACACAAGGCTGAAAAAGCCGGCGCCGAGATATCTGTTCAGCGGGCGGCAACCGCGCCAGCCGATGACGCGGCAAGGATTCGCGCTGTTATTGAAACAACTCGCTGTCAGAGCGGCGATCGATCCCGCGCGTCTTTCGCCGCATGTGCTGCGCCATTCCTTTGCCTCCCATCTTTTGGCGCGCGGCGCTGATTTGCGAAGTTTGCAAAAGCTGCTGGGCCACGCGGATATCAGCACCACGCAAATCTACACGCATGTTCTGGCGGAACGGTTGCAACGGCTGGTTCAGGAGCATCACCCGCTGGCGGTCCGGCTTGAAAAATGACGTTTCAATAAGGGTCAAATCGCGGCCGCCGGAAAATCTCGGTACGGGCGCGCGTCCATAATGATCCGCGATAGCGCAGGTCATTGCGCAGTATGTAGTCCTTCATCGCCGGCTTCATCGTTGTTTTGGGCTGCAGTGGATCATGGCGAAACGCCTCGATGATGCCGAATAGGGTTGGCGAGAGGCGGCGGTCCAGAATGCCTCGAATCAGATAGCCAAGAATTCGTGGTGTCAGCGCGATCCAGGAGGCACGCCATTTCCTCGCGATGGTGAGACGGTTGCGAACAAACAGCCTTGTTCTGCCGTTGCTCCAGGATTGGCGCGCCCTGGCGGAGGGTTTGTGGATCACGCGCAATGAACCATCGTAGCGGATCACCCATCCCAAGGCGATGGCCCGGAGGCAGAAATCGAGTTCTTCCCAAGTGAAGAACAGGCTGCTGTCATAGCCGCCGGCGGCGATCCAGGCCCGCCGGCGGATGGCATGACCGGCGCCAACGAAGGTAACCACGTCAAATTCATCGTTGTAGCGATCCATCATTCGTGCCGGGTATCCCCAGCTCGACCGGTCGGGCTGAACGCCGTCAGCGGCCAGAATATTGAACGCGACCGCGCCGAGGCTGCGATCACGATCAAACGCCGCGACGACCCGCGCCGCGACGTTTCGATCGGCAAAAACCGCGTCATTGTCGAGCGCAATGATGGTGCGGCCCTTGCCGACCTCGGACAGAAAATTGCGGCCGCCTGGAACGCCGAGGTTTTTGTCCGTTACGTAATAGGAAATATTGGATACGCCGCGGAATGCCAGGGTAAATCTGGCCTGTGTCTCGGGCGCCGAGCCTTGGTCCAGGATATGTACATGGAAGCTGGGCCCCGTTTGGTCCAATGCGGAAATGACCGCCTTGATCGTTTCGTCGAAGCGATCCAAGGCGAGGATGATTATATCTACATCGTAAGAAGACTCCGGCGGCGGTGTACCGCCGCGCAAGCGGGGCCGATCCACCGCGCTAGTATGCATTGGTTTGCCTGATGACGATCGGCAGGGTTTTGGCGATGATTTTCAGGTCGAGCCAGATTGACCAGTTTTCGATATATTCGAGGTCACTGGCGATACGTTGGATCAAGTCGCCGACATGTTGGGTTTCGCCGCGTTGCCCGCGGATTTGCGCGAGCCCCGTGATCCCGGGCTTCACCCTGTGGCGTAGCCGGTAGTATCGGACGGCGTGTTCAAACGGGATACCTTCGACATGTGTTTCCGGTGCGTGGGGACGCGGGCCGACCAGCGACATTTCGCCCCTTATCACATTCACCAACTGGAGTACTTCATCCAACGACGTGCGCCGCAGCAGACGGCCGAGCTGGGTGACACGTGGATCATTGGGTGTGGCCTGCGAAAACTCTCCGGCAGGCGATGGAATCATCGTGCGAAACTTGTAGACGACGAACTCCTTGCCATGAGCGCCGATTCTGATTTGCCGGAAGATCGCCGGTCCCTGGCCGTCCAGGCGTATCATGAAGCCGATCGCCAAGATCAAGGGCGAAATGAAAACGACAAGCAGGAGAGCGCAGATCAGGTCGAAGATACGTTTCGTGGGATTCAGCGAATTGATCAGGTCCTGGGTTCCGATCTCGAAGAGCCGATAGCCGCAGCGGTTCTTCAGGAATGACGGTAGTTGCGGCTGCAGATCAAAGACCATCCAGATACGGGCCGGGAAGGTCAGCAGCTCCGAAAGCATTTCCCGGCGCGCTTCGCCAGGTATTCCTTCCAATTCAGGCTGATAAACAAACACGATATCGCGAATCGCCTGGCTGTGCATGGTGTCCAGCAGCGTTTGCACGTTCGGCACGATCGGCCATCTTGCGTTCCTGTCTGGTCCGCGGGACCCTGATAAAAGGAGCACGCCGGCGATCGTCTCGGCGATGCCGTGATCCAGCAATGCGTCTTCCAGCCCCGCCGGGCATTGATCGTAACAGATGATGATAGGCCCCCGCGTTGGGGCGCGATGCGCCATGCCGAGAATTTTTGTGACGGGCCTGGACCGGACCAAGATCAATCCCGCTGACGTTATTCCCAACTCCGGCACCGCCCATACGTGACCCAGGGCATGCTCATGTCCGAGCAGGACCGCGACCGTGAGCATCACCACGCTGGTTGCGAGGAAGCAGCAGACGGACAGGCTGGTGCGCCGTCTCTGTCCGATTTGGTTGCTCCGGCGATAGCCGCCGTGCGAATGGATCAGCGCAACGGTGACGCCGGCGACCAAGAACCAAAAATTCAGAAATTCTTCGGGATGCTCGGGTTTGATCGTTAAGAAGCTGCACAGAACCGGGATCAGGAGTATACAGAGGAAGTCCAACCCGGCGATGATCAATCCGGTCTGTGTGCCGGCGGTCGCTCGGGCGCTCGATGTCGACGTCAAATGGGCGCCGACTTGCAGGTCGGCCGCTAGGTTCTGGATGTCTGCCACCGCCTTTGCTCCGGCCATGCTGATGCGCGTGATCTTAGCAACTCTAGGTTGCAGGCCTAGCTGAAAACAAACCTTTTGGAAAGGAAATAATTGAGGCCAAGGCCCATGATTGTGCCCGCAACGATCGGTATGACCGGCTGAGCTTTGCACAAGCCATTGACGGAAATGAGTATAAAAAATGTTCCCCGGTTCACGATGAAACCGCAGCTGTTTGCCAGGATAAACTTGGTCCATTGGCGCGGGGCCGGCTCGTGAGTCTTATGCCGGAACGTCCAAACCCGGTTCAGCAGCCAATTCGCCGTGGCGGCGACCAAAAACCCGGCCGCGCCGGCGCCGTATAAGCCGATGGCGGCTCGAAGGCCATAAACCGTGCCGGTATCCCAACAAAAGCCGAGCGCGCCGACCAGGCCGAATCGGAGGAAATCCTGATCGATGCCCCATCGCGAAACAGCGGCGACCGCCGCGTCCAGACCGGACAGAAGACGCAGCGCAACGGAAGGGCGGCCCATGGCGGCGCGCTAGTTCGAAAACGGATCCTGCATGAGAATCGTATCGTCACGTTCGGGGCTGGTCGACAGCAGGGTGACCGGCGCCTCCACCAGCTCTTCCACCCGCTTGATATATTTAATCGCGGAGGCCGGCAGCTGTGCCCAAGAGCGGGCGCCGCGGGTCGATTGTCCCCAGCCTTCCAGGCTTTCATAGATCGGGACGGCCGCGGCCTGAGCCGCTACGCCGGCTGGCAGGTGTTTGTAGACCTTGCCGCCGATCTGATACCCGACGCCGATTTTGAGCTCGGCAAATCCGTCAAGCACGTCGAGCTTGGTCAAGGCCAGGCCGTCTATGCCGCCGACCTTCACGGCCTGGCGGACCAAGGCGGCATCAAACCAGCCGCAACGGCGCCGCCGTCCGGTCACCGTGCCGAACTCATGCCCGCGCTCGCCAAGCAGCCGGCCGGTCTCATCGGTCAGTTCGGTCGGGAACGGCCCTGAGCCAACGCGGGTGCAGTAGGCTTTTGCGATGCCGAGGACCCGCCCCACGGCATCCGGACCGACGCCGCTTCCCGAAGCCGCGGTGCCGGCGACGGTGTTCGAGGAGGTGACGAACGGATATGTCCCGTGATCCACATCCAGCATCACCGCCTGCGCGCCTTCGAACAAAATCCGGTCGCCCCGGCGCTTGGCGTCGGCGAGCCGCTCCCATACCGGTTCGGCGAACGGCAGAATCGCCGGTGCCAGCTCCAGCAGGCTTGCCAACAGGCTTGCCTTATCGAAGGTCGGGGCGCCGAGGCCGGCCAGCAGCGTGTTGTGATGCAGCAGCAACTCGTCCAGCTTGGCGGACAAGGTTTCGGGCTCGGCCAGGTCACAGACCCGGATCGCGCGGCGGGCGACTTTATCCTCGTAGGCGGGACCGATGCCGCGGCCGGTGGTACCGATACGGCGATCACCGCGCGCGGCTTCACGCGCGCTGTCCAGGGCCGCGTGAAGCGGCAGGATCAGCGGCGCGTTATCCGCGAGCCGGAGCGTCTCCGGCGTTACCTTCAATCCCTGGGCCGTGACGCGGCCGATCTCGGCCAACAAGGCGAACGGGTCCACGACCACGCCGTTGCCAATGATGCCGAGCTTCCCGCGGACCAGGCCGGAGGGCAACAGCGAGAGCTTGTAGGTCTGGTTACCGACCACCAGCGTGTGACCGGCATTATGGCCGCCCTGGAATCGCACCACGATGTCCGCCCGGCTTGCCAGCCAGTCGACCACCTTGCCTTTGCCTTCATCGCCCCATTGGGCGCCGATGATCGTTACGTTAGGCATTTGGACCCTTGCGAATTGGCGTGATGTCGCCGTTCAGGAGGATGTGGCCGCAGCCAAGCCTGACCGCCTCTTCGACGGGCGTGGCGTCTTCGGAAAGGCCGGCGACCGTCGCAAATCCCTGCTCGCGGGATCGCTCGGCCTCAAGGATCGGCGTTCCCTTCGGCAGATAGAGACGCGGCCTCAGCTTGGGGGCGGGGGCGACGCGTAAAATCGTGTCGGGATACAGCGTGATGCCGGTGGCCGGCTCGGTGTCACCGGACAGATAGCGGCCACCGCGGCCGAGCTCCGCCTGATGCCCCGGCGAAAAGATCGTGATGCAGATGCCGGTATGGTACTGGTAGCCGCGGAACTCCACCGGGTCGACCGTGAGGCGAAGCGTCGCGTTATAGGCGCGGACGGCGGTGAATACGTCCGCCATGCGCGTCGCGTAGGGCCGGGCAAAAGCCGGCAGGTCGATGGCCAGCAGGCTGGGCAGAACCCGCTCCGCCGGGCCGCAAGCCGCCAACAGCTGCAACAAAAGGCCGGTCATTGCCCCGCCAGACGCGGCAACCGCCGCGTTGTCCTTGCGATCCAGGGCGCGGATGAGCGGCTCCGGATCACCGATATCCGCGACTTCCAACAATTGCGGCACCAGGCGCGGCACGGTGAGATCGAAGGTGAGATCGGTCAGCCCGATCGCCGCCAGCGCGGCCGCCGCCGTCAGGATGATTTCCGCGTCCGCCTCCGCCGCGTCATGGCCGATCAGCTCAATCCCCGCCTGCATGATCTGGCGCTCCGGCACCAGGTGGGAGCCGCGCACGCGCAGGCAGGGTCCGGCATAGGAGAGTCGCAGCGGCCGCGGCGCCGCGGCCAGCCGGGTCGCGGCCAGGCGGGCGATTTGCGGCGTGGTATCGGCGCGCAGTCCCATCATGCGTTGGCTGACGGGGTCCATCAATCTGAAGGTCTGGTCCATCGTGGCGGCGCCGGAGCCCGCGAACAGGCTCTCCTCGAATTCCAGGATCGGTGGTTTTACGAGCTGGTAACCGTGGGCGGCAAAGCGGTCCATGATGGTTTCCACCGATCGCGCTTCCAGCTCCGCGTCAGGGGGCAACACGTCGCTAAGGCCGGCTGGCAGAAGGGCGGGATGGATGACGGAGGTCTGGTTCATAAGGACCTGTTGTGGCGGCGGGGCGCTATAGCACCACTGCCGCAAACCACCAATTGCCGGCGGGTGCCGGTCCCGCTAATACAACCTTAGCGGGAAAATGAGATGCTTTTTGGGACGCCTGTGTTCATCCTGGGCTTTTTGCCAGTGGCGTTGGCGGGCGCCATTTTGGCGGCTTGGCGCCGCGGGCGGCGCGCCTCCTTGTGCTGGGTGCTGGCGGCCAGCTTGGTCTTCTACGGCTGGTGGAGCCCGGTTTTTGTCCTTTTGTTGGTGGGATCGATCCTGGTAAATTACGGGCTGGCATCGAAAGTACGGTCCGGTCCAGCCGGCCGGTGGTGGCTGATCGCGGGCTTGGCCGCCAATCTCGGCGTGCTCGGTCTGTTCAAATATGCGGCGTTCCTGGCCGCGTTGTTCACCAGCGGGACGAACGCGGACCGCATCATCCTGCCCTTGGGGATCAGCTTCTTTACCTTTCAGCAGGTGATGTTTCTGGTGGATACGTCGCGGGGCGTGATTTCGGCGGTGCCGCTGCTGGAATATGCCTGTTTCGTTGCCTTTTTCCCCCATCTGGTGGCCGGCCCGCTGGTCCGCCCCAGCCATATCATTCCGCAACTGAATGAATTTGCCCCGCATGTGGCCTGGCGGCGGCGCGTGGCGGAGGGCATCGAGATTTTTGTGCTGGGATTGGCGAAAAAGCTCGTTCTCGCGGATGGTTTTGGCCGGCTGGCCGACCCTGGTTTCGCGGCGGCGGCCCGGCTCGACCCGATCAGCATGATCGAGGCATGGGTCGCTCTGCTGGCCTATGCCTTGCAGATTTATTTCGATTTTTCCGGCTATTCGGATATGGCGATCGGCCTTGCCGGCATGTTCGGGATCAGCTTTCCGCTGAACTTCAACAGCCCCTACAAGGCGCGCAATGTCAGCGAATTCTGGCAGCGTTGGAATATGACGCTCAGCCAGTTTTTGCGAGATTATTTGTACATCCCCTTGGGCGGGAACCGCCGGGGCGAGGCGCGGCGTGTCATCAATCTGATGGTCACCATGTTGTTGGGCGGCCTGTGGCATGGCGCGGCTTTGCGGTTCGTCCTGTGGGGCGGCTGCCACGGCGTATTCCTGATCGTGCATGGCTGGTTCAAGCGCCTAGGGTTCCGGATGCCCAGCGTGATGGCATATGGGCTGACCCTGTTATGCGTGGTGCTGGCCTGGGTGCCCTTTCGTGCGCCGAGCTTTGCGGCGGCGGTTGAAGTCTATCGCGGGCTGTTTGGATTCAACGGCATCGCGCTACCGGACATCTTCCTGCGCATGTTGCCTTGGTGCGGTCATTTCGTTCGCGCCGTCGCCGTGCTGCCTTATCTGGGCGACGCCCGGACGCTAAGCCTTCCGCAAGCCGTGCTGCTCCTGCTGCTTGGCTGGGCGATCGTTCTTGGCCTGCCGCAGCTGCATGGCATGACGCGGCGCCGGCGGAGCGTGGCGCTGACAGCGAGCCTGGCGTTCAGCGTGCAAGCGCTGTTCTTCGCGCCGTATGCGCGGCCGTTCCTGTATTTCCAGTTTTAGCGATGGGGCGGCTGATCGGCTGCCTGGTGCTCTCATTCATCTTGTACGGGGCGGCGTTTGGATTCGTTTTGGAGCGGCCGCTCTCAACCGGTCTGCTTGACCTGGAGATGGCGCAAAAAGCCGCGCGACTGGCCACGTTACCGCCGCCGAAGCTGGTGATCCTCGCCGGATCAAATGGGCCGTATTCGCATTCCTGCGCCGTGATCAGCGGCATGTTGCGGATGCCATGCGAAAACGCCGGCATCGCCGTCGGCATTGGCCTGGACGACGTGTTTGCAAGATATGCAAGGTTTTTACGGCCCGGCGATGTTGTCTACATGCCGATGGAGTTGCGGCAATACGCGATGACACGGAGGGACTACGCCGCCGGTGTGGATGGCGCAATTCTGTTGCGCTATGACAAATCCCTGCTGCTCACCATGCCGGTTGATCGTATCGTCGCGGCACTGTTTTGTTGCGACCTCGAGGATATGATCGAATCGGTTGCCGAGATGGCGGTCTTGCGGCCGGCGGGGCTTTCCCCCGTTCGGATACTGGCCAGCGAATATGACGCCGCCGGCGACCGGATCAACACGCCGCTCGCCAAGGCGGATGTGGCGTTGCTTCGTGCCGCCCGTCGGATCGAGCCGGACGCGGCCGAAATTGGCGCCGGCTACGGTACGGTGCTGATTGGCCGCTTCGTCGAGGACGAAACCAGGCGCGGCGTCATCGTCGTCGGTGGGTTACCAACGGATATCGACACGGTGGATCTGCCGCCAGCGACGATCGCGCAGATCGCCAGGATTTTTCGCCGCCGCGGGGCCAAGTTTCTGATTCTGCCGAACCACAGCCAATATCCGATCGCGGATTTCTACGACAGCGAGGACCATTTGGCGCAGCCCTGCCAATACTTCCATTCGGTTCTGGTCGCCGAGGGTTTGGCGATCATGCTCGGCCGCCATGCCGTGCGGCCGAGTGCGACGATCACGGCGTTGGCCGCGACCTGCCCGCGGACTCAGGCGATCAGCGCGGCGCGCTGGCCCGCGATCCGGGCCCAGGCCTCTGATTCGTCTTCATCGAACAGCTCGGTAAGCTTGCGCATCATGGTGCCGCCGAGCTCCTCGGCGTCCACGATCGTCACGGCGCGGCGATAGTAGCGGGTCACGTCGTGACCGATGCCGATCGCGATCAGTTCCACCAATTCGCGGCTTTCGATGTCGCGGATCACGTCGCGCAGATGCCGCTCCAGGTAGTTTCCGGAGTTCACCGACAAGGTGGAATCGTCCACCGGCGCGCCATCGCTGATGACCATCAGAATCCGCCGGTGCTCCGGACGATTGAGCAGCCGGCGGTAGGCCCAGAGCAGCGCCTCGCCGTCGATATTTTCCTTCAGCAATCCCTCGCGCAGCATCAGGCCGAGGTTCTTCCGGGCGCGCCGCCACGGGGTGTCGGCCGCCTTGTAGATGATGTGGCGCAGGTCATTGAGCCGGCCGGGCATCGGCGGCTTGCCGGCCGCGACCCATTGCTCGCGGCTTTGCCCGCCTTTCCAGGCGCGCGTGGTGAAACCGAGCACTTCCACCTTCACCGAGCAGCGCTCCAGCGTGCGCGCCAGAATATCCCCGCACATCGCCGCCACGGTGATCGGGCGGCCGCGCATGGAGCCCGAATTATCGATCAGCAGCGTCACCACGGTGTCCCGGAAATCGGTGTCCCGCTCGCGCTTGTAGGTCAGCGCCAAGAGCGGATCGACAATGATCCTGGACAGGCGCGCCGAGTCCAGCATGCCTTCTTCCAGGTCGAACTCCCAGGCGCGGGTCTGTTGGGCCAGAAGGCGGCGTTGCAGGCGATTGGCCAGCTTGGCGACCACCGCATGCAAGTGCTGGAGCTGTTGATCGAGCTGCTGGCGGAGGCGCGACAGTTCCTCCGGGTCGCACAAGGCGTCGGCGTCGATCTCTTCATCATTGGCGCGGGTAAAGGCGCGGTAGGAGGTATGGTCATCGCTGGTGTTCGGCGAGCGGCGTTGCTGCGGACCCGCCGGCGCTTCGTCGGCCTCCGCCGACACATCCTCGCCCTCGCTCTCATCGTTCGGGTCCTGCTCCGCGGCTTCACCCTCCGTCACCTCGGGCTGCGCCGCGAGCATGGCGTTTTCCTCGCTTTGGCTCTCGCCTTCGCCGTCCCGGGAATTATCCTGCTGTGGCGTCGTCTCGCCGCTATCTTCGCCGTCTTCCCCTTCGTCTTCCTCGCCGGGTTCGGTTTCGGCTTCGGCGAGATCGAGCACGGCCAGTAGTTTTCGCGCGGCCCTGGTATAGTTCGATTGATCGGCCCGCGCCGAGGCCAGCTCGGTCAACGCCGTCTCGGCATCCTCGCCCAAGGTGTTGCGCCATAGGTCCAGGATGTTGCGCGCGGAATCCGGGATCGCCGCCGGGTCCATCTTGTCGCGGGCGAGCAGCGACAAGGCGGTTGCCAGCGGGAGCTGCTCGCGCTTGGTCATCCGGTCCAGGCCGTCGCTCTCGCAATCTTCGTTCAGCTTGCCGCGCAAATTGGCGGAGACGCCGGCCATGTGCGTGGCGCCGACCACCTCGATCCGCGCCTGTTCGAGCGCGTCATAGGCTTCGCGTGCTTCGCGGGTCGCCGGCGCGCGGGCGGAATGCACGGCGTCATCATGGTGGCGTAGACGCAGCGCCAGCGAATCGGCGGCACCCCTCAGTTTCGCCATTTCCGACGGCGCCAGCGCCCGTGACGGCGATGGCAAGCGCGCGCGTTTGCCGGACAGGCCCGATGGCCCCGGCTGATAGGCCACTTGCAGATCGGGCGTCTGCGCGATCGCGCGGAGCGCGCCCGCCGTGGCGCGCTTGAATTCTTCCGCCTTGCCCTGATCGTTGTTGCCGCTCATCCACTAACCCGTCTTGCGCTGCAGCAGGCCTGTTCCGATGTCCTCGTTGAAACAGCGCTGGTAATACTCGGCCACCGTGTTGCGCTCGGCTTCGTCGCATTTGTTCAAGAATGTCAGCCGGAACGCGAAGCCGACATCGCCGAAGATGCGGGTATTCTCGGCCCAGGTGATCACGGTCCGCGGCGACATGACGGTGGATATGTCGCCGGCGATGAAGCCGGCGCGGGTCAGGTCCGCGAGGGCGACCATGCTCTCGGTGCGCTTCCTGAGACCGACATCGGTGTTCGGGATGCCGAGTTTGGCCATCACGATCGCGACCTCTTGGGCATGCGGCAGGTAGTTCAGGGTCGCGACGATGTTCCAGCGGTCCATCTGGCCCTGGTTGATCTGCTGCGTGCCG
>Ga0116230_10002208_pt1 | contig 18735 bp, 10 predicted proteins | sample S1TSphfallax_3_FD_88678 | JGI IMG/M metagenome (GOLD analysis project Ga0116230, IMG submission 88678) | Host-associated microbial communities from peat moss isolated from Minnesota, USA - S1T2_Fd - Sphagnum fallax MG | ecosystem: Host-associated > Plants > Peat moss > Unclassified | place...
ATACCATTAGTATTTAGTATTGCACTTGGGATGGAAAACACATCACCTTACATATTTTTAATACAAATTTAAACTAAATCATAGCCTATTTTTTATTATCTAACATTATAAACACTAAACACTTCTCCCAAAGATCGTCTATGTATTATTCAAAAAGTGTGTTTGTTGTTAATATGTGCGAGGCCTTTTCACCTACCTCATTTCCCTTACACACATATTTGGATATGAAAAAGACATTTTGTGCCATTTTGAATTCATGTTATCTATGTTTAAATAATTACCTACCTCTTTTGCCCTACCCACCTACTTGATATGAATAGGCAAAATTCATATCCAAGTTATCTATGTTTGGAAACAACCATTGCATTTAAAATTACAGGGCAACATAAGAAGACATACTCCTTTTTTACTTATTTAATGGATGAACAAGCTTTGTTGGTGATGCAATGGTGTCATTATAATTTGCAGACATGTTTCCATAACCTGTACACGTAAAAGTGAGAGTTAATGTTAAATACATACTTGAAATGATTTTGAAGTTAGGGGATTGGTGTTCTACTCTGCATAAGCTTAACTGGATGTTTGCCATTTCCAAAATAGTACAATGGCCATTCCAAGCTAAACACAATCGCTCTTTTCTTGTGTGTTAAACAAGCAGCCACAATGGGAATAACTAAATTTCCAAATATTGATGCAAGCCACTTTTTTAATGAATGAATAGGTATATCCTTATTGTATCCAACTTCGGGAACAAGGGAACATCAGCAAGTGACAACACTTGAAAGGGAAGAATACAAATCATGAAGTGATCACTAATGCTATCTATGTATGGTATGGTAGATTTGTTAGTTATATATATATGGTGTCTTTGTGGTTATGGCTTCAAGAGGTCATAGATCCAACATACATAGGTGCATATTGCTAGGTTCCTTGATAACAGGATCGGTACCAATCTATATACCAGGGTTTATCAATAATAGATATACCTGCCCAAAACTGCTTTGTATGGACAGGAGGAGCATATTAAAAAATGCTACTAGGTAACCTAATAAGTCTACAATAATTTTTAAAGTCCCTCAATACTTTTTGTTCTACATGCACACAAGTGTAGGAAGCACGTTTGATGTTCAGATGCACTTTTGTCACGTGCTGCAATCTGATTTTTGGTACTAAATTTACTTAAAACTTCAACCTAACTGTGTGGGAAGAGGAAAAGTTCATTAAATGCATGGCTTGTTCATTCATCAAATATGTTGGAATCTCAGCTGAGTGTCTGGGTTGAGTGCACGCCGTTGGTGCTTCCCTTTTGTGGGGAGGTTCTTTTTCCCTCTTTGACATGCATTTGTGCAGTTCAAAACAAAAAAACAGAAACAGAAAAAATATTATGGGAATCAATTGGTCTGAGGGGAATTGTTCTTGTTCCGTCTTATCCTTAACAAAAGGAACAAAGACCCAGAATTGCTGAATCCTATTATAAATTTTTGGGGGGCTGGTGGGATTTGGGGTACTTATGGAATGAAGTAAAAATCTCCTAGAATCAGAAGGGGGAAAGAAGAAGAGAAAAAAAACCCCCCCACATGGGTAATAATGACAAAAAGCAAGAATCTGTGGAATCTGGGGACTCTGCACATGAAAATGAGCTGCTGGGTACATTCAAAGATTATGTACATGTACTTTCTTAATTTAGAAAGGAGATCTGTGTTTGGAATTTCTCATTGAGAATTTTTTCTTGTTTTTCTTCCCCACTGTTGATTGTCTGTCTGTCTGTCTCTCTATCTCTCTCTGGAATCATAAAACCACTGTGCACATAAAACTTCAAAGGGCGCCTTTTCAGATGAATTATTGTGAAAGGTCCTTCACTGATCTTTGAAAAGCTGAATTTTGCCAGTAACAAACAGTTCAATTTCCACTGGGTTTTCCTGTCTAAGGAGTAGTTGTTCAGTTGGCTTCACTGAAGTCCCAGAAACCCTAAATCCTTCATCTAGTCAGAAAGCAGTTCAGCCTCCCAGCAGACTGCAGCAGCCTGTTGTGAGATCTGCTGCTTCATGCGTCACACTCCAGAGGGCTTTCAATGCTCAACTCCACAAGACAGCAAGGTTTTGACATTTGACTTGTGACCCAGAATCCAACTAAATTATTATCATTAACTCATTAATTACCCCCCGTTCAGTCTCACCAGTAGCATAGCCCATTCAAACCCTTTGAACGGTCTATTCTTTAGGATTGCCCCAAGTGTTATAGGGTAAAGCCCAAGGGGGCGGGGTCTAGGAGAATAAGGGCCCTGTGAGGTGGAGCCGAGCATGGGCTTGATTCCCATACAGCCCACCCCCATGGTCTTTACATGGTTTAAAAAAACTCCCACACTTTGAATTAATTAATCCTGTGATACCCGGCAGGTCATGGGGAAAAATAAACTGACAGTAGGCTTTTCAAAAATGTTTTCGAAACGCCTGTTGGAATGTTACACTTAATAAGGCAGCGGACAACAATTCTTTTTATAAAAAGTGGCTCAGTTTTTTACATCACATGAGTAACCAGGCAAAAAATATAGACTTGGGTTGGATGCAAAAGAAAAAAAGTGAAACACTCTATCTGCCAAAATCATATATTTGACTCCAGGGTTTGCTTTGAATGATGATTGGCACAGTTGTGTTTGCTAACCAGTTCACTTGTGCACTATTGAGGCATTTGGTCACTGGCCTCCACTTGATGATGGGGAGTGATTAGCCTACTTATTTACACAAGCATTTTATCAAATCTTCCCAAAAGAATCACAAAGAATGGACTTTCTTTGTAACTGGAAATCTTTTATCCAAAGAACTATAATAAAAAAAACGTATTTTATTCCAAAAGAAAAATCCCTTTTTATCCAAACACTTCACAAATGCAATATGATGTTGCCATAATGTAGTGCATTTGCATTTTTATGGGGATCTGATGGAGATTGTTCAACTTTTGTTTTCATATCTGTAGAGTGCATAGTGATTTTGGGAAGATGCAACATAATCAAATCATATGGACCAGACATGAAATCCAATCTGCTTTGAGTTCAGGAACACCCTTGGTCTTGGTCATGTCTTGGAATCTCACCCAGGAGACAGGTTATGAGTAGAAACTGCAAGGAAGGAAGAAAGAAGCCAAATGAGGTTTAACTTTTGGGAGCTCATGCCCGTGTTGGCGGGTAGTATTATCAATTTTATCATATTGATTTCCTAGCATCAAGATTTTTTTCTTTCATTTGTACATAATTGACAAGATACAAGTATGGAGATTATCTTCATTTTCACATACAAGGCCAGTGTCAATACGAATGGAGAAACCTGGGCACTTCACTTTAATGTATTTTCAGGGCACCTTCCAAGGTGTAATATGTGCTTTGATGGCGGTTGGAGATTTGAAAAATGAAATGCCTATATGTGGTGGACATTTCATTTTTTCAAAATGCCCATCTTTATCTTCTTTCTTTTTCTTTTTTTCATGATATTCAGCAGGTACCCACTGGGTATCATGGGAATTTTTAAACAAAGAAGAAGAGCATGGTGGTTTTACAGTCCATAAAGCCCTTGGGGGCAGGCTTTACCCTACACAAAAATGTTTGTAGGGATCCTTAGTATGAAGTATGAACCTGTGTTGGTATAGTATCATGTAAAAAAGTCAGATATCAACCAGGCATAGACCTACGTATAAGCTGTCCTACATAAATGTATTATATTTTAAAGGAACCCTTGATATATTTGTGCCTTAGTATTGTATTCTTCAAAGGCCCATCAAAACCCTATCATTAGGGGGTTAGGGTTCACATTTCTTCTATCGTACCAGAAGTGTCCTTGCAATCAATGTTTTTTTTTGGGAAAATTTGGCAACAAATTGCAAAATTAGCCAACCTACACTAGGAAAACAAACTTTCCCCATTTTTTTGTCAGATTTTTTTGCTGGAAAAAAAAAACTGCTTGCAATGTTCTGAACATGTACTAACAAATATGTATAGAGGGTGTAGCATGGGCATTAGGTGTTAGTGAACACTGGTGGCAGATTTCTTCTTTAGGTATTCTAGATTTCACCATTCATTCCTTGTTGCTTGCTATTTTCCATGCTTCATTGCAAGTTGCTTGTAATTATACTTAGTAGCTTTTATACATTTGAGGAAAAAACATGCATAGTTATACATTACAAATCCTATCTACAAATTCTAAACAATTGAAACCAAGATCCGAGTTCATATTTGGATCATGCAGGCATTAACATAGCATTGTTGATGTTCAATTTGCAAATTCACATAGACCACCTATTGACACCACAGTGATACCAAAATTTGCAATCTTCAACAAGGTTCAATAACCCTATTTCATATCAGAGCATGGTTATTTCACTACTATGAACATTTTAAATACCATACCAAACCAACACTGGTATGAAATGTGAGGGTTCAAGAACTAGTCATACTATTTTTGGGTGCAAGTATGGTAAAATAGATAGAAAAGTAGTCTTCTAAAATCCAATTTTTAAAATGACAATTTTCAATGTAAACGCAAGAAAATAAATTCAAAGTATATATATTTTCAATTAAGCCATTAGGCCATCCCTTGGGCTTATAGGAAGTTGAATGCATAAGTTGAATTTTTTATATTTAATAAATGTTAGTGACAAGTACGTTTGAGACTCGTTGATGAATATGTTATTCAAATATGTGAAATACCTTATAGGCAGCTACACAAGTTAAGAGCAAAACATTAGCGACAATTTCCAAATCCTCCCTTGTAATGCACTGCTTTTTCTAAAGCAAAATTTTGCTAGTTCCATACAGACCACAACATAGATAAAAGTTTCTAGTTGGATTTTATTTTAAAAAAAATTGAAGAACAAATGTTTTTTGGGGGTTTCTGATCACCAAGTTTTGAATATTTTGGCCAAATTCTACAGCAGGTTCCAGTAGGCAGCCAAGAATATAGAAAGGATGCTTAAATGCCTTAACCTGTTTTTTTAATTAACCAAATTTGAAAAATAAAATAAAATTGCTGTGACACATACATTATTAAACATTAAAAAATTTAACCTCAACATACACATACCAGGATAAAAGTTGTTACAGTCTAAATATAAAAATAGGAATTGCTTGGAAGAAAAAGATATGGATATGAAGATGGATATTAGTAGCTTGCATAGAAGTCATGAAGCAACCAGGGTATGTTCCAGGAATGGACAAATTCTATATCAGGAAAGGAGGAGTTTGACCTACCCAGGTGCATACCCTTGTTCGCATCTGACCCAGACCCAACCCAACCCCATATATTTGACCAGCAGTGGTCCACAACTTAATGTAAGGTCTGTACAATTTAGAAGCCCTTGGGTTCCCTAATGATAAGCAGGAAAAAATCAGGAAGTTCCGTTTGAAATGGCAGAGACAGCATAATTTTCTGCCCTAGGTTCATGGGCACCCCAAAAATTTCTGAAGTTTTTCACAACTTTTTCCATTTCTGCATGATTTTGCCAAAATGGAATGATTGTGTGCAGAAGTGCACTCACTAGCCCAATATGGTGGGAACTTAGGACATTTCAAGTGCAATCCTTGTTACATACCTTACATTCAGACTATCATTTGCATTTTAAGTGTAGGGTAAAGCCCAAGCAGCGTTCCCCTAGTTTATTGAGTAAGTGCCTCAGAAGGTGGAGCCGAGCATGGGCCCAATTTCTGTAAAGCTCGCCCCCAAGGGCACATGGCATAAAAACATCACAGTTTTTAAAGAAGTTTTTCTTGTGATACCTGGTCAGTATCCATTGGGTATCATGGGAAAGAATGATGGCGGGCAGCTTCTTGATAAACTGAATGCTGACCTCAAACACCCACCAGCATACAAGGTTATCTCCAACAACGCTAAGAAAAATCCAAAAATGAATGCGGGCTAGAGTGAACCAGCACCCACCAGCATACCATGCACTAGTGTTTTTTTTTTCAAAAACCCAAGATCTATTGGATGGCTACCAAAATTTTGGTAGGGTGGCAGTATTGGCAATTTGAAAGTGCCAATGGTAAGTGGCTTCGGCAATGAAGCATTTTAATAAGGCAAATTGCAGCACCTTGTGCATTTGAGTAATTGAGTATAGGTGGTGACGTTCATTAAGAAGTCATAATGTGTTTTGGAAAAACCAATTTTTTACAGACATTTTGTGTGGTGATCAATTACATGGAAAGGCATGGAATGTCATGAGCATTTGCAAATTGCACTTGGGATTATGGTGAAAAGGTAAGGTTGGAAATCAAAAACCCAACAACTAACCCTACACCAAGACAAACAACATGAACATAATCTCAATCCCACATTGTGACAAAGAAAAACACCATCTCCAAGAAGATCTGTGCAACCCAATTCAATCATGTACAAACCACGCACATTAAAAGCCTACTTGCATGCCCACATTAGTACAAAACAAGCCAACAAAAGTGCAAAACTGAAAATTCAAAAGAAAAACAAATCAAAGTGAGGTTGAAATTTTAACCTTTGGATTTTTATATTTATGTTTATGAGCCTTGCCAAAAATTGGCATACATCAAGGATGAAGTTGAAATGCCTCAAGTGCCAACAACTAGATCATTTTCATGCCACCGGAAATTGACCCATAGGTGGAATAGGAGTAATGAAAATTTGCACCTTAAATTGTTGTCTAAAGTTGCAAAGGTTCTTAACAATCAACTACATATCTCACCTTATTCACTACCCAATCCTTCATGCCATCCCCAAAAGGAAAGTATCCAAATAGTAATGCTCTTGTGCAAACATTTTCACAACCAAATCCAAAGGAACTATTAGTCGGTTCTGCAACTTGGATTTCATGAATGACATTATAAAAAAGCTACATTCACCCTCTACATTCCCTAAAATCATAACCACCACTAACTCTACCAATGCAAAATATTTAGCAAATCAATGCTACAAATGGCCATTGGATGCTAGTTTAAAGCACAACTAAGTGACATGGTTACAAACTAGTGGGGGTTCTAAGGCATCAACATGGTTGTCCTGCATGGAAATCTTGATAAGATAAATTAAAAGATTCAAATTGTTTTCATCAAGGAGGGTAGGAATTTTCATTTGGTAAGTCTTTGGACCAATGAATCTTTCAAAACAAAGTTGAACTTTTAACAACGCCAAGTGCTTTTGAAACATGTCATCCACATGAAAATTCAACCAATATTGTAAGCAGATGATGCTAATTGCGTTCATCAATCTTTGGCTTGGGAACCATTGCTTTAATTTAAAGATCCAAAAAGTAATAACATGTAAACATTACACTTTAATATTCTCAAAAGTTGCCCAATTATTTCGCATGGTGTCGCAACCTTAGCCTTGGGCTCACAACCAAAGCAAGGGCTTGCAAGGTTGTGGGCCAAGAGGGAAGCCCAAGAATCACACCGCATGCTTTCGGAAGTGTAGGAAAGTGTGAATGAATGAACCCTCACACTTCCAAAGGAACTTCCACTTTGGGAATTGGAATCTCGATGGACTTTTGAATTTCTAGAGAACGATTACAAGGGTCAAAACTCAATGGATTGAAAAGTTTTTTATATCATTGGAAAACTCTTGGAACATAGATGTCTAAAATGGGCTTGCATGACCCGTTTGGATATCTAAAACACAAATTATGGCCAAAAGAAAGGTCAGGAGTTAAATTAGCAATTTGACTCCTGATCATTAAAAGTCGGGAATCACTTCGATTTCCTCGCTTGTAGTTAGCATGCAACATACCGTTGGAAATCTCTTAACAAGGGGTACAACTTTGCTTTGGACCTCATTTCAATCAAAGGTCTACACACAAAGTTATGGGCTCGCAAAATTACGATAGTCCTGATTGTGAGAATTTCAAGACTCCCACTTGGGAGTCTCGGGACAAAATGTCATTTGGATGTGGGCCTCGTGGATAGGCACAAAATATATTATAAGGGAAAAGGTGGTGGCTTCCCCCAAGTCCAGGCCGTGGTGAATCTTGTGAGTCCAAGTTTGCCCATGATTCGTCCTGGAACCAAAAGTGTTCCAACTATGCATTAACCAACTTGTTGTTTGGTTTTGTGCAAGTCTATGTGAGTGATTAAGTGCTTGTCATTTTTCCTAATCTCGTCCCGAAATTCCAACACGCCCCTCTACCCCTTCAAAATGTTGTGAATCAGGGAACATGTCCCTAACTCCTTGCTCTTTCGATGTTTTCACCTCAGACTCACGTTTGAATGTCTTAAGGAGCTTGGAAACGTGTCCTGGGTGAACACAACAATAAGAGGACATCCCTTATGCATCATGTATTGCTTGCCCATAAAGTAAAAAACCACAAATTGGATGTTTGTTGTAGGATCATCCACCATGCATCGAATAGCTGGTCATAAGTGCATTTCTTCTCCATATTATAATACATGTTGTACAATTCAACACAACACATTTTCAACAAATGTGATAAAATCACATACAAGGCAGTCTTATGCATGTGCAAATTTGATGGGGGCATGCATTACTTCCAAGAATGGCATGATGTAATTTAAGCCGAAGACCATTTCAATGTCACAGAGATATTATAGATTTTTCTATAATATTCATGTTGATATTTATCTTCACAACTAAAAACTTGTACTCTACAAGAACTTAATTAGTAAGGGTCAACATGGAAATCCACATAATCATTACATTATGTAAAAAATTCAAACCTTTGGTTTCCAAGAGCTTAATTAGTAAGAGCACATTGTTCAAGGTGTCTTTTTGGTGAAGATGAAAAATAAGTATATGTAATCTATAACATCCCCTCCAATTTCAAAACTAAGGGCATCCCCTCCAACCTCGAAACTAGGGGCAAAGTTGAAAGAATTTGCAATGTTAGGTTCATTTAATGCCCCATGCAATGCATTAAAGTTAATAAACGTGCAAAATTTAATTTCAAAAAAATAACAATGTTCGCATGCAAATCAATGAACATTGCAACCCCATTCAAATCAAAACAAACAAGTTTGTTGGCAATTTGTTCAATTGTTAAACCCCCATATTCCACCGAAGACCTCAAAATTAACGTAGTCAAATTGTTTGCAGAACCTTCACTAAGCACCTTTTCAAGATTCAACAACAAAAACATATTTTAAAACCATCAATGACATAAATGTGCATATTATACCAAGATTTAATTATGGTAACTTCATCATGTAGTTGATAACAATATACCTGGCATTTCGCACAATAATTTTGGTTGACTTGATGATAATCTAGTGCATGGTTTCAGCCATTTGCCAACCAGTGGAGTTGGACTAGTGCTTGCATGATATGTTCCTCACCCTCAAAAATTAAAATATATGTTTTTTGCTTTTGAAATTAATCAAAGGTCAACCAAGTTTCAAGAGCCAAAAAATGGCAACAAATTAAATGAATTTATGCTTCTTGTCTACAATAACTCCTCTAGCACATACTAAGTCAGCAAGTGTGCTTCAACCGTTGCTCACCCATAAGCACTCATTCTTTGCATGTTGGTTTGCAGTTGACATGAAGTATTGTCCCACAACACATTTAGGGCGTGCGACCTTGCATTTGTGCCTATTTACATGTTTTTGCAAGCTATCAAACTTAGGTACCAAAAGCTTTTCTTGTCCTTCAATCTCATTACAAACTTTACAACACACCATAGTTAGCTTTCCATCACACCTTACCACTACCTTAGACCATGGTAGTTTTGTTGCCCACCTTTTTAAAAATAAATAGTTAAATTTCCATTCCCATTTCCTTTTTTTCCTTTTTTGGATTTTATGGCTTTGGCTCAATTAATTTTGCAAATTGAATATCAAAGATCAAAAGAGGGCTCAACATGATCAAATGACAAAAAATTGGTGATAATGGATCAAAGAGAGGGTGAAGTTATGTCTATCAGATTTGGCCCATGTGCAATAAAAAAAAACCTATATTTGAAACCTATACCTGGTTGGAATTAATTCATCATGAAAATAAACAAAACACATAGAAAAAATTGTGAAGACCCTAAACCTTAAGTCAATCAACTATCTTTCAATTTGACCTTTATAAAAAATTGAAATCACATGAGAAATTATAAAACACAAAGAGACAATGTTTGCAAATTCCAAACCTTAAAACATTAAATCCATGAGTTGCCCCCAAGTTTGACCAATGTAGAATTGACAAAAACTCGTCAGAACCCCTAGAAAGTAAAGAAAGAAAACTATTGCAAAGAAAGTACGTGTTATTGCTGAACCTTATCAAAACATTAACTTCCGGAGTCCCCCAAGTTCAATCCTTGTAGAACCACAAAAAGCCCATCAAAACACCAAAAATGGAAAGAGGGCACATAAACCTTAATATCTAAAACACAAACCTCCCTTTGATTTGAAGTTTTTAGCAATTTGCAAATGTGTCAAAACTTGAGAAAACAAACAAAGAGTGCAAACCTTCAATCATGGAATAGTAAACCAAAGCTCAACCTTTATAGAAGCTTGAAAACACATCAAAACCCAATGAACATTATATTTTTACAAAATGTAAAAACTAAGTAGGTTTCCTTGTAAGAATCATCTAATTTTGGGAAGAAGAAGGGAATATTTCTCTACTATTTTTGAACTCCATCTTGGACATGCTTCCAATAGATTGTACTCTCACACCATGAAAACAAATTGTAACCAAAATTGGGGCTCAAAGATCTTGCCTACAATAATGTTGAGTTACCTAGTGCCAACTATCAAACTACAAAGATTCTGAATGCAATATTATCTACATTCAACTTCCATACACAACTTGTTCAGACATTTGGTGATTTTATTCATAGCTGTCATGAAAACATGCTTCCAAGAACCAACACAAAACTTAGAAATCAACACACATGACATATAACACCTTGCCTTTTTAATCCTTGAGAACTTTAAACATGGTTGTTGTTACATTTGTTCTACTACTTCACAAAAACTATATACGCAATGGAAGTTGGAGTTGAATATAGTTGTTGTTGTAGCAAAACAAAGTTTTAAAAAAACAAGAAAAACATCAAAAACCACAAAAATGTGTTTAACTTCATTTTGTTTGTTTTTATAGGAATATTGCACACCTTAAATCCAACTCTTGCGCCCTTGGCTCATCTTTTCCTTGCATTTTCCTCCACATATCTCCTCCTCACCTCAAATCCACATAAAGTTTATCAACCAACGCATTAAATACACAAAAACCAAGAATGGAGAGAGAGAAATAATGGCATAGTCACCACTAGTTGCCATCACCTCTCTTCTTCAAGGGCAAATCAACAAAAGTGATAGTTACATCACCATGCAATAAAGCAAAAAAAGTTAAAACCCTAATTACGTCTTGCATCACATAGGACATGTCTTTAGGTCACAAAATATCTTCACACCACTCCTTGCCATAGCTTTCCACCATGCACATTATTGTTTACATTCCCAAACCATAACTCACATAACTCTCAACCTTATTGAAGAAAGGTGGCAATCTTTTATGTTTATTGCATAACACAAAACTCTCAACCTTATTAAAGAAAGGTGGCAATCTTTTATGTTTATTGCATAACACAAAACTCTCAACCTTATTAAAGGAAGGTGGCAATCTTTTATGTTTATTGCATAACACAAAAATGGTGAACCACAATAGTAGAATGTAAGGAGGAGGCAATATAAAAGGATGAGAGGTTGGAGAGAGGCAGCTCCAAACCCTAATGAATAGTCGAAGGGAACTGCTACAAAGCTTGGAAGATTGGACAAAGTAAGGTGATGGAGGTGGATGTGAACCAGCTGGCCAACAACATCCATGAAATTGAAAGCAAAATGAAGCTATATGAGAACAGATGGGATTGACCCCTCTGCGATCTCCCCTAATGGAGCCATTGATATGGCAGCTAGCCTTAGATCATGTGGTTTGGAATTTGGCGAATTGGACGCATCCCAATCCTTTGATTCAACAAAGGCATGTCAAGAAGGCCTCTGAAATTTGCCACTTGGTGAATTTTGCCCCCAAAAAAACGCTGCCATCCACTGAATGCTATTACGACTCAGTTTTGGATGAATATCAAAGGAATTGAAACCTGGTTTCACCATGGTAACCCATTCTGTTGGATGTAGGTCCAATCTGTAGGTAGAGAGGTAGGAAAATAGGTGGCTATGAGGCAAGTAGATGATTAAAGGTTAATACATTAATACATGGATAAGGGCTGATTTTACTGCCTACTTACTAACGACCCATCAAGTGAGATATTAGTAGGTACTTAGTGAAAACAGTGACTGAGCAAACCACCATGGTCACCTAAGTAACTTGAACCCAACGGAAAAGTGTTTCCTGTTCACCCAGCATCCATCCTTCATGGTGAAGCTAGTGAGTGCTGGTTCACTCCCCTAGCTCATAATGTGGCACACTGCTTGCCTTGTTCAATATACATGTAGGTACACGATTTTGTCAGACGTTTCATCTTTCTTTCAAAGAGAGGTACTTAATAATTAGGGTTAATTTCTGTGTAAGGGAAGACCGGGGGTTCAGAGAAGTGTTGACCAGTTATTGAGTTTTGACTCGGTTACTATGCTTTGAAAAGTTAGGGTTAGGTTTTGAAAGGTATGATGGTTTTATAAGTATCTGAAATATGCTAAACAAGGAAATATGTGAGTGTGTGAAAGGTCAACAGTAAAATTGAATATAGAGTTACTGCTGCATATGTGAGGTGAATGACAGGAATCAGCCTGCTTTAATTTAATGTGTGCTCTGTTTGGAACGTCCAGCAATATAGGTACAAGTCAGGCTGGAGCCTGGACTTGAGAGCTATGTAGGTGTGTAGCTACCCTAGCTACACACAAGTCTAGCATCATTTCTCCAGAATTGGTGTTGCCAACTGCACAGACTCCCATGTGAAGCATATTTCATTCCCCCACTTTATGAATTGTGAAGACCTTTGTTTTCCTAAGATGTAAGGTCACAGGTGTTCAAAGCACCATCTCAAATGGCTATGATCCAACTAGAACTTCAGATTTTGACAACGAAAATGCAGTGTGTTCACTGTGTGTGTGTCTGTTTCCCCAATTTTGTAGGCAAAGATCATCATCCATAAGAATATTTAGCCACATTTTTCTACAAACAAGATAGGAAAGTGCAATATAGTTAAGCATCCTTTCTATATTTTTGGCTGCCCATCGGAACCTAATATAGAAATCTGGTTATTTTTATATAGAATTTTTTCAGAAATATGAAAATTCAAAACCCCCATAAGGCAAGGGGATTGGAGAAAGCGGGAAGAAGACAAAACTAAGTCCTCATGATTTTACCAGTAAGTGAAATACAAACCTAATTTCTCTGGCATTTGTTTAAAGGAACTTCACACTTTTTAATCTTCTTCCTACTAGCCTTCCAGGTATTTCACTAACTTTAATTTGATGTGAAAATGGAAAACATTCTAGTAAGATACAATGGCTTCTTCACCCCAAGACCTCTTTTCATGTTCAATAGTTGCTGGTATCAATGTTTTCATTTATCCATATGCATATCCTTATCCAAATTTTACTTTGAAAAAAACAAAATAAACTTCACTCATTAAGGCCTCCATCCATTTTGGGCTCAGATGTGGTACTCTGTTGCTGTGGCCCTGTTCTAAAGTTCTCCCTGTGGTCTAGAGATCCAGGGGTTTGTTTGTTTGGTATGCCAGGATCTGTCGCAGAGGAAAGATATCAATCTTCTCTATGATTAAAAAAGGAAGTTAAAAATCTCCTGCCATTCCCATTTCCCCAACTCATACAAAAGGCTACAGTTGGTGTATGTACTTTTGAGAGAGAGAGAGAGAGAGCTCTAAGGTGACTGATTTGTCAGCAGCCAGAAAATGGGTTGGTGTTACTGAGCCACAATTGAGTTACCAACGTTCCACCCTGGTTCCCTGTCCTGTTAACTCTCCTATTTACATCTCATACTACTTCAGGTGCATTCACACTTGATGTTAGGGACTCTCTAGTGTTGAGTCCATTAACACCAGGCTAGTCATTTAGGACTTACACCTACTTACCATGAACATTTTATGTTAAGCTACCATTCACTTAACATTAAGCTATCACCCATTTGACATTGGGTGCCACCTAGGATGCCACCTAGATTTTCATTTAACACTGACTTAACATCAAGTGTGAATGCACCATTAGCTAATTAAAATTTAAAAATATGATGCAAACTCAAACAAGCTCCTTAATCTCTTAGAGTTCTTCATCACCTTATATATATAATTGGATAAGTATCATAGATAAGTAGGCAGATAATGTAAGTGAGTAGTATGTATGTAAGTAACACACTTAGTGGGTACTTCGAAGGTAGATACATAGGTGAATCACTAGTACATAGTTATCACTGCAGTTAGCTATGGAATAGAAATACAATGGAAAAGTGCTTCCTGTCCACATACCATCCCTCTTGCATAGTTTGTAGGTGGGTGCTGGTTTAGGGTGAGAACATGGGCCTGTTGAAGAGGCTCAACTCTCAGCCCTGGGTGCATCCTTATGAGCACCTGCCAGCACCATCCCCACCCCCAAAGGCAAGAAAGTGTGTTTGTGTGGAAGCATTAATTCAGCATTCAAAATCTCCAGATCGGCCACAATGAACCAGCACCCACCAGTGCACCATCCACTGGATGCCTGTTATAACTCAGTTGTGGATGAACCTCAACTGAGTTAATATTTGGTTTCACCTTGGTAACCAATTCTGTAGGAAATAGGTCCATATATATGTAGATAGGTAGGAAAATGGGTAATAACTAGGTAAAGAGATGGTTTCTGCATAGGTAAGGGCGATTTTTTTACTACCTACCTATTAACAATCCACTTCTGAGTTGTTAGTAGGTAGGTAGAAAAAAAAGCAACAGAGCTAACCACCGTGGTTAGCTAGGGAACTGGAACCCAACAGAAAACGGTTTCCTGACCACTTACCATTCATCCTTCATGGTGAGCAGGTGGGTGCTGGTTCACTGTGGCCCTCAAGATCCATGTGCATGATAATAAACAATCAACAATAATTTAAATATTATTATGTATCCTATCATGCAATATTAAATTGGTGCCCAACAATATCAAAGCTAACAAGGGGTGTTTCACACTGTAGTCTTGCCATTTACATTAAAAAGTATCTTACGGCTACAAAAGAATAATGGAAACTCAAATATTTCATCATGCAAAAATATATCTTAAAAAAACCCTCTACAAGAAACCAAATCCTTCAAGATATTATAAGTCTATAACGAATCTCAAGTTTCACCACAAGCCAAAATACCATCTTTCAAAAATCCTAGGGGCCAAAATCCCTTAAGCTACCATACTCTATGATGAATCTAAACACAATATCATTGCCTTGGTAGGCAAGGGTAACAAAATCACACACATAAGAAACATGCCCACAGAGCTTTGGTGTTATGAGATTTCAAAATAAACAAGAGAGGAAAAAAAAATCTTGTTGAGATTGACCTAGGTTCTACCAACAAATAACTCAAAATAAAATAAAATTCTGCAATAAGCACCTAACAACTTCAACAAGAGTGATATTAGCACAAATCCAATATTGAACATCTTGTTTCAATCCTTCCAACTTATGAGAATGCAAACCAGCTGATGGCGCTCGAATGTGACCTTTGTGAATACTGTGTTAGCTTTACCATTCTGGCAGTAATTAAATTTTGTTCAATAAATGTCGATTTTTCTCAAAATCAGCTGCTCACAATGCCCAAAGTTCTAAAAAATTGTTTGACATTGCTATTGACTGACTCCCCTGAAGCTTAGTGATGCGGTGTGCCTAAAAAGTGCAAAATTACCAGGCAAATTTTCCCCCACCTTGACTGTAGAAATTTTCGGAATTTTAAAAAATTTTGACTGCTAAACTGATAAAATGAAGAAAAAATTCAGTAAGACGATGCCAGAGTGGTAAAGTTACTATGTTACTCAGATACGATTATTATGCTTTTTGAGACACAGCGCCCACAGAGACAAAGTTTCATGTGCAAGCATAATGGTCCCTCAAAGGTGCATGCGCATTCTACTCATCGGTACAACACTTAGCTTTTTATCTTCTAAGAACCTGAATTCCTGTACAGAAAAAAAAAGTGATGCTTGTGTAAAGAGACAAACATCAAGGTTGAGTATGGAACCTCCCCTCCTGTTCTCATTGTTGTTGGTTCTTCCATTTTTCAGTAGCCCACTCATAGTGCGAGCCTTCAAAAAAAATACTACTTTATGTTTTGGAGTTCAACATTTTTAATTAAACCCTTTTTTTCTTTAAATTTATTTAATAAAAATATTTTCTCAACAAAACTCATGCAAAGAATTAGTTTCCTCCAATTTGAACTTTCACTCATGATCAGCATTTTGGGGGGAGGGGGGATTTTCCTATTTTTGACCCAAAAAAATCTAGTGCAACTATTAAGAATGCACCAAACTCACCCAAGGCTTTTTTTTCTTTTTTCAGAAATCATTATATTTAGACAATAGGTTCATTACCAAAAATAGCAATATATGTAAATGTTTCTACTTTCCTCTCCAATCACCAGTGTGACTACATCTCAAAATTGGGAAATTGAAAAAATATTTAAAAAATAAATTAAAATTATTACAAAAAACCCCTTGCTCACGATGCTTAAAAAGACCATGAAAAGAATAACTTTTCCTTGCATTTGACTTTTTTTACTCTCATGACGTCTAAAAATTCATACTTTCCACCAAAAAAACTTTACTTTGATTTTCAAACAGGATGGACGTTACTTTTGCCAAAAAGACAATAAAACTCATAATACATCATGTGAACATGGCCGTGGGATGTCCATTTCGGGAAGTTTAGGTGGCAACTCGCCCCCTTCACCTTCCCCTTCCTCCCCTCCCCACCTTCTCTCTCTCCTCAACTTTCCAAGACAGCCCTTGTCTACTGTTGATTGGGTGGTGGTACAGGATACTTTGGAATAAAGGTTCGCTCATTGTTTTCTGGGGAGAAGCAGCTACAAAGTGATGGGGATCAGCAGTTTACTGGCCTCCAATTGTCTGGAATAAAGAGATTTTCTTTCTCTGGAGAACAAACAACAACTGGCCCCAAACCCTAAAACTGTCTAGAAAGCCACTCACTACCCACTTACCAGTTCGACCCCAGGGGTCCTGATTAGGGTGACCTGGAATCTGGATGTGTAATACACGTGGATGGATCTCCCAGCTGTTCATCCATCCACTACGCACCCTTCCACCCCCCCCAGTTCAGGGGGCTTATACCTATTCCAGTGTTGGAGTGACCTATTTGATCACTTTTGGGGCGGGGAGACTAATAACCGTCAGTGCCTTTTAATAATTTTTGGAATGAGAGAACTGCTGCTTCTGGGTATTTGAAAAAAATGTGGAATCAAAGAACCGTGACTGGTTCTGGATATTTTCAAACACCTCCAAGAAACGTCGAGCTTCATTTGTGAAAGAACCGGCAGTTTTCTAGGAGGTTACATAGGGGTCAGATGCAGTTTCTGCGTGTAGACCCCTGATTGAAGGTCAGAGAATAGGTCCTCTAGAGCTGATTTTGCCAGGTAGCCAGCCATCACTGGTCTGGTTCAGAATCCTTCGAGTGTGATGATGGTGTACTTGGCAGAATCAGCCCTACAGGACAATTCCATGCCAGAACATTGTTCATATTAGGGAAAAACAAAAACACAAGTTGTGGAATTCAATTGTGTAATTTCACAAATTGTTTAATCATGATGAATAAAACACTACACAGAAAAAATTGTCATAACGTTTATCCCAAAAAAAATTCATTGATATATATTTAAATATTCATAACATCATGATGGGTAAATCCAAATTGTCATGACAAAAAATTTCACATCACACATCCTAACATGTCATTTTGTGGTATTATTGGTTGACTTCAAGAATTTAGAATTGCAAATTGAACACCCTCCTCACAAATTGTAGATAATCAAAATGGTAAATTGAAGTTTGGAATCTATATTAATGAAAGTGGAAATGATTTCATGGAAAATCTATACAATCTTGGAATTTTGTTTTGATATTGGAACAGATGAAAATGTATTAATATTCTGACCTTCTGTTGGTTCAAACATCATTCGTAGTGCGGGGCACCATGGAGCCCAAGTAAATGAATAAAGAGACAAAACAAGTGTATGAATTTCAAGGTCCCTGTGAAACTCAAGTGTCCAAAAGATACGACTGGAAGCAGGTGACGAGTCTTAAATGAAACTGGGATAGAGAATTTGCCTTCCCTTCTTGCAAATATCTTTTCCTTTGTTGGAGCTTGCCAAAGGTGGCCTGAAGGTATTGCCATTTTTTCACAGGTTCGTGCTATTGTCCTGGAAGCTCATCTATCCCTGAAACTATGTTCAGCCTAGGGTGCTTAAAATTTCACACTCCACATGGGAACTAGGGTATCCATTTTAACATATGCCAAAATGGTGACCTTATGAGTGCAATGCTTTGACAAGCTGGATCTTTCTCCTTACAATTCCATTTTTCTTTCTTGGCAAACTTTTGCACCCTACGCCAATTGTACATTACCCATTGAGCAAATTGCATCCATCTCAATTTGCAAGAAGCAATTCTTTGAATACATGCTTCATAGTGTTGCACACATTTGCGGATGCTCTTTGAGGACCATCTTGCACATGAAACTACTTTGTAACTTTGGCCACACCTTGGCATTCTGTTCAAATGTTGATTAGCAAGTTGGAGCACAAAATGTCAAAAAATCAACTAATTTTCGTCTTTAAAAC
>Ga0116230_10002209_pt1 | contig 18735 bp, 19 predicted proteins | sample S1TSphfallax_3_FD_88678 | JGI IMG/M metagenome (GOLD analysis project Ga0116230, IMG submission 88678) | Host-associated microbial communities from peat moss isolated from Minnesota, USA - S1T2_Fd - Sphagnum fallax MG | ecosystem: Host-associated > Plants > Peat moss > Unclassified | place...
AAGAACTTCTTTTTTGAAAAAAAGAAGCAAAAAACTTTTATTCGCTGTCGCAGACCTTCCCGCAAAGCGTGCCCAAAGAAGCAAAAGTTTTTTGGTTCTTTTTTTCAAAAAAGAACATCTTTCCTTCTCCACTCGACACCTTGCCAAACCAGCAAAATCGGCACCCCCAGCGCAATATCCCGCGCCCGCCTTAGCAGAGAAACACTCAAGCACAGGTCTGGTGGCTGGCCGAACAGCGCGCCGACCGCCACATACGCTGCCTCCTGCACGCCGGCATAGCCGGGCACGAGGATTGCCATCGCCAGCACCGCGTGCAGCAGCGCCTCGATCCCCAGCGCGCCCCAAAAATCGATGCGCGCCCCCAGCAGCCGAAACGCGATAAAACTCGCGACGCCGGTGCCAAACCAGCCCGCCAAATGCAACACCGTGCACGCCGCCACCCGCCAGGGCGCTGCATAAATCGCCAGCAGCCGCGCCTGAACCGCATCCATCCGCGGCACCGCCTCGCCCCAGCCGCCGAGCACACGCCGGCTTAGCACAATCAGCGGCGAGTTGGCGCCACGCTGCAGCCACACAAAAAACCAGCAAACGCCAACGGAGGCCACCACGCCAATGCACACCGGCACGATCAGCTTCGCCCCCGGCTGCCGCACCCCCAAAATGCCCACGCCGATTAACACCAAGCCGATTTGCGCCAAGAACTCGGCCGAAAGATCCACCACCGTGGAGGCGGTGGCATTGGCCCACGAAACGCCATGCAGCGTCACCGCGCGCGCCCCAAACACAAAACCGCCAACCAGCGAAAACGGCAGGCACTGCCCCGCGGCATCCCGCACCATCCGTCCCCATATCGCGACCCACAAACACCAGGCGCGGCAGGCGGGCAGTAGCACCCACCAACACAACCCCAGCAGCGCGAACAGCGCGCACTGCCAGAGGCAAACCGCCACAAACCCGGAAAAACCGACCGACGCGGTGGCCGCCAAAATTTTGAAAAACCCGAACCACCCAACGAGAACAGTGCCGGCGACCAGCCCAATCAGGCCAAGGGCGATCGAAAGCGCTCTTAGCCGATGACGATCGATTCCGTCTCTCCAGCAAAATTCTCAGGCAGCCCGGCACCGATCGCCGGCACCGGCAGGAAGGGAAGCGCACGTACGCTGCGACCCGCATACAGGGTGCGGCCACGCCACACAACGCGGCACCCGCAAAAACTGGCCAAAATTTCGGCGACCGTCAGCACGTCTCGCAGCGGCAGCAGCCAGAGCGACGGCGCCGAAAGTTTTTGCGCGCGGCGCGGGGCGAGGCACCGCTCGATCACCACCACCATGGCCGCCCGTGCCCCCCACGCGGCAGCAAAACATCCAAAACCCCATGCGGCGCCGCCGGAGGCGAGCACCGCCAAAAAACCCCAGAAAATCGGATACTGGATGACGCAGCCGGCCTGCGAGAGCGGCGCCACGGAGGCGATGGTGCGCGCCCAGCGCAGCTCGTGCAGCCACAGGGCGCGCACATCCCTCTCCTGCACCGTAACCACCGGCAGCGTGTTGGCCAGCCGCACCGCCAGCCCGAGCTGTTTTACGGCCTGACCCAGCACGTTATCGTCGGCCAGATGATCCACCAGCGAGGCGAGGCCGCCCACCTGCTCCAGCGTCTGCCGTCGAAGCGCCATGGTTCCGCCCAGGCAATCCTGCCGGCCCAAAGCCTCTCCGATCAGCGCGCTTGGCAAAAAACAATGGTTTAGGTGCGCGGCCCCAAGCTGTGCTGCCAGCCCCCGCGCGGCGGGCTTGCCCGTGGGCAGGGTGGTGACCAGCCCTGTGCCCTCGGAGAGAAGTTCCGCAACCACCGCCTTCAGGTAGTCGGGCGCCACGTGAAGGTCGCTATCGGCAATCACCAGAACGTCATGCGCCGCGTGCGGCAGCATGTTCATCAGATTGCTGATTTTTCCATTGGCCCCGCGCTGGATCGGGTCGATGACGATACTGATATCGAGTTCCGGGTACCAGGATTTTACGCGCCGCGCGGCGGCCAGCGCCGGATCGCTAAAATCCTGTGCGCCGATCACCAGTTGGAACCGCGGGTAGTTTTGGCGGCAGAAGGAAACCAGCGCTTCCTCAAGCAACGGCTCCGGCCCGCAAACGGGTTTTAGGATGGTGACAGGCGGGTGTTCCCCGGCCCAAAGCGGCGCGCGGCGTGCAAACGCGCGCACCACCGCGAGGCCAAAAATGCCTTGGGCGATGCCGAGGGCTACAATGAGGATCAGGACGCCCTGGAACAACGCCACGTATGGGGGCCCTCCGACACCAGGCGGCGGGCACCGCTGATTTGAACACCGGCGGCGGAAACTCTTATGCACGGAGTCGCGTTTTTGCGCCCGGCAGGGTGCGGCCGATGATCAACGCGGCACATAAAAGGTTGTCCCCCGACTTATGCCCGTTACATTCCGACATCGCAGGCAAAATTCAAGGGCATAGAGGCCCTTCTAAGCACGGAATCGTGAAGGTGCGTGAGTTTATTGCCACAGGCTTCATTTTAGCCGGGGCAGTATGTGCCGGGTCAGATGGTGCATTCCGCGCGGCGGGGCCATAATCGGAAAAACGTTTTTTGGAGAGTCGTATGTCTGATGACCATTCCGACGCCAAGTGGCGAGACGATGGTGTGCGGGTGATCAAGGGTGACAAGCTCGATCCGAATACGGCACAGACGCCTGGCATGTTCCGGCAGGCCGCCATCAACCATGCGCGGGTGGGTGCGCAAAAAATCTGGGCCGGAACGGTCAGCATCCAGCCTAACGCCAAGACGGGCGCGCACCATCACGGCGCGCTGGAGAGCGTGATTTTCGTATTGCGCGGCCGCGCCCGGATGCGCTGGGGCGAGGCGCTGGAATTCGTGGCCGAAGCCGGGCCGGGCGACTTCATCTTCGTGCCGCCCTTTGTGCCGCACCAGGAGATCAATGCCGGCACCGACGAGCCGCTGGAATGCGTGTTGATGCGGAGCGGCGGTGAGGCCGTGGTGGTCAACCTCGACATCGAGCCCGTGGAGAAGCCCGAGGCCGTCGCCTGGATCGATCCCATCCACCGCCATCCCTGAAGCGCTGTTGGGCGAGGGTTTTGTCTCGAAATCGGCGCGGCGCGGTGGTAGACCATGGGAGAGGGCAGGGTGGCTCAATGCGCCCTGCCCCCTCTCCAAGGTGGGGCTACCGGATCGAGCGGTTTTTCCGGCCGCGCCGATCCAGGCGGAGCGAGAATGATGCTCTCGCCCGCCAACCCCAACCCCGGAGGAGAGCCTTGATGCAGAGCATCATGGGTCTTCCCCCGAATATCGCCGACCCGATTGCCGGCGACATTCCGTGCATAAACCATTCTGGTTTAGCAATGATAGGCTGCTGTGGCGGGGCTGCCCGTTCGGCTTGGCAAGCTCCTGTAAAGCTGACACGATCCCGCTAACACAGAGACGCATGGGCGCCGGATCACCCATGCCACGGATGGCCTAGCCAAGCGGGGAGCAGATGTCGGATCTACGGAACGCCCGAAACGTGGTGGTGGCGGCCTATCTCGGCTGGACGCTCGACGCCTTCGACTTCTTCATCATGATCTTCGTCTTCGACGATGTGGCGAAGACCTTCGGCGTCGGCCTGACCGTGGCCAGCCTTGCCATTACCCTCACGCTGCTCATGCGCGCCGTCGGCGCCTTCATCTTCGGGCGCCTGGCCGATCGCTACGGCCGCCGACCCGTGATGATGGCCAATATTCTTCTCTTCTCCTTGCTGGAGCTGCTGTCCGGCCTCGCGCCCACCCTTCTTGCTTTCATGGTGCTCCGCGCCCTGTTCGGCGTCGCCATGGGCGGCGAATGGGGTGTCGGCTCCTCGCTGACGATGGAGACAGTCCCGGCAAAATGGCGAGGCTGGGTCTCAGGGCTCCTCCAAGCCGGCTATCCCAGCGGCTACCTGCTGGCGACGATCGCCTACGGCGTGCTGTTTCCGTATATCGGCTGGCGCGGCCTGTTCATCGTCGGCGCGCTGCCGGCGCTGCTCGTCATCTATATCCGCCGCAATGTGCCCGAGAGCCCCGACTGGCATGCGCGCCAGAAGGCTCCCAAGGTCCCGATCGGGGAGATCCTTCGCCGGCACGCCGGGCTCACGGTCTATGCCGTCATCCTGATGATGGCGTTCAATTTCTTCAGCCACGGGACGCAGGACATCTACCCCAAGGCCTTCCTGAAGGTGCAGCACGGCTTCAGCCATGACACCATCACCATCATCGCGATCACGTATAATATCGGCGCGATGCTGGGCGGCCTGACCTTCGGCTCGCTCTCGCAGAAGATCGGCCGCCGCCGCGCCATCGTCATCGCGGCGCTACTTTCGCTGCCGGTCATTCCGCTTTGGGCCTTCTCGAACTCACCCTGGCTGATCGGGTTGGGCGCCTTCCTCATGCAGTTCATGGTTCAGGGCGCCTGGGGCGTCATCCCGGCCCATCTCAATGAGCTGTCGCCGGGTGCGATTCGCGGCACTTTCCCGGGCGTTGTCTACCAGCTGGGCAACTTCCTCGCCTCCTACAACGCCACGCTGCAGACGGCGATCGGATCTCACTACCACCATAACTACAGCTACGCGCTGGCCGGCGTGGCCGGCACCGTCGCCGTGGTCATCGCCCTGCTGGTGGGCTTCGGCGTCGAGAACCGCGACCTGAGGATGGGGTCCGAGGCGACCCTGCGCACGATCCCGCCTGACTAGAGTGCCCGGATCGGGTCCGGCACGGGCGGGTCAGGCCGGCAGCGTGACGACGACGCAGGTCATTTCTTGGCCCTCCGGGCGGGGCCGTACCATGCTGGTCCTGACCGTAATCGTGCCACCATGCGCTTCGATCACCTCACGAGCGATGACGAAGCCCAAGCCAGTGCTTCCGTAGCGGAAGGCGCCGGAAAACGGCCGGAAGGCTTCAGCCGCGGTGACGTTCCGGAACGGCCGGCCGTCATCCGTGATGACGATGCCGATGACGCTTTCCTGACGCTCGATATGCACGGCCACCCGGCTTGCCTCCGCCTTTGCCGCGGTGCGCAGCAGATGGCCGATGGCCCGGCCGAACTCGGCGCGGTCGGCCTCCAGGTGCAAATCCTCGGGCGTGGCGTCATCGATGGTCAGCTGCTCATGCTCGGCACGAAGCGTCTCGGCCCACTCGGCGATGAGAGCCGCCAGAGGGAAGCGGCTGCGCGCGAGCAGCGGCGCTGCCTCCTCCGTGAAGGCCTGGGTGGTGTTGATGAGCGCGGTTGCCCGCTCGATGGCCGTGACGAGCAAGCTACCCGCTCGGCTGACGCTCGGATCAGCCGATGCCTGGAGGCGATCGGCCACCATCAAGGCCGGGGTCATCAGGTTGCGGAGGTCATGGTTGATCTTCGCCTGGGCGACGCCAAGCTCGGCGAGGCGGCGCAGACGCCAGACATCCGCGCCAAAGGCGGACCACAGCGCAGTGATCTCCGCCGCCAACTCATCAGGCGCTCCGGGCTCGCTCATGCTGTCCGATCGCCTATCTTGGCGGTTGCCACCGCCCGCCCGGCCGCGCTGCGGCCCGCCTCGAAAAGCTCCATCAGAAACGGTCCGTCGGTGTTGAACTTGCTTGAGATCGGCAGATCAGCGAGCGCCGGATCGGCATCGACCGCCAGCAGCCGGAGGCCGGGAGGAAGCGCGCTGAGCTCCGTTTCCAACACGGTGTGGCAGGCGATCTCGTTGAGCCGGTTCATGATCTCGGCCGGGGTACGCGGCACGCCCCGCCGGCGCTCCGGCTGGCCGCGGATGAGCACGAGGTCACGCGGGAGGGGAGTGAGCAGCGGCCAGAGCGGCGGGTTGCCGCTATAGGCGCCATCCCAATAGGCACGGCCGCCGATCTCGACCGCCGGAAAGATGAGCGGCAGACAGGCCGATGCCAGCAGCACATCCACGGTGATCTCGGCGCCGGAGAAGATCACGGGGGCCCCGGTCTCGACATCCGTGACGCCCACGAAAAGCCGTGGCGCGTTCGGGCTCCGTAGCAACTCCGGACGCAGCATATCCTCCAGCAGCGGCCGCAGCGGGTTGTGCCCCAGCGGGTTGAGCTGGTGCGGGCTGAACAGGCGCATCGTCGTCTCGAGCCCGGCCCAGAGAACATTGGTGCTGAGGTCGGGACCGAAGAAAAACCGCTCGAGCGGGGATCGTTGCACGAGGCTCATCGCGCCCGCCGCGCCGATGCTGTCCCACAGGCGGCGCATCGCGGCCCGCGCGCCAGGAATACCGTTCTCGACCAGCCCCTGGACCATGGCGACCGCCAACATGGCCCCGGCCGATACGCCGCAAACGGCGTCGAACTGCAAGCCGCCTTCCAGAAAGCGATCCAGCGCCCCCCAGGTGAATGCGCCGTGGGCCGACCCGCCCTGCAATGCGAGCACGGCCCCGGCGGGCTCCGCGGCAGATTCAGAGCGCGTAAAAGGGGCTGGGGGCGTCATAATCTCTTAATTGAGGCAAACCCGGTTTCTGACAACGCCTGTTTGGACGTTGACGCCTGTGCGGCCCGAACCCTATATCGCGCTCTCTCGCGGGGCTCCCGTCTCAAGACGAAGGGGGCGCCCGCACGTTGTGTTGTGGCCTATCATTGCTGATGGTCTCGGCCGGGCTGTGCCCGCCTGCGGCCGAGAGGACTGGAGAGTATCGTGAAGCGCACCTATCAACCCTCGAAGATCGTCCGTAAGCGGCGGCATGGCTTCCGCGCCCGTATGGAGACCGTCGGCGGCCGCAAGGTGATCGCCAGCCGGCGCGCCAAGGGCCGGAAGCGCCTGTCCGCCTAACGCCGGTTGAGGCCGACGGTGCGGATGTGGCGACGACTCGATCATGAGCCAGCCGCCCCTCCTCAAGACACGGCGCCTCAAGAAACGGGCGGAGTTCCTGGCGGTTGCCGGCAAGGGGGCGAAGGCACCCATGCCCGGCCTCGTCATGCAGCTCATGCCGCGCGCGGATGACGGGCCGTTTCGCGTGGGTTTCACCGTCACGAAGAAGGTCGGTAATGCCGTGGTCCGTAACAGGACCAAGCGGCGCTTGCGAGAGGCTGTCCGCCTGGGGCTCGACGCGGAAGCCTATCGCGGGTTCGACATGGTGGTGATCGGGCGGGACAAGACGGCCGACCGGCCCTTCGTTGATCTCATGTCCGATGTCCGGCGCGCCGCCGCGAAGGCAAGGCAGGCAGCATCCCCGGCGGATCCCGTAACAGGCAGGTCTGCGCGATGAACGACATGCTGGCGACACTTCTCCGGGCTCTGCTCATCGGGCTTGTGCGCGCCTATCAGCTGATCTTTCGCCCCATCCTCGGGTCCAATTGCCGCTTCACGCCAAGCTGCAGCGACTATGCACTGGAGGCCGTGCGGGAGTATGGGGCGGTCCGTGGCGGCTATCTCGCCGCTCGCCGCATCCTGCGGTGCAATCCCTGGCATCCGGGTGGTGACGATCCCGTGCCGCCGCGAGACGCCTGCGACCACGACCATCCACCGGGCGACCCCCGGCACTCAACTTGGGACCCTGTCGGCTGATGGAACAGAAGCGCCTCTTCATTGCGATCGCGGTTTCCCTCGCGATCCTGCTCGGCTTCGAGTTCCTGGTGCAGCCGCATCTGCCGCATCCCCCGCCACCGCCGCCATCCGCCGTGGCCAGCAATACCGGCAGCACGGTGCCCGCTCCCGGGTCATCGTCCGGCTCAACCGCCGGCCTTAGCGCTCCGGCAGCCGCCGCGGCCGCAAGCACCACGTCGCCGACCGTCGCGATCAAGGCGCCAAGCGTGGACGGCACCATCAGCCTCCGCGGCGCTCTGCTCGATAACATCGTGCTGACCGACTATCACGAGACCATCGATCCGAAATCACCGCTGGTTCAGCTGCTGGAGCCGACGAGCGAGGCCCAGCCTTATTACATCCAGTATGGCTGGACGGCGGCGCCCGGAGCCATGATCGACGGCGCGCCCGTCAAGCTGCCCGATTCCAGCACGCTCTGGACCGCCTCGGAGCAGACGCTCGACCCCGACCATCCGCTGACGCTGACCTGGGCCAATGGCCAGGGGCTCAACTTCTCGATCAAGCTCGCGATCGACGATCACTACATGTTCAAGGTCGAGCAGTCCGTCGCGAGCACGGCCAAGCAGGCGGTGGCGCTCTATCCATGGTCGCGCATCCGCCGCGATTACCAGCCGCCGACCTCGGGCTACTACCTGCTCTATGAGGGCCCTATCGGCGTCTTCCAGGGCACGCTCCACGAGATCGGCTACAAGAACGTCAAGAGCAACGGCGCCCATAATGACGGCCTCGGCTATTCCGAATCGAGCGACGGCGGCTGGCTGGGCTTCACCGACAAGTACTGGCTGACGGCGCTGATCCCCAATCAGCAGGATGACGTGAGCGGCCAGGTCCGCTCCATCAGCGTGAACGGCACGCAAGGCTTCCAGGCCGACTTCCTCGCGAACCAGCCCGAGACCCTCACGCCGGGGTCGACGGTGTCGACGAGCAGCCGCGTCTTCACCGGCGCCAAGGTGGTCCGTCTGCTCGATCACTATGAGAGCGAGTACGGCATCCCGAGCTTCGACAAGGCCGTCGATTTCGGAATGTTCTACTTCCTGACCAAGCCGATCTTCTTCGCGCTGGACTACCTCTACCGCGCGCTCGGCAATTTCGGCCTGGCGATCATGGTCTTTACGCTGGCGGTGAAGCTGCTGTTCTTCCCGCTCGCCAACAAGTCCTACAAGTCGATGAGCAAGATGAAGCTGCTCGCGCCGAAAATGCAGGAGGTGCGGGAGCGGTTCAAGGACGATCCGGCCAAGCAGCAGAGCGAGATCATGGCGCTCTACCGGGCCGAGAAGGTCAATCCGGCGTCGGGCTGCCTGCCCATGGTCATCCAGATCCCGGTGTTCTTCTGCCTCTACAAGGTCATCTTCGTGACCATCGAGATGCGGCACGCGCCCTTCTTCGGCTGGATTCACGACCTCTCGGCGACCGACCCGACCAACATCTTCACGCTCTTCGGATTGGTCCAGTGGGACCCGACGGCGATCGCGCCGTTCCTGCACCTCGGCGCCTGGCCGCTCATCATGGGTTGCACCATGGTTCTGCAACAGCGGCTGAACCCGCCGCCGCCCGACCCGACCCAGGCGCGGCTGTTCCAGCTGATGCCGATCATGTTCACCTTCATGCTCGCGCGCTTCCCGGCCGGGCTGGTGATCTACTGGAGCTGGAACAACCTGCTCTCCTGCGCGCAGCAGTGGTTCATCATGCGCCGGACGCGGCTGGAGCGGCCGCCCCGCATGCTGAGGACCGCCCGCAAGGGCGCCTGAGGCCCCAGCTGATGGCCGGCAGGGACGAAGACGAACCGGAGGGGCTCAACCTCGATGTGGAACCGCCGACCGAGGCGGTGATAGAGGCGGCGCGCGTCCTGTTTGCCGCCCCCTGCCGCTTCTTCTTCGCGGCCCAGCGGCTGGACCAGCTGCCGCCGCCGGCGGGGATCGAGATCGCCTTCGCCGGGCGATCCAATGTCGGCAAATCCTCGCTGATCAATGCTTTGACCGGGCAGAACACGCTGGCCCGTGCCTCCAACACCCCCGGGCGCACGCGCCAGCTCAACTTCTTCGATCTTGGCGGGCGCCTGACCCTCGTTGATATGCCGGGCTACGGCTACGCCCAGGCCGAGAAGAAGGTGAAGGAGGACTGGCAGGGGCTGATGTTCGAGTATCTTCGCGGGCGGCCCAATCTCCGCCGGGTGGCGCTGCTGCTCGACGCACGGGTCGAGATCAAGGAGTCCGACGAGGCCGTGATGGACCTTCTGGACAAGGCCGCCGTGACCTTTCAGATCGTGGTGACGAAGGCGGATGGGCTGAAGCCGCCGGGCCTGGCGCGCAAAGTGGCGGCGGTCTCGGCCCTCGCGCGGAAGCATGCGGCGGGCTTTCCCGAGGTTCTGGTGACGAGCGCGCGCTCCGGCGCGGGCATTCCCGAGGCGCGGGCGTCTTTCGCGGCCCTCGCATCAGGTTATTGAAAGTTTTTTGGTTCTTTTTCTCAAAAAAGAATGCTTTTTTTGGCGCGCGGCCGCCCCGCCAGCCCCGCGCGCAAGAGCTTTCTTCTTCCATGAAAGGATGAGTGGATGAGCTTTGCGTCTGAACGCTACCGGCTCGCGGCTGAGCAGGCCTCCACCGTCTCGCGCGCCTTGCCCTATCTGCGGCGCTACGCCGGGGCCACGATCGTCGTGAAGTATGGCGGCCACGCGATGGGCGATGAGGGCCTCGCCGCCGGTTTCGGCCGGGATATCGCGGCGCTGAAGCAGGTCGGCATCAACCCTGTGGTGGTTCATGGCGGCGGCCCGCAGATCAACACCATGCTCAAGCGGCTGAAGATCCAGTCGACCTTCGTCGATGGCCTGCGCGTCACCGATGCCGAGATGGTCGAGGTGGTTGAGATGGTGCTCGCCGGCTCGGTGAATAAGCACGTCGCCTCGCTGATCACCCAGGCGGGTGCGCTGGCGGTGGGCATCTGCGGCAAGGATGGCGGCTTGATCCGGGCACGGAAGCTCACACGTCTGTTGCGCGACCCGGACAGCAATATCGAGCGGGCGCTCGACCTTGGCTATGTGGGCGAACCCGCGCAGATCGACATCCGGGTGATCCACGCGCTGACCGGCGCGGGGCTGATCCCTGTGATCGCCCCGGTCGGCATCGGCGATGACGGCGAGACCTACAACATCAACGCCGACACGGCGGCGAGCGCCATCGCCTCGGCGCTGCAGGCGCATCGGCTGCTGATGCTCACGGATGTGCCGGGCGTGCTGGATGAGAACAAGGAGCTTATCCCCGAGCTCACGGTCGCCCAGGTCGAGGCCGGTATTGCCAGTGGGATGATCACCGGCGGGATGATCCCCAAGGTGGAGAACTGCGTCGAGGCGGTGCGCGGCGGCGTCAAGGGCGCGACCATCCTGGATGGCCGGGTCGAGCACGCCTGTTTGCTGGAGCTCTTCACGGAGGGTGGTGTCGGCACCATGATTCTAGGATAGCGATCTGGGCTGCCGATTCTGGGCTGCCGATTCTGGGCTGAAACAGTTGCTTCAGCCCGCAGGGGACGAGACGAGCATGATGTGGTTCCGGCGCGGCGCGATGATGGCCGGTTTGGTGGCGGCGCTCTGCGTCGGCGCGGTGACGGCGCAGGCCGAGCACGGGGAAGCCGACTTCCCGGGAATTGGGACGGTGACGATCCGCACGATCAAAGCGGTGGGCGCGCTGCCGGCCGTCGTGCTGGCGGACTCGAGCGGCCGCGTGCTGCTGAATGCCACGGTCGGCGGCACGCAGTCGGAGTATTTTCGTATCGCGCAAAGCTCCGACGGCACCCTGAACCCCACGGTGCATTACGCGTTGCTGCCCGGGCCTGATCCCACCTCCCGCGCGGTGCTCGCCGTGGCGGCCGCCACCGGCGGGTCTGACTGCGCCTATGAGGCGATCGTGTTCGGGTCCGAACGCGGGAAGCTCAGCCTGTGGACGCGGAAGACGCTCGATACCATGGCCGAGGGCGGGATCTATGTGGGTGATCTGGGCTCACGGCGCGGCTATGGCCTTGCCGTGTGGAACTTCATCTGGGGCAATGAGCCGCACGTCGCTCCGCACCGGTATCGCGTCTCGCTCTATCATCTCAACCGGCGCCGCATGATCTTCTATCCGACGATGACGCTGACGACGCGCGGGCATTACTCGGACGATGCGGCCGCGCTGCGCGAATTGCGGCTGACGTTTCCGAATATGACCAAGGCGATCCCCGACCTCTCCTGCTGAGGGCGCGTCTGGCGGCAGATGAACAAAAATTTATGCCGCTGCGCAGGTCGCTGAAAAGGGACGCCCCTTATCTCCGACTGGCGTCAACTTCAGCGGAGATCCTCATGAAAGCTGTGAAGCCTCTTCTGCTGGCTGGCCTCGCTTCCGTCGCCGTCGCCGGATATGCAGGCCTTGCCCGTGCCGGAACGCCTGATGTCCAGACAATGACGGTTCAGCTGCCCGGCGGCGTGATCGAGCAGATCGAATACACGGGCAATGTCCCGCCCCAGGTGAGCTTGCTCCCGCCCGCGCCGGGCGATGCGCTCGCCGCGCCGGCCGGGATGGCTGATCCCTTCGCGGCGATTGAACAAATCTCGGCGGAGATGGATCAGCAGGCGGCGGCCATGATGAACGCCATGAATGCCATGGCGGCGGTTCCCATCGGCCAGCCTGGCGCGCTCGTACCGGCGGCTTTCGGACCGATGCCGCCCGGTGGCGCGTGTTTCCAGAGCGTTGAGATCACGTCGCTGGGGAACGGTCAGGCGCCTCAGGTCGTCTCTCACACCTCGGGCGATTGCGGTGGCGGCCAGCCCGGCCTCGGAGCGCCGTCTCAGGCGACGCCCACGGCTCTGCCGGCGGCGCCGGTGCCGCCGTCCTCGCAGCCTCAGCTCATCCGGGTGCGCTACATCGTGCCACAGGCGCCGGCTCACCCATCCAACAGTTGACGGAACACCCGCATGGCAGCGCGTTCTTCGCCCTCATGCGGGCTCGCTTTGGTCTTGATCCTGAACTGATCCCCCTCATCTCGGTTTGACACCGGCAACGAGATTGAGAGCGCACATCGTCCGGCCCGCCTAGCCCACCGGGCCGGAGAGTGCGTCAGAGGGGTCGCGCCCATGGCATTTCCCGCCTTGGACAAGTTGAGGAACCTGGCCGTCTGGCCGATGGCCAAGGACACGGTCAACGGCTTCATGGAGGATAACTGCCTCAGCCGTGGGGCGGCCATCGCCTATTTCACCATCTTCTCGCTGGCCCCGATCCTTGTCGTGGTGATCGCGATCGCCGGCTTCGTCTTCGGCGAAGACGCAGCCCGCGGCGTCATTTTCACGAAGCTGCAGGGCATGATGGGGTCGGATGCCGCAGGCCTCGTCCAATCCATGATCCAGAGTGCGGCGAACAAGCGCTCCGGCATTATCGCGACCGTGTTCTCGATCGTCATGCTGCTCGTCACCGCGAGCGGCGTGTTCGGGGAGTTGCAGAGCTCGCTCAACGCCATCTGGAAGGCGGATGGCGCGCAGCATTCGACGGTCAAGCGTCTGATCAAGGCGCGTGCCCAGAGCCTCGGGCTGGTCGCGACGCTGGGCTTCCTGCTGCTGGTGACCCTGGCGATCAGCGCCGCCCTGACGGCTGCCTGGCACCGCGTGGACCAGGTGGTGCCAGGCGCGAGTTCGCTGCTGCGCTACGTGAACGTCGCGCTGTCGTTCGCGATCACGACGGTGCTTTTTGGCGCCGTCTACAAGGTGCTGCCGGACAAGAAGCTGCAGTGGCGGGACGTGCTGATGGGGTCGCTCTTCACGGCCCTTCTCTATACCGTGGGCAAGACGGCGATCGCGCTCTATGTCGGCAGCAGCCACGTCGCCTCCTCCTACGGCGCGGCAAGCGCCTTGGTCGTGCTGCTGCTCTGGGTCTACTACTCGGCGCAGATCTTCCTGCTCGGTGCCGAATTCACCAAGGTCTACGCGCATCGGCACGGCAGTCAGGTCGGCAAGGGGCGCCGGCATCTCTGGGACCGCATGCGCGGGCCTGTTCCGGCGCGGGCTGCGGCCCCGCCCGCGGCGGCGCGCGAGCAACGGCCGGGGGATTAGCCTCCCGCGCGCTCGTCTGCCTATAGGCGCCGCCGTTTCCTGCGGTCATGATGACTGTCCGGCAGGCAGGAAAGGGACAGCATGACCGAGGACGACAGGAGGTTCATGGCGCGGGCGATCGCCTTGTCCGAGGAGACATCGATCGTGGAGGGCGCGGGTGGTGCGTTCGGCTGCGTCATCGTGCAGGACGGCGCGATCATCGGCGAGGGCGCGAACCGTGTGGTGGCCGAGAACGACCCGACGTGGCATGCGGAGATCGCTGCCATCCGCAACGCCTGCCGCTCCCAGGGCAGTTTCAAGCTGCCCGCGGCGACCCTCTACACCAGCGCCGAACCTTGCCCGATGTGCATGGCCGCCTGCTACTGGGCCGGGATCGGGACCGTCTTCTATGCCTCGCAGGTGGAAGACGCGCTGCAATACGGCAATTTCGACGACAGCATGATCTATGACGAGATCCGCAAGCCGGTGGACGAGCGCTCCATTCCGATCCGCCAGATCATGCGGGCCGAGGCCGTCGAGGTCTGGAAGAAATACCAGGCGAAGGACGACACGGTTCAGTATTAGGCGGCTGCGGCCTGGGGCGATGCTGGGCGGAAGTCTTGTTAGGCTCTAATATCGCTGCTATCCTTCGATCGTGAAGGAGAGCCCGATGCCCGCGACGGCCCGCACTGTCTCGTTGACCGAGCACCAGCAAAAATTCCTTGATGCGCAAGTCGCTGCCGGGCGCCACGGCAGCACCAGCGAAGTCGTCCGGGAGGCCCTCCGGCGGTACGAGGACGACGTGCGACGGGAGGAGGCGCATCTGGCATACATCCGGCGCCTTGCCGAGCAGGGGGAAGCGGACATCGCCCGGGGTGAGTTTGACGAGGTGGCCCCGCACGATCTGGGCCGCTATCTGAAGTCGCTTGGCGGGGCGTGACCGTCACAGGTGTTCGGATCGCGCGATCTGCCCGTCGCGAGCTCACCCGGATTTTCGAGGCATCCGAAGCCCGGTTCGGGACCGATGCGCGCCAACGGTACGAAGCCTTGGTCGAACAGGCGATCCGGGATCTGCTTCTGGACCTTGAGCGCCCCGGTGCCTCCCTGGTCGAAGGGCGCGTTCACTATCATCTCCGCCATAGCCGGATGAGGGTTCCGGCAGGCATAGGCCGCGTCGGCGACCCTCGGCACCTGATCGTCGGGAGGGTCATCGGCGATGTGTTTGAGATCGTCGCCGTTGCCCACGATGCAATGGTTGAAGGCCGCGGGCGCCGGATCGATGATGGCGAGGAGGAATAAGCGCGGCGCAGCCTGACCTACGTCAGGCCGCCGCCGAGATCCGCACCGGCACCGACTTGTAGGAGGGCGTGCCGCTCCGCTTGTCGTAATTCGCCAAGGGAATCAGCACATTCGCCTCGGGGTAGTAAGCGCCCGCCGAACCTCGCGGAATGTCGTAGGCGACCACCGTCAGCCGCCGCAGAGCCGCCCCGGGATGCGGCGGCTCTCCCGCCTCCGGCACCGCCGCCACATCCACCAGATCCCCAGCCTTCAGCCCCCGCGCCGCGAGGTCCTCAGCGTTGAGGAACACCACGTCCCGCCGGCCGAAAACGCCGCGATAGCGGTCGTCGAGGCCATAGATCGTCGTGTTGTACTGGTCGTGGCTCCGCAGCGTCGTCAGCGTCAGGACGGAGGGCTCTTCCAGGCGCGGGTCGGCCTCCACGCCGGGAGCGACGAGAAACTCCGCGCGCCCGGACGGCGTGACCCAGCGCCGCTCGGTCGGCGGCAGCGGCAGCCGGAACCCGCCCGGCTCCCGAATGCGGTTGTTGTAACCGACGAAGGCCGGCAGCACGCCTTCGATCGCGTCGCGGATGCGGTCGTAGTTGGCGATCATCCCGTCCCAGTCGATGCCGTAGCGGTCGCCCAGCACGGCTTTGGCGATGCCGGCAATGATCGCGGGCTCCGACCGCACATGCGGGGAGGGCGGCGGCAACCGGCCCGTGGAGGCATGGACCATCGACATGCTGTCCTCGACCGTCACCGATTGGGGGCCGCTCGCCTGGGTGTCCAGCTCCGTCCGGCCGAGGCAGGGCAGGATGATGCTCTCCTCCGCCAGCAGCAGGTGCGAGCGGTTGGGCTTGGTCGCGATATGGACGGCGAGGCTGAGCCGCCGCATGGCGGCGAAGGTCGCCTCGGGGTCCGACATCGCGACCGCCAGATTGCCACCGAGCGCGATCATCGCCTTCGAGCGGCCCTCGGCGATCGCCTCGATCGCTTCGACCGCGTTATGCCCATGCGCTTCGGGCGGATCGAAACCGAAGACGCGCTTGATGCCTTCGCGCAGGGCGGCCGGGGCTTTCTCATCGATGCCGACGGTGCGGTCGCCCTGCACGTTGGAGTGGCCGCGCAGCGGGCAGATGCCGGCGCCGGGCCGGCCGAAATTGCCGCGCAGCATGAGCAGGTTGGCGATCTGCTGGACATTTTCGGTGCCGCGCCGGTGCTGGGTCACGCCCATGCCATAGGCGACGATGACCGACTTCGCGGTGCAGTAGACGCCGGCCGCCTGCTCCAGCGCCGCGCGGTCCAGGCCCGAGACGGCGACGATGTCGGCCCAGTCCGTCGCCTCCAGATCGGCCCGCAGCGCCTCGAACCCGTTGGTGTGCTCGGCGATGAAGTCCCGGTCGAGCACGCCGGGGCCGCCCGCGGCTCGCTCGGCCGCGTCGCGTTCCAGCACCGCCTTCATGATGCCCTTGAGAGCCGCGGCATCGCCGCCGACCTTCACCTGGTAGTAGGTGCTGGCGATCGGGGTGGAGCGGAAGGTCGCCATCTCCACCGGATCCTGCGGGGAGGCGAAGCGCTCCAGCGCGCGCTCCTTCAGGGGATTGAAGACGAGAATGGGCGCGCCGCGCTTCGCCGCTTCCCGCAGCGTCGTCATCATGCGCGGATGGTTGGTGCCGGGGTTGTGGCCGATCGAGAAGATTGCGTCCGCATGGTCGAAGTCTTCCAGGCTGACGGTGCCCTTGCCGATACCGATCGATTCCGGCAGCCCGACGCTCGTCGCCTCGTGGCACATGTTCGAGCAGTCGGGGAAGTTGTTGGTGCCGTAAGCGCGGACGAAGAGCTGAAACAGGAAGGCGGCCTCGTTGGAGGCGCGGCCCGAGGTATAGAACTCCGCCATGTTGGGGTCGGGGAGCGCATTGAGCACCGCGGCGATCTTCGCGAAGGCGGGGTCCCAGCCGATCTCCACATAGGTGTCGGAGGCGCGGTCGTAGACCATTGGGTGGGTGAGGCGGCCAAGGTTCTCGATGTCGCGGTCCGACCAGCCCAGCAATTCGCTGACCGTGTGGGCTGCGAAGACGGCCGGCGTGGCGCGCTTCTTGGTCGCCTCCCAGCTGACGGCCTTGGCACCGTTTTCGCAGAACTCGAAGGCCGAGGTGTGTTTCGGGTCCGGCCAGGCGCAGCCGGGACAGTCGAACCCGTCCGGCTGGTTGTTGCGGAGGAGCAACTTGCCGCCGGAGACGGTATCCATCTGTTCCCGCAGCGCGCGGGCGACGGCCCTCAGCGCGCCCCAGCCTCCGGCGGGACCGTCATAGGCCTGAATTCCCTCTGACGACCCTCGGGTGACCTTCTCGCTCATATCCAGGCTCCACTGCGCCCGGCCGCCAAGGTGCGGCCGCTGTTAGAGATAGTTGAAACCCCCGCGCCAAGTCCCGCGAAAATTTCACGAAAGGCCAGACCACGAAGCGCGAGCCGCGCTCATCCAAGATTGTCTTGGAGACTGCCGTGGATTATTGTTTTATTTTAGTAATTTCATGGGAAGGCGGTGAAGCGGTGCAGAAATTCGCTCGTGTGCTCAAGGCCGGACAGGCTATTCCTACTATTGTCGTTGGAGAAACGCATTTCGATTTGCGCCCGCTTGTGGCCGACATCACCCCCGATGCTATCGCGAGTGGCGTGCTGAACCAGGTCGATACCGCTGGCCTCTCCCCGATCGACGGGGATTTCACGTACGAGGCGCCGATCACCGGGATTCTTCAGATTGTCGCCACGGGTTTCAACTACAAGCAGCATATCGCTGAAATGCATGTGCCCACGCCGACCGAGCCTGAGGTTTTTCTGAAGTCGACGCTCTCGCAGACGGGGCCTTTCACGCCGATCCGGCGCGGCCCCAACCCCGGCGTCAAGCTCGACTGGGAGACGGAACTCGCGATCGTCATCGGCCGCCCGACGGAGGATGTGAGCAAGGCGGAGGCTGCCGACTACATCTTCGGCTACGTCATCTTGAACGATATCTCCGACCGCTCGACCCAGGTCGACGCGGCGAAGCAGCAGCATCTCGTCCGGGCAAAATCGCGCGCGACCTATAGCCCGATCGGCCCGTTCCTGGTGACCGGCATCGATCCCGGCACCCTGGATGTCTGGACCAAGGTCAACGGCCACTACGAGCAGCAGGGTAACACCAGCGACATGCTGTTCGATGTCTACGATCTCTTGTCCTACTTCTCGCGCTACGTGCCGATGGTCCCGGGCGATCTCATCGCGACGGGAACGCCGCCGGGCGTCGGCATGGGCAAGAACAAGTTCATGGCGCTGGGTGACGTGCTGGAATGCGGCATCACCCATCTCGGGACCCAGCGCCATGATATCGTCCCCTGAGGAGGACGCGGCCCGCCGTCAGGCGGCGAGGGCGGAGACCTTGTCCGGAGACATCTGAACCAGGGCCTCGTACTCGTGCAGGAGCCGCTCCGTGATCGGTCCCGGCGTGAAGTGCAGGTCGCCGATCTGGCGCACGGGCGTGACTTCGGCGGCCGTGCCGGCCAGGAAGACTTCGCTGGCACCCGCGATCTCCTCGGGCAGAATGGCCCGCTCCACCACCTTGATCTGGTGCCGGCGGGCGAGCGCCATCACCGTCCGGCGCGTGATGCCGTCGAGGAAACAATCCGGCGTCGGCGTATGCAGGTCTCCGTCGATGACAAAGAAGATGTTGGCGCCCGTGGCCTCGGACACCTGGCCCCGCCAGTCGAGCATCAGCGCGTCGTCGAAGCCCTGGTCCTCGGCCTGATGCTTGGACATCGTGCCGATCATGTAGAGCCCGGCGGCCTTGG
>Ga0116230_10002210_pt1 | contig 18732 bp, 22 predicted proteins | sample S1TSphfallax_3_FD_88678 | JGI IMG/M metagenome (GOLD analysis project Ga0116230, IMG submission 88678) | Host-associated microbial communities from peat moss isolated from Minnesota, USA - S1T2_Fd - Sphagnum fallax MG | ecosystem: Host-associated > Plants > Peat moss > Unclassified | place...
TCAAATTCTCAAGAACTGTCACCTTTGATTTTCCAAGCCCTAGACATCTACGGTCATGTTTTTTGTTTTTACTTTAGTCCATGGACCTTTTCGGTTTAAAGAAATCGGGGGACTTCCCAGTGGTCGAAGGTCATGGGTACCCACTAGTAAGGTATAAGTTCCAAGCCCCTACCATTTTTGGAGGGTGGGCCCATCAATGTGGGCTTTGGGTGTTGGTTTCTAGTTAAACTTTGCACCTTTGTGTGAAAGACATGCACATGGACACCCGTAGTGACTTAGGTTACCCCAAACCTTCAACCTTTCAAGTTCCAAAATAAACCTAACTATTTCCAAGTTTTTGTGATACATGGTAAATTTGTATTATATAATTATGTTGATTTGCGAAATGTGACATTTTTTCCCAAATCATTTCCTAAACATTCATATGGATATTAATATGAAAAAAAATTAGATACAAAATCATTGATAACATTTGTGACAAAATACCCATGAACAAGCCATGGGCATTTTATGATAGCCATTTCACAACAAGCTTACATTGTAAAAACATTCATTCAATTCTATAATACATTACACATCTTATTGGTGTATTCATCTTGTAAATTAGAGGCCCCATGTGAAAGCATTCTACAATAGTACATTTTGGACAAAAAAATGTGCCATTCTTTTTAGTACATTTTGTATTATTTTGAGGGTAGTTTTTTTTTTTTTCATTTCATTTATCATTTTGAGAAATGCATAATATGGATTTTTAACACAAGACCTCCCACACAATGTTTGTTACCTTTCAAATGAATGTGATTTTTCAACAAACTTTTATGTTTTCACACACTTACGCTTGTCTAAGTGAAAAACTTCGTCCATATATTTTTTGTGAAATCACATAAATGACACTTTTAGTATAGGATTGAAAAGATATAATAAACTCATATTGAATATATTATTGAATATTTCATGAAATTTGGTAATTGTTTGAATGGTATTTGGAGTTTATTTGCATTTTGCAATATATTGGTACAATTACAATTTTTTCATTATATATATAATCATTTAATATTAATTTCAAAATGATTATTTAAATTTACAATCTTATTCTTTGGGTTTTGAAATGCCTTATACGAAGTACAATTTGTGAAAGACCCTTTCAATATTAACTTGGTGGAAGTTCAAATACACACAATTTAAAAAAGTAGTATTTGTGACAGTAATTTTTGACCATTGTAATGTGCTTTCACCCCTTTAATGTTTTTTCAATTTATATAAAATAGTCAAATGGAGTCAATATAGTCATTTAGTCACTTGGACAAAACAATTATTAATCATATAGTCATAATCATGATTGTAGTCATAAAAATGACATAGTCACAAGGTAAATATGACTTTGTGATTGAGTTTGGATACTAGTCATAAATTTTCCAAGTCATGGATGCCACATTTTGACATAGTGATACAACATTCATACAAACAAAGGGTAATTGAGGGGAAGTAATTTCATGACTCTCAACTTGAATTTCCATTTCTTATTAGGAATGTTGAATGTTTGAAATACAATTCAATAATCAAATCTCCATCAAATTGAATATTTTTGGGTTATTGGAAAGAGTTTAAAGAACATGTCAAGAAAGGGCCCTTTTAAAAAATCAAGGTTGTTTTCTAATCCTAGATATCATTTGAAAATTTAGGGCAAAAATATCCCAGTATGTTTTATGGATGCAAAGTGTATGGTTTGGAATGCAAATGATGTTTGTTTGAGGATCTTGACACAACATTGAAAAGCTCTTTACGAGTGTTATAAGGAAAGTGTCTTTTAAATATGTTTTATTCATGTTTCTTAAAAGTTGCTTGAGGCTTCAAAGTTGTATAACAAAGTGTCCAATTTTGGAACTTGGAATTAAAAAAGTTTGAGAACTTGTCATTTGAATTAATGTAATCTTCATATAAAACTTCGAAAGAGAATGTATTATAAGGAAAGGAATGCATCCTTCAATGGGTTCATGTTGTGTTGAGTTTGTGAACAACACAATAACCTTGAACTTAATTTGGGCTTTAATTGCACCAAATTCCCCAATCATTATTTGTGCCCATGAAGGGGTCTAGAATTATCCTTTAGCAAGTGTCATGTTGTTTATGTATCTTGGAATTCATGCTACTTGGACCAAATCATGAAAAACTAGGAGGCTTGACAAGTTTCCACTACATGTTCATAAAAAAATTATCATCAATTCAATTTAGCAAGTCCAAGGTTGACATTGACATTTTGATAAATTCCAAAATAATTTATTTTAGAATATAATATAATTGAAAAAATCATAATAATTTACCATAAATGAGTGAAGATTAATTGCCTCATTGACCAATCAAAAAATGCCTTAAAGTTGTGCAACATTGTTGCTTTTAACACAAACTCATTTGAAGGTTAAAGGTTTGAAAATCCAATAGAATAAGTTTGCATACCCTAGTGTGTTTCATTTTTTTAACACATAGAATCAAGCTTGAACACAATGGACAAATGCATGGGAGAAATGTTCTTAGCATCAAGTAATACTTAGGATTAAGGATAAGTAATGCCAATAACGTCCAGAAGAGCTTGATCAAGGAATGGCATGGTTTTATCCTATGTTGAAAACCTTTTGCAATATCTATACATGTATTGTGCTTTCGACCTATGAAGAACTAAAAATCACTTTTAGAAATCAAGATGAATGTCCCTACTTTTACACCTTTTGTATTTAAGCAATATTTATGATTACAAAAATAATAACCCAAGTGTTCATCCCCTATTGCTTGTTTTGTCAAACACATCAATTGTGTCACATTCAAGGTTTGGTCATAAACCTTGTTGAATGACATGAAATTGAGCTATTGGTTAATTCTTGAGTTGTTGGCATTTGAAGGCAAGACATTGAACAATGAACATTGAAGACAGATTCAAACTTTAGAAATTCCAAAGTCCAAACAAACATTGAACAATATTTTCAAGGTTGGATCTTCAACTTCTTAGCTTTGCATTTGCAAGTCAACCTTCAATGAATCGTGCCTACACTAGGTAAACACTATATTGATTAACAAATTAACTTGGAGACTCAAAAGGAAAACATGACAAGTTGGCCCATTGAGGTTGTGACTCATGATCCGCATTTTGGGGATACTCTCACCTTCGGGCTTTACCCTACACATAAGCATCCACAAAAGAAGGTACATGAAAATTTCTTCATTTTGACAAAGGACACTTCTATGGATTCAACGCTTAAGAGTTGTAATTGGAAAGAGCTTATGTTTGCTTTTATGACATGGGTGGTTGTCCGGTTGTGCACATGTGTGTGTGGAGGACATTGATTTTGTTGCACACCCTCTGAAGTTCCAAACAAATGGTTTCATTAGTTGTGCATCATTGCCTCAGAGGTAATTGCCACCTTTGGCACACAAATCCACACTAACCTGCAGGGAAATTGGGGGAGCCCACAAGTGTGCCATTGATTGTTGTGTACCACAGCTGCTTGGATGATTGATTTTTGTTTTGCTTGAGAGAGAGAGAGAGAGATTATGTTCCTATGCTTGCAGTTTTCACACTTGTCTCTTGTTTTTCGCAAAAGGAAATTGTGCATGTAGTATATACCCATTCTTTATTTTGTTGTCGTTTTGAACAATGTGTACGATACAAGTGCACAAAACAAAAGGCTTTGCACTTTGTTGCTACTTTGCAAACAAGAACATCCACACCCTATGTTTTATGTTTCTGCCAATGCATGATACTTTGTACTTTTGGTATGGTCAGAAATCTGTGAGGACTGTGTTTATGTGAATCCAAGCTGCATTTCTAGCACTTCAATCACTGGCTTGACCTTGCTCTGGTAGATTGACCTACAAGCTTTGTGTGAAAGAGGAATATAGGTGAGGAATATCAAATTTCACGTTCTCCTTTTCAATCCTCTCCATCATTACAGGGATCCCAACATTATTCAATACAAGGTTAACATCTGGAGGCATAGTTACCATGGTTTTTGTGGATGGATGGCTCATCACACACTTCTTCAAACAATGTTTGTGGGTCTGTCAATGGCAAAGATTTGTTCTGCATTCCCAACTTTCCAGTGGTCTTTAATTTTGGAATTTTCAATTAGCAGGTCCAATGTGGGGACACCCTTTGCATCATGTCATAAATATTTCCTATCTGAATTCTTGTGACATTTTGCAACAGTCCTCTGTTTCACAACCTGGGTCTTTTCATCTGTTAATTCAGTTAATTTAATTGGGTAGAACACATCTTTAATCCCATCTCTACTTTGTGTCTAATCAACCTGGAGTTCATTGTACAAGTAGCTAGAGATTGGGTTGAGGTCCACCTCTAGATCATCAGTCTGTCAACTGTAATCTTTACACTTGAAACTGACAAATATCTAACAGTGCAAATGGGTTGTGAAGTTCATTATATCCCTGGTGATTTGGGTGTGGTGATGATGCTGTGAACAGCAGTGTTTTTATATTGATTACTTTGATTCCAACAATTGCAATCCAATGGTGGACTGCATCATTTGTATTCACATCATTTGGCACCGGCAATGTTAGTGGGAATCTCCAGCAGCCCCTATATCTTCCTGCTTGGTCTTCTCATCAGCCAAATACAATTTCTCAGGCCACCATGCTTCTGCTTGCATGGTGAGATACCACAAGCACTAAAACTATTGCAAAAGTATGTAAGAATCAAACCAAGAAAATGAAGAATCCCATAAAGAGGTAGACTTTTTCAAACTCTTTAAATGCCAGCTTTCAACATTGATGATGACTCGAGGTTTCAGTAGATCATGGTTTCTCCATGCTTCAGAAACACTTCCTGCTGGCTATGTAATATTTTTGCAGACTGAAGAAATAAAAAACCTCAGACAAGAAATGAGGGTTGCTCATCACATCATGTATCCAGTGAACAAATCATCATTGAACTACACCCCAGTGGCAGTTGGAGGAGTCTAGTGCTGGCTCTCCTCTATTGCGTACTTAGTGCCCAAAGATGTTCAAAGGGCCACAAATCAATTTGGAGTATTCAGTTTGTGATGCAAAACATCTGAATAGAGCTCTTTTCCATGACTGCGGGTGCATGGGAAGCATTACTTGGGAAGCAATATTGATGCCCTGAAATCAATCTCATGGTTTAAACCCTCCAATTTGAAATACAATACGCAATTAAAGCACAAAAAGTACTGGAAACTGGAGAATCATCAATGCCGCCAAAGAATTGGTTTTTGACTTAAGTCTTCCATACACCGCATGTCAAGAGAGAAACTTTTGTCTGTGGCTCCCAAAACTTCTACCTACTTGCAGTCTGAATTGTAGATTTAGCAAACCCATATGTTCAATATCAGAGACCTAGGAGCTTTTAACACTCCCATGTTCACAAATTTGAGTCAAGTTGCAAGAACAACAGTGTTAAACCTTTTCTTATGAAAGTATTTCTTGTCCTTGTCTTCACCTTCAACTATAATGAATGCTATTGCAACAAGAAAATTCCTCTGAGGATGATTTTCTGGCTCTTGAACTTATGAATTCTGTTTGTTGTCTTTGTCCATCAATTATGGAAAGTATGGTTTGGATTCTGGAAACTTATCTTTGAACCTCTCAATAAGCTCTTTGGGCAGTGGTTGTTTGCTAAGCAGTCTTTTGCCATGGACTTTCAGATGCTGTAGCACTTGTGCTTCATGGTCCACCAGTGCCAACACACCTATTGAATAAACAAATGTGAGATCAGAAACTGTACTACAACATAGAGGTAAATGAAAAGAAGCAAGTCTCAATTGCCATGAGTCCTGTTATTGAGCCTGGGGCTCTCTTCTGGGGTGTCATTTGGCACAATCTCTATAACCTAGTCCACCCTGCGACTAAAGCTTTAAGGGCAGTGATTACATTCCATGTGATCTGAAAGGGTTCTGGCATAAGGTTGTACACAAGAGACAGAATAGTTTTTACATACCAAGTTCAACTTCATGGCCATCCTCATCCTGACCATTTTTGGCCTCTTCAGTTGCATCCTTCTGTAGCTCATGAGCTGTCTTAGCATACTGCTCCAAGAATTCCTCATCTGACTCATCATCTGAGTCCTCAGATTCGGAAGCCTATGACACCCAGGCAAGCTTTCAGCCAAGCAAGAAAGGCCAAAGCCATAGATAGAAAATTCAAAGAAATTCTCTGCATGCTGCATTGATTCCAGTACAGAGATTCCCAATATTCACCTCATTGCTATCATCCTCTTCTTCATTGTCATTATATTTGTCATCCCCATCCTCTGAGTCAGAGCCAGGGTGGCTCTCATTGGTTTCAGAGGACTCCAAAAGCTCCTTCAGGTCGATAGTTACCTCAAGGAGTGAGCACAAACAATGATGAGCAGTCTGGCATGCCTGGTGACCTTGCAGCATGTCATACTGAATCATGTGATCCAGAACCTTCTGCAATCCCATGGCTGTCTTCCCACCCTCCATCTCCATGTCAAGATTTACACTTCACCAAATGTCAGCATCCAAAAACTGCAGCTGTTTCTCAAATCTGAGCAAACAGATTGAATCAACATGATCTCATGTGGCCTCTTTCCTGTATGTGAGAAGTGTAGTTAACATCATCTTGTGAAACCAGATCCACATGAGCATGAAGGGAATCAAAATGTACCAGCCAGTTTCATCTCTGACTCCAAGGAAAGGCCTGGCTCCAACTTACTTCCAGCTAACCCTGCTAGAGCTTCAGCCCACATGAGCAAACCATGGCTTGTACTGTCATCATTGACTGCCCCAGCATCCTCTCCAGCTGACAAAATCTTCTCTACTGTGTCTGGAAGCATGATAAAGCACATGGATATAACAAGAATGAGGGGTTTTGCCAAAGGGACAATGACACTTGAAAGCCGCTGGAGGCGTTTTGTAGCAACTTTACTAAAGCGAGGGACTAAAACCTTGGATATTTCCTCTCCCTCAAAAGACATTGATGACACATGCAACAGGGCATGGCTGCAACGGCAAGCTCGCCAGCATGCTGATGGGTATGTGGAGTCCATAGCTGTGGTTGCAAAGATAGATAGGCAATCAAGAATTGAGTTTGGTGAAACTGCAGCATCAACCTGTGTGAAATGCAACATTGGGTGTCGTCCCTGCATATTCATGCACACATGAGATTTCATCAACATGCTGTTTCTGGGGAAAAGGCCAAAGAAACATTGGTCAGAATGCTGAAGCACCAATCATCTCTAAACTTGAGAAGAGAATTTCGATACAAACCTGCAAAGCTATGGCTTCCTGAATGGCATCAAAAACAAACTCATCCTCCTCATCCGCCCACACAGTCCAATTTGCCACCAAGTTTGCCCAAACAAGCAGGAGCAGTTCTACTGACATGTTAACAGTTACATCTGCATCTGGTGTGCACCTAAGTATTGTGGCTAACAACACTGATGCATTGCTCAAGCAAGAGCTCAGTGGTGTTGCATGTGATTTTGGAGTCCCCTCCTGCATCATAAAGCACAAAGCATTATCAACAGGCCAATCATGCCTCATTGATTTAAGAAGTACCAGTGTACCCTTGCAGGAGGGACTCAATTGAGAAGCTTTTGACCTGGGGTGGTGTAAGCCAGGCCTGCTGCAAGAGATGAGAGAATGTGCTGGCCATGGTGCTGCTGCCAGCTTTCCAGGCAAGCAGAGCCTTGCCATCATCCTCATCTTCATCTGGCTCTGCACTATCCCATGTCTGGGCGAGTGAGGCCAGAGCAGCAAATCCAAGCTCAACCATCTACATACGCAATAAGACCAATCAGAACTCTGTTGTGCATTAAGAAAATCATGAATGAGATGAAAACCATGATTAACTAACAAAGCTGATGGAGAAGATGCAAGGAAAGTTTGTTACCTTGAATCCATGCTCAGGTCAAATCTTGGTCATACCAGATCAGTGATCCAGTGTCACAACAGTTATTTGAAGAGATGTATTTGGTGATCTGGTGACAAATATACCTGGGGCCATGGTTGTGGATGAGGGGGAAAATGGTGGGAAAGTTCTCTTTGAATCTCTGCAGAAATGGCAGGGACATAGGGTGCTACATCTTCTTCCCCAGACTCTGCCACTGCTGCCAAAAGATGCAATGAGACACATGCTTCCTTGTCTGGCTTGCATGCTCCTGCTACAGCAGCTTGAAGGAGTGGCAACCACTTTGTGGGTTTGTAATCTTCCTGTAAAGAGCAAACTCATCAAAGATTTAGCTGGGTAGTTCTAGGATCCAGTGCTACATGACCCATCAAGAAGCAACTCCGTAATACATAAGGCAGGCTTGAATTCACCACTTGAAATTTGTAACTTTGCATGTTTCAGATGATGTTATGTTGTTAGTTTCTGATAAGTTCAAAACCAGTGATGATAATTTCAAAACCAGCAGGAGTTGAGGCCATGATAATGAAGTATAGAACCTGAAGGAGCAAAGAGAGGGTGCCTGCTGCAGAGGCTCGAACAGGTTGCCATGATATTCCACTGGCATCAGGTGCTAGCAATGCCTTTGTGAGGCTGTTAAATATGTCATCACTCAAGTCCTGTTTCAGCAAGAGGAGAACCCAAATGATTAGACCTGCATAGGTAGCCTCCTCAACAGACATGAAACAGCTCTACACTTTGCAAACTTCTACACCTCAGTTCTAAACCCAAGGATACTGATGAAGTGGCTCTTCAGCTCCAGCTGGACACAACTGCAGGTTTTGACTGTACTTGCAATAAAGGCCACTTACATGACATCCATTTCAGTGGATGTCTTGACCATCTATTCAGGAAGATGGGAGACCTTTGATTCCCCATCAGGTGGAAGAACTGGAGAAGATGAAGGTGCTAGCAGTAGTCCAACCCTTCCATTAATGTGATCTGAGAACCAAGTTTCTACTGATAAACCCATGATGCTGGACTTTGGATGTGACAAATGTGACTCAGGAGTGGTGTTGTACCTCAGGTAGGCAAGTAGCAAGCTCCCCGAGCAGCCAATTTGCATTGGCCAGCAGATATGGGTTGGGTGACGACATTGAATACAAAGGAAACACACAAGTTTGCAGCATAACCGTGACCATTTCATCCTCTTGAGAATCGAAAAACTGCATCTTGTGACAGAATTAGTTTAAAATATATTCTTCGTGACCACCGACCTGCAGTTTTAAACAGGAAGAGAAATAAAAGGGACAGACTATCCACAATCAGCTCAGAGAGAGCTTACAAATCATAGAGAGCACTCACTTTTTGATAAACTGAAGGACTAAGCCACAATGAAGAACATCCCTAGCCACATGGTCAAGTGATGATGCTGTGACTATTTTAATTTCTCACAAAAATGCTTCTGTCAAACATGACCTCAGTGCAACATAAAGACTGCAAGATTGAATGCTTAAAGCCTAGAGTTTGGACCTGTTGAATACTGGCATAGGCCATTATCACACCATAGTAACTGCATGCCACCGAAACAAACCTCCACTCAAGATCCAAGTAAGGGACCACTAGAGCAAATTCAACTGACACCTGTGACTCACTGGTAATCATAAAAAAATCCCCATTCTCTATGCATACAAAGTGCCAATAGGCCTTTCAGCTAAGTCCAGTAGGCTTTGCTAGTCCAACTGCATGCATGATAATACTAAACGCTGAAACCCTTAGCACTAAGAAATTCATTCCACAGTTCCAACATGGTTGATGGGATTGATTTAGAGGATATCTATGCAGTAGATATGCACAAAGCTGCAGAATCTTATGTGGGACGATACACATACTTGATAACCAGTTCTGATGTTGGAGGACTTCCATCTGGAGGAAGTGGGAATTGTGACAAGAAGGGCATCACCAAAATGTCGCCTGCCATTTCCTGGTCATCTTTGTTCTTTCTTTTTGCTTCCTTCTTTTGTTGCTGTGGGTCAACATTTTTCACTGCAACAGCAGTTGGAGGTCTCTGCAAGTACCACCATTGCACTCCTATTAGTCAATCCAGTATCAACTGGTTCACAGATCAGAAAGTCAAAGGATGTAACCCAACAGAATTGAACCACTTGTCCATGGAATGAAGGGTATGTTTAAGTGCTCAAAATCCCATGAGAAGAGGAACACATAGGCTGAAATCCTGGGCAGCAGCAAGAGATGGACAAGTCATGTTTGACATAAAATGGATGAACCCATCAAGTGCCAGAGACAGAACCTTGGCCGTTGCAATTAGACCCAACAAGTTTAATGCACTTCGTCGGGGAGTGAGAACCTCTTTTCCGCCACTTCCTTCATTCTGCACCACAGAAACAGGTTTTGAGCATCAGGGCAAAGCCTCAGAACATGAAACGCAAAGAAAATGATCATATCTACTTGACAGTTCAGAGTGCCAATGGACCAATAATAACAGTAGCAGAAATCCTATGACACCTAAAACCAGTTAGAAATAGCCAAAAATCCCTGAAATGCATGGCCTTTGTGATGTAGGTGATGAAAAACCTTTGCTCCTCATATTTAAAGACTTCAGCTAAAGCTAAGCTAGTCATATGTAGGATCTGCTGAGCAGCAAGGCAAAGAGAACCACTGATCATTCCCAGCACTTGGGTTATAAAAAGGAATAAAAGCTGTTAGCACCCTTAGGTTTGTCACGTAAGACAAAGGTGACATCTATGGCATTGACTGAAACATAGAGCAGACAGACAGAAGATCCTGTCATCAAGCAGCACCCAAGGTTCTCCAAAATATACAGGTGGAATATCTGTTGTAGGATTGGCAAGCCACTAAGTGACTTCAACTTCTAAATCTCCTTATGAAACTCAAAACACGATGATGTTTACATGAAGCACATCTGTAGGCAGATTTTTCTGCAAATATTCATCCCCATCTTCTTCCCATTCCACAATATCCTGCATCCACACCAACAATAGTTCCAGTTTTTTTACCTTGGCCAAACCCTGTCATCATCATCCACACCTATATGTTCTTGCTCCTCACAACTAACAGATCCTTTTTAACAAGCTACAGCAAGAAAAGTGCTGTGAGTAGAGCCAGTTGAACTCCTATGCAATATAGATGTGCAAGGGCAGAACAAATCCAATCACCTCCTAAATCAGCTAAATTCAATTCTCAGGTTAAAGGAATCATCCCTCTTACTTGCATATTGTACTTTCTGGGGCTGCAATAAAATTCAAATAATCAGGAGTTCACAAAAAAATGCCTACCATCTCTCTCATTATGAGAGTGGGGAAGATTGCCTTCTCTAACAAGTCTGAAAAATGAGGTGCCAGGAGCTGCCATCCCTGTCATTGCAGACCAACCCATTTGGTGTTTGAAGGAAACCATTGTACCCACTCTCACTCATCATGGATCCATTTTCCACAATTTGATTGAGTCTTCATCACATGCTTCTAAAACTAGCAACTAGCAGCTTTTGGGGCACTCTGATCAAACTATGAGTCTCAATCTGAAAGAAAAATTGCAACACCAAATCTCCAAATTTTCACAGGTTGGTAGTAGGTGATCTACATCTGTTCTACTGGCAACCAATCTTCTGCCACATTGTGGCAAATTCTTTAGTATGGATATATGACCTCTCCTGTCAGATTGTTTCACACAACTGCTACACACAAGAATTCAGAAATTGTCTTTCCTTCAAAATTGGAATTTTGGGTGCTATTGTAACAGAAAAATACAAACCAGTACAAGGAGATATATGTGGAGGCACTCACAGGTCCAGTCTCAAGTATGATCGACACAATGTCAAATGACACGGACAGGATGCATTGTTGCATTGGATGAAGCTCCTGCCGGTTTCACATGCAACATGAAGGTACCATTAAGACAGAAAAAACATCTACTAGTTCTACAGAGCTGCAACCTCCCCATAGCACCACTTGACATTTCTGGTACAAAAGTAACAATATCATCCAACCTTCTCCATATCTACCTTCACATTTGCCATGTGTCCCACTATTTTGAGGACTGCACTTGACATTGGAGGTAAAAACCTGCATCAGCACCCACAAATAATTTGTCAGGGTCATTGGCACACTTCCGGATGTAATATACAGCAGATATAATATATAGCACTATATTGAAATTCTATCAGCATAACACAACTTGAAAGAATGAGAATAATACGATCTACTCAATCTTGCAAAGGTTTTGAAAAAATGATAGTGGTTATAAAGCCCAGCAATGACATTTGATGTGAGGGAATTCTCTTCACCTTCAGCGGACTCAACCATGCACATGATCAGTAATCAAATTGCAGGGAGTTGAGGAAAACATCAAGCAACCACATGTATTTCTTCTCATCGAACGCACTTGCAAGGTACTTTTTGGGAAATGATGCTTCTGGAGTCAGATTGTCTCTCACCTTAATTCCCAGCAACCCTTGATGGAGAGTGGAAGTGCAGACATTGAGGGAAGCAATCAGAAATATTACTTGTCAACATGCTTGTGATGCTGTGTTACTAAGTTGCAACAAATTTGAAGACATCTCTTCCAGAGTTTAAGTTGAGACTCTGGGTCTGGAAAATCCATTGACCTCTTGAGACCTATCATATCCAAAAGCACCACAATATCTTCGAACCACAGTTCCAGACATGTGAGAAGTGATGGTGGCATGTGCACCTTCATCTGTCAACCCTCCCACATGGTCAACCTTGCAATTCAATGAGCCCACAACCTACAACCTACACTGCAGCAATCCATGAAACCCATAATTCATGACTTCACAGGTGATATTTTCAGGCATGAGTTGACTGTGCAAGGAAAGCTTCAATTTTAGATTGAGCTTACAGCATGGTGGAAGCACTTGCAAATAATAAGCAGGATATTGTCATGCTGGAAAAAACCCTTCTCTTTTGAGCCTGCAAGCTGCAGATGTTTACTGTAGGTAAGTTGTCAGGATGGCTGGTACAAAAGCTGGACAATGCCCAAGAAATCCCAGGGTGTCAGTAAGGTTTCCTTGAGCATGTCATCGCAAAGAAGAAGAAAAACATGCGAAAGACAAAGAGAACCAGCAAGGCACTTAGCAGCAGCTGCACCCAAGAAATAAATGGGAGTAGACCTGGCTGCATTACCTGTTGTACAAGACGATGAAACATATCATGCAGAGGTGCAAGAAGCTCCTTACAGATCAGCTCCAATTGATCAGGAACAGGGTCAAGTGCCACCATTGGATCCATGGAATACTACACAACCACGTTTCACCACTTCAGTGTATGTTATGCACATCCTTGACGTACACAAACAGGTGCAATCTGTCAGAATGACTTCTGATTTGATGTTCCTATGCTACTTGACTGCAAACGATGATCAATTAGCTAGCTAGATGTGTTGTGTGCACAGACATGATTAGAGAATGGACATATACCCGAAATGGTTTGATGATTTGTTGGAGGCAGAGAAGGACATTGATTGTCTTGAACCTGGATGGTTTTGTATTGATCATCACATCACTGTCCCGTATGGCAGCCTTGAGAGTTGGCACAAGCTCAGGCCACATCATAGCTTTTGCAAAATCATTGATAGCAACTTGATGCAACTGCCAACCACAATGTAGGATGGTAAAGATAGAGGGTTCTCAAAAGTGCATGCCTCAACATCACAGAGAAAGAGTCTGCTGAGTAATGTATGGAGAAGCAACTCCTGTGATAAATGTTTCAGTGGTGGACATACTGCTTCTGCCAATTGCTTGAGAACAAGTCCATCAATGCACAGCAAGACCTCTACAAGCTGATTCCTGAAGTTACATCTCTCTTTGGCAGACATTGTGCCTCCTTCCTCAGTCCACTGTTTCTTCAAGAAATTCTTCAAAAATGTTGCAGCTGCCACTCTCTGCCCTTTCTCCTGTCCTTCTGCAAGGATCCCAATAAGGATAGCTCAGTAGTCTGTAAATCCAAAAGACTGAGCAATCTTTGAAGAATCATCTGTGAAGACCACCTGTCATTTGTATCCACTTTTGTATCTGTTGCTGCTGCCAAAACTGTGAATTGGAAGCAAGTAAACAAGAAGAAGAAGAAGAAGCAGAGACCAGCAAACCTCAAGAGCAAGCACAGTGATGGAAATGGGATGGTCACAGAAATACAATTCTCTAACAATTCTATCAATTCATTAGGTTGCTGAATGGGAAGAAACAAGAAACCCATTGAGTCTTATACCTGAGAATGTGAAACTCTTCTTCTGCTGTGCTTTGAAACAAATCCTCTGAGACTGACTTCTGTGGGAGCCATTGGGTTGAATGGGAAGAATCGAGTCTTACATACCTTAGAGAATGTGGAACTCTTCTTTTGCTGTGCTCTGAAACAAATCCTCTGAGACTGACTTCTGTAGGATCCACTGGGTTGAATGAGAACAAACCCATCGAGTCTTATACCTGAGAGAATGTTGAACTCTTCTGTGTGTTCTGAAAACAATCTGTAAGTCCACCAAGTTCTGTTTCTTGCTGTGATTGAAGAAGTATGGGTTTTGTGCGATTGCTGCAGAGTTTTGGATGCCATGAAAGGACCACCCATCTCTCTGTCTCACAATCCATGGGTGTGGGTGTGTGTGTGTGCGTGATTGAAGGAAGAGAGAAACAGATTTCACAAATGAGCGTGAAGGAGGTGAGATCCAGATGGCCTTCTTCTACCTGCAGAGAGCGTGAGAAGCAAGAGTGGGAATTGGGGAATGTTGTGTGCAGCCTCTAGATGTTGAGTCGCTGTTTGTACAACCGCATCACGCGAGCTTGCCACAGCATGCAGCCATTGTGCGATCTGTTCCTGGCCTACACAAGTCATGTCCACCATGGCTTCCATGTCTCGCTCTGCTCCTTTTCTTCTGCTCACAGCCCCGGCGGCGGTTTCGTCGCCGCTGTTGCGGTGGTCTTCATCGCTTTGGGCACCGAGAAAAGGAGACACGAAAATAAAATGCAGAGAGTGACCATCACGGGGAATTCCACAAATTTGTTCTCTTCACAGACGGCGGGAGGAGGCCTTTTTGAAGCAGCAGAGGCAGTAGGCGACAAAGGAGAAGAAGGAGAACAAAAAAGAGGCGTCTTGGAAGTTGATGCATCCATCCAAGGAAGATGGGAAGAAGACGACGACGACGACGACGATGATGAAGCCATGCAGCACTACTGTCTCTCTCGTGCTCGCTCCCTGTTCACACAAGCAGATGGGTACAGAAGCAAGATGCAATTCCAGAAACCGCAAACGCAACCTCCAGTCCTCGACCCAACAAACTCACTACTAAGTGGTCTCCTCCTTCTTCATCAGGGACCGACTTGTGCACCAGAATTGCACCGGAAAAGAAGATTTTGCATGTACTTCAAGGCACAGAGAGAGAGAGAGAAGGGAAGGGAGGGAGTGAGCATTGGGTGACGGTACAAGGCTTCGACAGGCGATGCGCGCGCTCTGGAACCCGAGTTTTTTTGTGTCCTTTCGAATCCTGCCGGGAATTCTCTAACAATCCGTGTCTCCAGCAGTTTGTGCAGCGTTCCTTAAAGCCGTTCCGGTATGGATGTTGGAGGATATTGAGGGAAGAGTGTTCGAGAAGGAGGAGCAAGAGAATTTGCAGATGCAAGGGAATTTTTTTGGCAGTTTCGGAAAGGGAGCTAGAGAGGAAGCAGGAGTGGTGTCCATGGGAAGAAGAAGAGCAGGTGCACTAGTGGTGGTGCCATAGTGCTTCTTCCCTGCTGCTGCTTGCTTCTCCTGCTCTCTGCAATTTTCGCACGGTGTTCTTCATGCCCATCTTTCGGTTCCATGGCATTTCTTATCTTCTTTCATGTTTTCTTGCTCTTTCCTGTTGTATCCAATTTGCATGCACCTTGCAAACCATTCAAGCTCATGCTAAATTGCTGAATTGAGACTGCCACAAAATGCCATCATTCAGCTGAAGGCATTCTACGGAGTTAAGGATTTGGAGTGCTATAAAATATTCGAGGTCTTACAGGAGAGAGGACATATTGGGCTATTTCTGGTTTCTCCACTGTGCAAGGTGGTGATCATGTTCCACTTTCACAGAATTGTTTCATGCAAGCCTCATTCCTTGTAGTCATCATCTTCTTCACCCACTCTCACCATGACAGAAGCGGCAGCTGTGGTTTATCGATCAGGAAAGAGGGAACCATTTGGAGCTATAGAGCTTCTTTGCAACTAGCCAGTTCCACCAGCTTTGAAGGACACAGGTTTGAACTCCAGTAAAATCAGACAATGTCCACACAGCAATCTATCATACGCCCCTGGTAGATTTCCTTGTGCAGAATTCCATTCATAACAAGATGCAGCAGATTGTTGCTCTATTGTCTTCTCCTGATGGAGTGTAGTGGATCAATCCAAATGTTGTAATTACACGATTCCATGGATCCAAACTGGAGGTGGTTGCTCAGAAGCTTATTAGAAGTTACGAATAAGTTTCATGTATCCACAGTACCATGCAACATGTGATCCACAAGTAGAGCAATGTGCCATGATCCCTCCTCCACATCTGCAGCATTTTGTGAGGAAAAACAATGCCAACCATGATACAGCACACCAAGAACCACTGCCCAAGACAAATTCCCTATGGTGTTGCAGCATTGAGGAAATAGTCAGCTAGCTCTGATATCAATCTCTACAAGCACACAAAATTTCAGCTATTTCAGCTATTTCAGATCCTGAGGTTCAAGTGGATCAAGTGTGAGCTTCTTTCTGATGGATGGGGGGGCACTTTCAGGTGAAACAGAGCAACCAAGTACATATAGTGCTGTATTTCATTGGCATCAGAATCTTGGTAGATCTTCAACACATTCAGGAATTTCAGGATGCTGCTCTTGATGGCTATCACTTTCTAGAGTTTGCCTTCTAACTTCAAAGAGGATGTACTACTTTCACAGCTCTCTCTGTGTGCTTTCAGAGCTTTCAAGCAAAATCAAAGTCAAATGGACATAGCTACTCAGGAGTTTCCAGATCAGATTCAGAAGCTCACAAAATCAGAGAAGATAAGGTGGACCACAATATGCAGGCAGATGCATATAAGGTGCCATTTGCAGAATGCAAAAAGAATGGTAAAACATTTGCAGATAAGGAGAGATGTTGAAAGCATAGGACCTTTGCTTTACTGAGAGAAGATGAGCACTCAGAACTCAACATCCAGGCTGTGATATTGAAGGGAATCAATGAAAAGTAATAAGAGAGAGAAGATATGTCTTCTTTTCAACCAAAACTGATTCACAAGAGACTAATAGCACTTGGGGGATTTCTGAAAATTTTCAGAGAAACACAAACAAGTACAGATCCCCTTCTAAGATTGTGTGAGAGGGAGGCTGTGATGCAACCAAGACTTATCACCGTAGCTCCAGAGGAAGGAAAACTGAACTCATGATTGTTTGCGGGGTGGTTTGCCAAGTGCACACCTAATAGTTTGACCCATGTTCACCAGATCTTGCACCTACACACCATTTTCCAACACATTGGATACACATATAGGATGTTGACCAGCAGGAAAATTCTTCTGACAGTGATATTTCCCAGTGCTGAATAGCCAAAAAACACAGATTCAAAATGCTCCTATCCTTTGCCATCCTAAACCCTAAAAACAGCGAAAATCAAACACAGAAAGTTCTTGTACTGGGGACCACGCGGATCATCTCTAAAACTGCTACTCACCTCTCGAATCCCGCTAGCATGAAGAGCACCGCCAATAGCACAAGCACCACCCCCTAGCATCAACGATGCAATAGAGAACGCACGGATGGGCATGGATGTCGGACCACCATCACCCCTTTTGTGAAGCACAGCTGCACCCAGCAATTGGGTGGCGGAAAAAATGGCCCACATCGTTGTGTGCATAGAACTATAGCTACCGCCATTACCATCGTGATGATTAACAGCGACAACAACAGAAGAGTCTTGATCACTACTCATGAATGCAGCAAAAATCAGCTCCACAGAGCAATTCCAAAGCACGCAATCTTCTTCTTCTTCTTCTTCTTCTTCTGATGCTTACAGATTTCTACATAGAAATCCTTGATAAGAGGAGAGATCTTGACCCATGGAAGCTAATTTATGGATCCTTTGAAAGAACCCAATAAAACAAATTCTAGTTGTTTGGTGCATATACCTATGATTTGGGTGTGGGATATGGAACACAAAACCTAAAGGGTTGTGGGTGCCAGCGATGTTTTAGGGTTTTGGGTCTAGGGTTTGGAATCTTTGGGTCATGTATGTTGGTGTAAAAGCCTAGTAGGCTTGTGTCAAGTTTGAAGAAAACATTTGTGTCCAGTGACATTGTTCAAATTGATGTCTTGAATTGTTTTTGCAAGTTGCATTAGTGAACTAGTCCTCAAATTTTGCATGTCTTTTGCATGTGGCCCATTCAAAATATATGCAAATTGCAAGGAGCTTTTAACAAGAATTTGAAACTTTTAACACCTGGTTCTTTGATTTTGTTGAGGGATGCATAAACCTTCACATTTATATATACAATTTAAAATTGTAAATTTTTTCTCACAAGCACTAATAAATAAGGTCTTGGCACATTATTTGTGTTTTGTGTTGCAAATGGCGTCTCATAACCTACCCCAATGTAAGGTATTAAACATATTCTAATATTTTGATAGTTAATTATTAAATTAATAGTTCATCACACAATGAACATTTATTTTTCATTGATAATGAATAAAATTCATTCATCCTCATCCTCATTTCATTCATAATGTGCAATTAGGAAAGTGTTTCAAAATTGTTTTTTGCACAATACATTATACAATAGCTTCTTTGAATTAGGTCCTTAAACAAA
>Ga0116230_10002213_pt1 | contig 18723 bp, 17 predicted proteins | sample S1TSphfallax_3_FD_88678 | JGI IMG/M metagenome (GOLD analysis project Ga0116230, IMG submission 88678) | Host-associated microbial communities from peat moss isolated from Minnesota, USA - S1T2_Fd - Sphagnum fallax MG | ecosystem: Host-associated > Plants > Peat moss > Unclassified | place...
AGGATGAAGAGGTCGTTGCCAAACTGACGTCAACTGCCGAAGCGTGGCTGAAAAGCCGGGGCGCGGCCGTCATCCATGGGCCTTTCTCGCCGTCGATCAACGGTGAAATGGGCACATTGATCGGAGGATTTGATGCCGTACCCATGTTCCTCACCCCCTGGCATCCGGCCTATCTTGGCGCGATGATCGAACGGCAAGGCTATAGCAAGGCCCGCGATGTCGTGTCCTATCGTTACGAAATCAGCCCCGCTGACCGCGCGGCGGAAGCGAGAATTCTGACACGGCCGGAATGGCGCGAACGGCTGAAAATCCGCACGCTCGATATGAAAAGCCTGAAAGCCGAGTCAAAGATTATCGTCGATATTTTCAACGATGCCTGGAGTCAAAATTGGGGCTTCGTGCCCTTCACCCTTGAGGAGTTTCTGTCGATCGCCGATTCTCTCAAGTTCATCATGCCGCCAGAAGGCGGCTTTATGATTGAACTTGACGGCGAGGCGCAGGCCTTCGGGGTCTTTCTCCCTAATTTGCATGAAATTACGGACGATCTCGACGGCAGACTCTTCCCCTTGGGTCTGCCCCGCCTGATCTCACGTATCCGCAATCACATTTATAAATCGGGACGCATTGTCCTGTTTGGTATAAGGCGCGAACTTCAAAAAAAGGCGATTGGCGGCGTTGTGCTGCTCGCTTTCATCGAGGAATGCAGGCGGCGGAGCAAAGGTGTTTCTTTCGAACATGCAGAGTTCGGCTGGATCCTCGAAAATAATATGGGCATGCGGAAACCGATCGAAATGTCGGGCGGAACGATCGATAAGGTCCATCGCGTTTACGAAAAAGCACTTTGAGCCCGATCAAACGCGAAGGCTAAGTGTTTATAGTATGATAAATCGCAATGCTGCGACCAATACAGCTCGGGGGTTTGAAAGGCAAAAGATGCATTCAAACGTTCAAAGCGTTGACATCACGTCAGCGGAGGCCGTGTGCGAGCCCGCGCAGACCTTTCTTCTAGCCAAACCGCAACGCCCGCATCCCGTGCGCCGCCGTGCCATTCTTAGCGCGCACCCCCATGTCGAAGGCCTCATCGGCTACGATCCATTGACCGCCGTCATCACGCTCGCGACTGTTCTTGCGCAAACCGCCATCGCGGCCCTATTCGGTCATCTCGGCTTGGACTATTGGTGGGCTGCCCTGCTCATCGCCTATTGCGTTGGTGCTTTCGCCAATCACGCCATGTTTGTTGTCATTCACGACGCGACTCATAATTGCGTTTTCGCCAGCAACACTTTGAACAAATGGGTCGCGATCCTCGCCGATCTGCCAAATGCCGTGCCGACCGCGATGGGTTTTCGCTGCTATCATATGAAGCACCATTCGCATCTCGGCGATTATGATTATGACGCCGATTTGCCAAGCCGCTGGGAAGCGCGTTTCTTCGGACGCAGCCGTTTCGGCAAAGCCGCCTGGTTCTTTCTCTTTCCAGCACTTCAGCTGTTCCGGCTCAACCGGCTAAAAGGAACGGTTCCTATGCGGGGCCGCTGGACGGCGATCAACGCCGCCTGCATCATCATCTATGATTTTTTGATCCTCGCATGCTTCGGCCCGAACGCGCTGCTTTATCTTTTCCTGTCCTTCTGGTTCTCAGTCGGCGGCCTGCATCCGCTCGCCGCGCGCTGGGTGCAGGAGCATTTCACCTTCGATCCAGAACAAGAGACCAATGGTTATTATGGCCCGTTGAATATTATCGCGCTCAATATCGGCTACCATAATGAACATCATGATTTCCCGGATATTCCCTGGCGCCGCCTGCCGGAGCTGAAGCGTCAAGCGCCTGAGTTTTATGAGGGACTCCGCGCGCATCCGTCCTGGTTCGGGCTTTTCGCGCAGTTCATTGCCGACCCGCGCTATACTTTATTTACGCGGGTCGATCGCAGCCCCGATACGGCGAAGGCGCGGGCGGTCACCTCTCGCAGGCCCGCCTGATTATGTACCCGTCTGGGTCGATTTCGGCGTCCGCTTGAATTCCTCGCGGCGGCCAAAAGCGGTCTGCAGAATCTTTGGCGTGTTGGACACGCTGACATAGATCATCAAAGGCGTGAGCGAAGCCGCCGTGATGAAATATTCTTTCAAGCTGCCGCGCTTCAATATGACGTAAGGCATGAGCGTTAAGCCAGTCGCGACAATGATAATCAAAACCACAAGGAGACCGATGATCGGCAGGTAGACCGAAGGATCACCGCCGCGCAGCAAAAGACACATCAAGAGCGAAACAGTGGCGATCGCGACGCAAGGATAAAAGGCCTGCACGAGGATCAAAAACGTCGCCGAAAGCTTGCGGCCGAAAGACCATCGCGTGCTGCTCCAAACCGGCTTCATCAGCTTATGGGCCACCTGTACGAAACCGTTCGACCAGCGTCTTTGCTGAACCCGCCAATGCCGGACGCGTTCAGGGACAAGCCCGGGAATCGGCGGTTCCATCAAAAATACGCCATGCCAGCCGGCAAGCCCGGCACGAATGGTCAGATCGAGATCCTCGCAAAGCGAATCCGCCGACCAGTCACCGGCTGCTTCAACCGCCGTGCGGCGCCACATGCCGCCTGTCCCATTGAATTGAAACAGCCAGCCAGCCCGCGCCCGCGCCGCCTGTTCCATGGCAAAATGCGAATCGAGCAGCATCCCTTGTGCGCGCGTCAGCCAATTCGTTTTATAATTCGAAAACTCGCAGCGTGATTGCGCGAAACCCGCTTGCGGATCGGCGAGCAGCGCGGGAACGATGCTGCGCAGCCAATTGGCAGGCGGCCGGAAATCGACATCGAGCATGGCAATGAAAGGTGCATCGCTCACTTTCAACCCAGCGGCCAAAGCACCAGCCTTGAACCCGGTGCGATCGGTGCGAAAGAGATGCTGAACGTCGAAACCCTTCTCCCGCAATTCCTGGGCAACCGCCGCTGCGATTTCCGTCGTCTCATCGCAGCTATCGTCAAGAAGCTGAATATGCAGTTTTGATTGCGGCCAATCGAGCGCCGCGGCCACACGCAACGCGCCTGAGACGACCTCCGGCTCGTTGAAAACGGGGATCTGGACGAGAACATGCGGCAAATCTTCATCCGGCAAATTAAGAAGCGGCACATTTCCGCGCCAGCCATTGCCGAACAAAACATCGATAAGATTTATAGCGATCAGCACAATAAAAGCGCTGGCGACAATGACAAGACCGAGAACCGAAATCGTAAAACTGATTTCGAAAACCAATCGAATGAGTTCAAGCACGATCAAAGGCCATGGTCCTCCAGGTCACGATGATTTGGATTATGCCCATCCAAAACCCTCAAAGTGACCGCTTCTCATCATCTAGAGCATGCCCCATTCAAAAAAGTCGAGCCAACTTTTCGGGATCACGCGACGGGCTCAGATGAAGCGTAAAGACGCCTCATCCTTCGGGCTTGAAACCGCGATATATCACGGATTTTTGGAAAAGGGCGAGCTTTTGGGCTCACCCGTCAGTGAACAACCCGCAAAGATTCAGACACCCGCTTTGCATCGCGGCCGGAGCAAGGCTTCTGCGACAAGCGAAAGATCGCCGCCAACAGCATGCACCATCAGACGCAGAATCATGCTTGGATTTTTGCCGCCGGTCACACGTATCACGCGCCCCGAGAGCTCGAATGACTGGCCTGCCAAGACCGGCCTCAAAAATTTGGCGGAAAGACTGATGAGCTCAACATCCGGCCGCCACGCGAGGATCATCGGCTCGAAATGGCCCATCATCAGCATGCCGTGAATGGGCCGCTCTTCGAGCCCCGCCTGGCGTGCGAGGGCCGGATCGATATGCAGCGGATTATCGTCTCCAGAGACAGCCGCGTAACGAAGGAGCGCTTCGCCGCCGATCGGACCATAGCTTCGTTTCGGCAATTGCTCTCCGGCCTTGGCCCATTCGACCGGCGCCGTTTGCGCGTGACCCGCATTCATGGCGTAGCCTCAGCAGGCGAAACAATGCGCAAGATCGTCTCAAGCTGGAGGAAGGGCTGCCCTGACAGCGACACCACTGAGACCCGCAAGATGAGCCGTGATGGATTTTCCTGCCGGCTGGCCTCGGCGGTCAGCAGATAATCTTGATCCACAACAAGCGGTTTTTCATAAGTGAAACTCTGCGACTCGTGAAAGGCAACACCACCGGCCTCTTTCACTCTTGCTTCGATCACAGCCCGAATGCCAGGCGCACTCAGCCAGCGCATCGGAAACGTATGCGGCACTTGCATATCCGCTGACTTCTCATCTTCGGGCCAGCCTGTTTCACGGCGAAACGCGGCAACCTCTTGATGCGACGCCGACACCCGGAAAGGACCGAGACACACAATGCCTTTTTCTGGAATCCCGTCCGGGCTGCCGGCCATGTTCTGCATTCCCCCGCCCTTGCGTTTTATGCCGCCTCAATCTTCCGGACGATGAGAACGGCATTGATTCCGCCAAAGGCAAATGAATTCGACATGGCAAAATTGATAGGCAAGGAGCGCGCTTCGTTAGGTATCGGGTCAACCGGACATTTCTCATCGGCTTCAGACCAATTGATCGTCGGCGGCGCGATCCCTTCTTGGACAGCGCTAATGGTCACCGCGAGCTCAAGCGCACCGCCCGCTCCAAGCGCATGTCCATGAATAGGCTTCGTTGAAGAAACCGGCACAAGAGGCGCGCGCTCCCCAAAGACCATGCCAATTGCTTCGGATTCGGTCAGGTCATTGACCACGGTTCCTGTGCCATGCGCATTGATATAATCGATCGCATCTGCCGGGATGTCCGCATCTTGCAAGGCATAACGCATCGCCGCGGCCGCGCCAGCGGCATCGGGCCGGACATGGTCCTTAGCATCGCTCGACGTGCCATAGCCAGCGAGCCCGGCGAGCGGCACCGCATGACGCTGGTTCGCGACATCCTCTGCTTCAAGAACAAAAACGCCTGCGCCCGCGCCGATCACCATGCCGTTGCGATTTTTTGAAAAGGGCCGGCAAAAGTCTGGCGTCAAGACACGCAAGGCTTCCCAGGAGAGCATTGTGCCGCTCGTGATACAATCTTCTGTGCCGCCGACAATAGCCCGATCGGCAAGTCCAAAGCGGATCATCTGTGCCCCAAGGCCGATTGCCTGCGTCGCCGACGAACAGGCGCTGCCGACCGCGAGACACGGCCCCGTTGTTCCATAGCGCATGCTGATATTGGACGGGCAAGAACTTGGAATGAGCTTCGGAATCGTCAAAAGTTCAGGCCGGCCATTTTGAATAAAGATCTGATAATGGCCTTCTTCAATCGTCGTCATGCCGGCGATGCCGGTTCCGATGATCGCAGCCGTTCGCGGGCCAGCGAGTTCATCGCGCGCAATACCCGATTGGGCGACAGCTTCATCCGCCGCTGCGAGCAGATATTGCGTAACCGGATCTAAAAAGGCGAGGAGCTTGGCGTCAAGATAAGACGCCGCATCGAAATCATTGACCTGCGCCGCGATTTTAATGCGGCCGCGATGCGGCCGGGGAAATCGGGCTTGTGAAATGCAGGAGCGTCCATCGCGGGCCGCTTGCCACAAAGCTTTTGCGCCGACACCGGCGGCGGAAACCGCGCCCATGCCGGTGACGACAACACGCCGTGCCCCAGTCATTCAGCTCTTTTCTTTAATGATGTAAGCGGCAATCGCATCAATCAGGCTTTTCACGTCTTTGGCTTCATGAAAAGGGCCATCCATCGGAATGTAGACATCAAATTTTTCTTCAATCGCGGTCAAAATCATCACGATATCGATCGACTTCAGATCCAGGCTTTCAATCGTCGCATCCAGCGTGACCTTTTCACGATCTACCATGCCTTCGCTGATAATCACCTCGGTGATCTGATTGACGAGTTCTGCTTGGTCGAGAACTTTGGTTTCCACCCGTCACTCCCGTTACACAAGAATTATCCCGGACCCAGGGGTCAGCGGCAGATCGATGCCGCGCGCGGGTATTCAAAGGCCGATGTCATTAGATCACGTTCGATGATTTCTAAGGAAATCCAAAACCATCAAACGTGATCGATTCAATAAGTGCGGAGCGAGACCAAAAGCTTGCCATTCGCCAGTTTCGCGGCACCGAAGTCTGAACCTTAAGGGATTAGACCACGACTTGCCAGCAGGCAGGAGCAGATCCACCATATTCCACACTGGTCCAGCTCCAGGCAGTCACAAGCCTTTCGTTAATCTAATCCGCCCTTAAAATCAAAGGCTGCCGCAAAAGCTTTTTATGATCCCGCCGAACGGCGCAAAACATAAAAAAGGGCTTCCGTTCAGATTGAGACGGAAGCCTTTTTTGCCGCGATTCACTTTGGATACGACGCTAAGACCCAATCAGGGGATCGAAACGACAGGCGTTCCCACTGAAACGCGTTGATAGAGGTCGAGCACATCCTCATTATACATGCGGATACAACCAAACGAGGCAGCCGTGCCAACAGAACGGCGCATGGATGCCGTCGTGCCATGGATCGCGACTTCCGGCAATCCCAAGGTAATCGCAGCTGCGCCCATAGGGTTATGCGGCGATCCGCCGGGAATGACGGAATTGAGGTTCGGATGGGCCGCGCGAACCACCGCGGGCGCTTTCCAATCCGGCGCGATATATTTTCCTTCAACCGAGGTTTCGCCGCTCCAAGCCCTCCCGGCCATGCCAATAGCAATGGGATAGCGAATGGCGAGCCCGTTGCCTTCGGTCAGATAAAGTTTGCGTTCATGCTGCTTGATGACAATCATCCCAGCTGGATAAGCCGCTGGAAAAGCAACCGATTCGCGAGCTTCTACGGCAGCGGGCATAAGACTGGCCAAAAGCTCGAAAGATGCGGCGCAGCCCGCCAAAAGCCACGCTAAGCGAAGGCCGCGAATATTCTTGCCCATGAAAACCCCCGATAATTGCAATAACCGGGCGCGATCCTCGCGCTAACAAGTTGAAACAATATCAAGGGGGCAGCTATCGCCGGGAAAACCTCGGCTTTCGGTTAACATGATCTCAACCGGTGGCGGTCGGGCCGCACCCGGATTGCGGCGCGGCACATCGTTTGAGTGCGAGATTTCGCCCGCGAGTTGCGCCGCTGCTAAACCGCTGGGCGGTTACGGATGAGGTCGTCCACAACAGCGGGGTCCGCCAAAGTCGATGTGTCGCCGAGCGCGCCGAACTCGTTTTCAGCGATCTTGCGCAAAATACGCCGCATGATTTTACCCGATCTCGTCTTCGGCAATCCCGGCGCGAATTGGATGACATCGGGAGAAGCGATCGGACCGATTTCCTTGCGCACCCAGGCAACAAGTTCCTTGCGCAGATCCTCCGTGGCTTCCGCATCGCCCATCAAAGTAACATAGGCATAGATCCCTTGTCCTTTGATGTCGTGCGGATAGCCGACGACAGCGGCTTCCGACACTTTGGTATGGGCGACAAGCGCGCTTTCGACTTCCGCTGTCCCCATGCGGTGGCCGGAAACATTGATAACGTCATCGACGCGGCCAGTGATCCAATAGTAGCCATCCGCATCGCGCCGGCAGCCGTCACCAGTAAAATATTTGCCGGGATAGGCCGAGAAATAGGTCTGCACGAAGCGCTCGTGATCGCCATAGACAGTGCGCATCTGGCCCGGCCAGGAATCCGCGATGACGAGATTGCCTGAGCACGAACCTTCAAGGACCAGCCCGTTGCTATCCACAACCTCCGGTTTAACGCCGAAGAAGGGCCGCGTCGCGGAACCCGCCTTCAAGGGCGTCGCGCCCGGAAGAGGTGTGATCATCAGTCCGCCAGTTTCCGTTTGCCACCACGTATCGACGATCGGGCAGCGGCCGTCCCCGACGACATGATAATACCAGCTCCAGGCTTCCGGATTGATCGGCTCGCCGACAGAGCCAAGCAGCCTGAGACTCGCGCGGCTGGTCTTTCTGACAGGCTCATCGCCTGCGCCCATCAAGGCGCGTATCGCGGTCGGCGCTGTATAAAAAATATTGACCTTATGCTTGTCGATCACTTCCCAGCAGCGCGACACAGACGGATAGTTCGGGACGCCCTCGAACATCAAAGTCGTCGCACCATTGGCAAGCGGTCCATAGACAATATAGCTGTGGCCTGTGACCCAGCCTACGTCCGCTGTGCACCAATAGATATCGCCATCGTGGTAATCGAAAACATATTGATGCGTCATCGACGCATAAATAAGATATCCACCGGTCGTGTGCAAAACGCCCTTCGGCATGCCGGTCGAGCCAGATGTATAGAGAATGAACAAGGGGTCTTCGGCATTCATCTCAGCCGCCGGACAATCGGCTGAAGCCTTGGCGACGGCGTCCTCATACCAAACATCGCGGCCTTCGGCCCAGCCGATCGAGCCGCCGGTGCGCTTGACGACGAGCATCGTCTTCACGATGTCTCCGGATTTTTTGACCGCCTCATCGGCATTGGCTTTGAGCGGGACTTTTTTGCCGCCGCGCAGACCCTCATCGGCGGTAATCATGAATTTCGATTTGCAATCGGTGAGGCGGCCAGCCAGCGCGTCTGGTGAAAACCCGCCGAACACGACCGAGTGCATCGCACCGATGCGGGCGCAAGCGAGCATCGCATAGGCGGCTTCAGGGATCATCGGCATATAGATCGTCACGGCATCGCCCTTGGCGACACCACGTGCTTTCAGGACATTGGCAAGACGGCAAACCGCCTCGTGCAGTTCCTTATAAGTGATGAATTTCTGATCCTTCGGGTCGTCGCCCTCCCAGATGATAACGACCTGATCAGCCCGCTTGGCGAGATGCCGGTCGATGCAATTCATCGCGACATTGGTGACGCCATCCTCGAACCATTTGATCGAAACTTCGCCCGGACCAAAACTGGTGTTCTTCACTTTTGTAAAGGGCTTGATCCAATCGATGCGCTTACCTTCTTCCGCCCAGAAGGCGTCAGGCTCGCTGACCGAGCGCGCATACATCTCTTCATATTTCGCTGCGTCGATAAAAGCGCGTTTCTGCCAATCGGCTGTGACTGGATGCACTGTGTCGGACATCGTTTTCTCCCGCGGCGGCGCTTTTGAAACTCAAACTTAATGACCGTTGGTATAAGGCGCGCTTTTCTTTCTTATTATGCGTGTCCGCCGCGGCGCGAACAAGCTTTACAAACTTGTCCTTTCGTCGCCTTCGATGCTGCGGTGCGAAGAAAATGCAGCCCGTGATACCATGGCCGAGCCAGAAATCCGGCAAGCCTCACGGGGGGCGTTCGATCGTTAACCATATGAGGCGCTCAACGGCAGCTCAAAGCGGCTTGCCGGTTCGCTATTTCAGCGAAGCTTGAGCAAGTTGCATCGCAGCACGTTGATTTGGAATCGTTTGAATCAATAGCGCTCAGCCTTGGATGCCGCGAATAATACCATCCGAAAGTCTGAGGCCTTTGGATCAAGCTTTAGCTCGGCGCATGATCTTGCTGGAAAAGTCAGCCAGCTTTTCAGGATCATATGTTACGGGCATTCCTTCAGGACACGTTCAACCGCCTGAGAGAAACCCGCAAGCGAGTAACTGTCCGTCGTGGTGTTGCCTTTGATCGAAGAGGCTTTGACGATGAGTTTCGCGCTTTTTTTCATGGCCTCGATGAATTGGCCTTCCTCAGCTGGATTTTTAATCCAGGCATTCGCACCTTTGGCAACGAGGTCGAAGCCCGTATTGCCGATTTCGGCGCGTGCTTCGGCGCCGTCCTTCATAGGAAAGCCCATGATGATCGAGACTTCATTGCGGACGTTTTCGGCGGGCCGGCTGGAAATGAACACATAGGCCTGATCGCGCTGAAGGCCGGCTGGTATCCGGTCTTTCGGGCTCGCCAGCGCATAGCAGGTTTTCTCTTTGCCGCTCTGCGCTAGAAAAGCGCCCCAATCGCCATAATTCGCGATCAAGACAGGTTTCGCTCCCGCCTTATGATCACCATCCTTAGCGTCTTTTTTCTTGGCTTCGGACTTCTTGCTATCGGATTTTTTCGCCTCGGCTTTTGTCCCGCCAGATTTGGCCTTGCTATCTTTGCTGGCCTTACTGTCTTTGGAAGCCGTGGTCTTCCCTTTGCTCGTATCGCTTTGCGCGGCGGCATGGGTCGCGACGCCGAAGAAAACGAAAAAAAGAGCGAGAGCGCCAGGAAGCGCGGGTGAGAATCTGCGAATCATAGAGCGACCATACCCCCTGCCTGCGGCCGAAGGCGATAGGCCCCGAACTGGCAGAACAGGCCTTCTATAGCCTGAATTCCGGTTCGTGGATCCGTCATCAGCTCCACGGTCCGCGTTTACCCCAGTATAAATCCGCCGATCCCGGCAAAATTCAGACGGCCCGTGGTCACTGACAGAAGCTTTGAGGACGCGGAAGCCTCTTAAAGGCCATTGCTTTTGTTAAAGGCTGCTGCTTTTGGCCGCCGCGAGAATCGTTCCCGGCTGCTCAGGGGTACCTTGCTGAAGCAAAACGACATAGCCTTCGTCTTCCGCCTTCAGCTCTGTGATCTCAAATGCCGCGGGATCGCCATGCCACTCGCCGATCTTGCGTATCGCCCGCACGACATTTGTATAAGTGATACTCCGGCCGCGATTCTCACCGCGCTCGATTGTCACCGTCTTTGTATGTACGACACGCAGAATGAAAACATTGGCTTCCACCCGCTCTAAATTGGTGGTTGCCGCACCAATATCTACATGCATGGTCCCGGCACTATCCCTCAACCGGATCGGCACCGTCAGTGCGCCGCCGCGCCCTTTATTAAATTCGATCGCGCGGTCGACTTCATCGAGATCGCTCCCGACGACATCGGCGCGGCCATCGACCACGATTTGCGGCGTATAGATATGGCCGTCGCCGCGCGCCGAGGCATAAGCCTTCTGCCGCGCGGTGAAAATGGGCGAAGCAAGCGTATCCTTCCAGCCGGTATAATCCCAATAATCAACCGGGAAAGACACGGCGATCATGCCTGGATTGCGCGATAGAGTCCCAAGCAGCCTGTCAGCTGGCGGACAGGACGAACAGCCTTGGCTCGTGAAAAGTTCGACGACACCTTTCGCCCCCGCATCGGTCTCATGCGGTTCTGCATTGAGCACGAAAGAGGTACCCGTCAGAAAAACAGCTGACAAGCCGCATGACATCACATTTCGAAATGAAGGCTTCATGTCATCAAGACCAAGTCAAACGCGAGCGCCAAAGGATGAAGAGAGAGATAGACTGAAACGCGCGGCACGTACTTCAATTCGCGGTGAGTTCATGGTCTTGTGATAGTCTCCCGGCAAGCTAGAAAAGTGCCCTATGGCTTTCATTGAGAAGATATCTATGACGAAGATAAGAGACGTGGCCTTCGTCTTCTCCAGTGCGCGGATTTTACCTTGGCCGCGACTGTACACCGGGTCTTGTTCTACAGACTTGATAAAGATCAACTGACTCCACTTTTTCACATATGATTTTTAGACGGCATGGCTATCCGAACCTTAAAGGACTGATACATGAGATTTGCTATTTCCCGTTTGCGCTCGTTCATCGCGGTAGCCATCCTCGGCCTGATGGTCTCGGCCTGTGGCTATAATACGATCCCGACGCTCGAAGAGCAGGCCAAGGCGAGATGGGCTGATGTTCAAAACCAATATCAGCGCCGGGCCGATCTCATCCCCAACCTTGTTTCGACCGTGCAAGGTTACGCCAAGCAGGAAAAGGACGTTTTGACCTCCGTCGTCGAAGCCCGCGCCAAGGCAACCTCTGTCCATATCGACGCCTCGCAATTGACAGATCCCGATAAAATCAAACAATTCCAGGACGCCCAGGCGCAATTATCCGGCGCGCTCGGCCGCCTTTTGGCGGTTAGCGAAAATTATCCCGACTTGAAATCGAACCAGAATTTCTTGGCGCTTCAATCGCAGCTTGAGGGTACGGAGAACCGCATCGCGGTGGCACGGCGCGATTATATCGAGGCTGTGCGGACCTATAATACCGAGCTCAGGACCTTCCCCGGCGTGCTTTGGGCTGCGACCGCTTTTCGCGGCAATAAGCCCATGGCGGAATTTACGGCCAATGACGCTGCGCAGACGCCGCCCCAAGTGAAGTTTTAAGGCGTTGGCGGCGCCTCACGCCATGGGGCTAAAATCGGGCTTAGCGAGCGCTAAACAGACGGCCTCGCTCTGCCTGCTATCTTGTATCGCACTTCTGCTAACCGGCCTTTGTGCCTGGAGCCTCGCTGAAAACTTTCCGGCGCTCACCGGGCGTGTTGTCGATCAGGCCAATGTCATTCCGGCGCCAAGCCGGACCAAGATTGAAACCAAACTCAAGGATCTCGAAACCAAATCCGGCATCCAGCTCGTCGTCGCAACAGTCAACACGCTCAACGGCCAAGAGATCGAGCCTTATGCGAACGATCTCTTCCGCGCCTGGAAACTGGGTGAAAAAGCCAAGAACAATGGCGTGCTTCTGCTCGTTGCACCGAAAGAGCATCACGCGCGGATCGAAGTTGGCTATGGGCTCGAAGGCACGCTGACCGATGCCTTGAGTAAAGTGATCATCACCAACGCGATGATCCCGCGCTTCAAGACCGGCGATTATGGCGGCGCGATCGAACGCGGTGTCGATGACATCATCACCGTGCTGACAACCGATTCCTCCGATTGGCAAAAGAAGCCTGAGCTGCGTGTCGATAAACAAGGGCCCGCCGACGACTATGCACCGCTGATGGCGCTTCTTGTCATCGTGATCGTCGTCCTTCTGATCCTGCGCTCGCCGCAGCGCGGCAACATCCTGTCGTTCATCGCCGGAACGCTGATGAGCGGAGGCAATGGCGGAAGCGGAGGCGGCTGGAGCGGCGGCGGATCTGATGATTCATTTTCCGGCGGCGGCGGATCGTCCGGCGGCGGCGGCGCTTCGGGGGATTGGTGATGGCTCTCTCAAAAGAGGATCAAGACCGCATCGGCGCCGCGATACGCGCGGCTGAAGAAAAAACAGATGGTGAGATCGTCTGCGTTCTCGCCAAAGCCTCGTCGGATTATGCCGTCTATCCGCTCGCCTGGTCGGCGATCATCGCCTTGGCGGTGCCGTGGATTCTCGTCAGCCTGACACAGCTTCCGGTCGAGCGGATCCTGCTCATCCAAGCTGTATCATTCCTCGGCTGCTACATTTTATTTTCAGTTCCGGTCCTGCATCGCCTTGTGGTGCCAAGACATGTACAGCGCGCCGCCGCGCATCGCGCGGCGGTGGAGCAATTCATGATCCGGGGGATGTCGCGCAAGACCAATCGCGCCGGAGTTTTGATCTTCGTATCATTGACGGAACATTATGCCCGCATCGTTGCCGATCGCGGCATCACGGACAAAGTCGATCAAAAAGTCTGGCAGGGCGCAATCGACGCCCTCATTGCGCATATGCGTGAGGACCGCATCGCAGACGGGTTCATCGCCGCGCTGGAGCAATGCGCACATGTGCTCGCGGAACATTTTCCCGCCGATGCAACAAAAACCAATGATCTGCCTGACCGGATTTATCTGATCTGAGCCATTCGAAGCAAAACGCCCCCGGGCCTTTCAAAGCGCGCGCCCTTGTCCGGAAACTCCGCATTCATTCCGGGCCACGATTTAACGCCCTTGCAAAGCTGCGAGCACGGATACACTCGCGCGTCCGTGCGGCGGCAGCCCCGCTTTGGTCTGGAAATCGATGATGGCCGCGCGGGTCTTGCTGCCGATCACACCATCCATCTTGCCGTCAAGATCATAGCCCCGGCGGATGAGAAGCGCCTGCAACTCCCGCCTTTGCGCCCGCGAGAGACCTGGATCATCCGTCGGCCAGGCTGCGCGGATACCCGGCAATCCCTTCAGCCTGTCGGAGAGAAGGGAAATCGCCAATGCGTAAGATTCAGCCGCGTTATAAGAATAGATCGCATCGAAATTGCGTGTCACCAGAAAGGCTGGCCCATCGGGCCCGGCCGGAAGCAAGAGGCCCGCTGATCCTTCGCCGAGATGCGAGCCGTCGATGCGCGTGATGCCGCGCGCCGCCCAGGCCGACATCGGCTCTTTGCGCGTGCGGCCCGACGGTCTGGCGTAATGGGCAGGCAGGCGCACTTCAAATCCCCAAGGCAGCCCCGTGACCCATCCGCCCTTCTTCAGATAATTGGCGGTCGAGCCCAAAGCGTCCGGCACAGAACCGATGAGATCGCGGCGGCCATCGCCGTCGAGATCGACCGCGGTGCCTAAAAAGGTCGAGGGCATGAATTGCGTATGGCCGAAGGCGCCTGCCCAGGAACCGACGAACTTATTCGGATCAACATCGCCCGCGTCGAGAATTTTCAAAGCTGCGACGAATTCGCGGCTGTAATAAGCTTGCCTGCGCCCCTCGCAGGACAGAGTCGCAAGCGCCGGCACGATGGGCCACTTGCCGAAGTTTTGGCCGAAATTCGATTCAATACCCCAAACTGCTGTGATGACCGCCGCATCGACGCCATAACGGCTTTCGGCGACCGATAGAGCATGCGCCCATTGGTGCATTTGCGCCCGGCCGTCATTCACTCGCTCGTCATCGACGAGACCAGCGAGATAATCCCAAATCTTTGTCTGAAATTCCGGCTGGGCGGTCTCAAACGGGAGAATGTCTGGAATGAAGGCAATATCGCGCGTCGCCGACTCGACCGTCCGCGCCGACACGCCAGCGCTCTCGGCCTTGGCACGCAATTCACCAAGACAATCCTGAAACCCAGCCGCTGCGGGGGCGGCTGAGACCAGCAAGGCCAAAACGGATAAAAAGCGAATCATGATGTCACCAAACCTCCTGAAACGCATGATTCGCAGCATAGAGGAAACGCTTCGAAACAGGAATCGCACGCAGAAGCGGGGATCAACGCGGTCAAATTAAGACAAACGGCGCAAATGCCGGAACACGATGATCCGCGAGACAATACCGGTCGTGATCGCGATACCGGCGGCGGCGAGCGCGATCAGAAAATAACCCTTCAACTCCAAGCCGAAACTGCCAAACAGAGCCTCGACCTCTTCGCCGCCAGGTGTCACCCGCCACAAGGAGGAGAGCCTGCCGAGGATCACAAAAACCAAAATGGCGCCGCCCCCGCCGATCATTCCGCCGCGCAGTCCAAGCCGTAAAAAATGATTTTGGAATTGCCGCGAGATGAATTGATCCGCCGCGCCGACGAAATGCAAAACCTCGATAATCTCCCGGTTGCCCGCCATGGCGCCGCGCGTCGCAAAGCCAACCGCCAGCATCATGGCAACAAGAACAAGAACGAAGATCATGACCGCCATAAAGACGACCGTCCGGCCCATGACCGCCAGCCGGCTGAGCCATAAACGATGATCGTCAAGCATCGCGCCAGCGACTTTATCGGCCAATGTCTGCCGGAGGCCCTCGGTATCGAGCTGCGTCCCAGAAGACAATTTTAATACGATCAAACGCGGTACAGGCAGTTCCGAAAGGTCTAGCCCTGAACCGAGCCAAGGCTGCAGCAGCGCTTCGGATTCGGCTTTTGTATAGGCCCGGACTTCAGCAATGCCCGGTGTACCTTGCGCGATTTCGACGGCTTTGGCCGTTTCGGCTTCCAGATCGCGGCCGACAATAGGGCGCACTTGAATGGTCATTTCGCGCGAAACGGATTGCTGCCAATCCTGCGAGCTTTCCGAGATCAGCATCGCCGCGCCCGCCGTCAGCGAAGCCAGAAACGTCATAATAGCGATGACAGTGACAAGCGCCCGGCCTGCGATCGAGCTCGCGGGCACCAATGGCATATCGCGTTTAAGCCGGTAACCGGTGTCCGCCGCGTCTTCCGCGTCATCCCCGGTTTTTGCGAAATTGAGCTTACGAATGCTCATGCGCCCTATCATTCGTAGATGTGCAAACGGCTGTCTCCGAGGACAAGCCGCCGCGCCCCTTCAAACTGGTCCATCAAGGTCAAATCATGCGTTGCGATCACAACCGAGGTTCCAGATTTGTGCAGCTCTGTAAAAAGCCGCAACAGACGCCGTGCCAAAGTCGGATCGACATTGCCTGTCGGCTCATCGGCCAAAAGGAGCTCGGGGCGCACGATCAAGGCCCGGGCGATCGCCGCGCGCTGCTTCTCGCCGCCGGAAAGCACGGCGGGCAGTGCGTGCATGCGATCGCCAAGCCCAACCCAGCGCAAAAGCTCGATCACCTCGGCGCGATAGGTCGCTTCCTCGCGGCCCTGCACACGCAGCGGCAAAGCGACATTTTCATAGGTCGTCAAATGATCGAGCAGCCGGAAATCTTGGAAGACGACGCCAACGCGCCGCCGCAGTCCCGTGATCGTGTCTTTGTCGAGTTTTGCCGCATCATGGCCAAACAGGTTGATGAGCCCCCGCGTCGGCCGCAAAGACAAGAGGATGAGCCGCAACAAAGTGGTTTTGCCCGCGCCCGAGGGACCGGTCAGGAACTGAAACGTCTGCCGCTCGATGGAGAAACTGATATCCTTGAGGATCTCAGCACCCATGCCGTAGCGCAGGCCAACATTTTCAAATCTGACCACGGAAGACCTTTGCTGCTTCGGCCGCGGGCGAAGCGCGGCGATCCCCTCGGAGTCGGGTTAAGACGGCTTTAACCATAACAGGTCTAGATCGGTCTCAGCCAACGACGGCTTTCCTTAAAACGTCTTTATCCCACGCCGAATCGGCTAATGTTGATCGATTGCCCTGGTTGCGCCAAATCCTACCAGATCGGCCGTGCCGCGCTTGGCCCGCACGGTAGAAAGGTCGCTTGTCCGCATTGCCTGACAAGCTGGTTTGCCGCGCCGGATGCGAATAGCCCCGGCGCGCAAGGCGATGATGAAACCGGAGACGGTTTTGGGGCGCCTGAAATCACGGCGGAAGCCATCAGCGAGCGGTCGCGCCAGCCAAGCTATGACGAGCTTTACGGAACACACCAAAAGCCGCGGCCTGCCCTCACACCGCGCCGGTTGCCGCGCCTGCCGCGCACGGTCATTGCTATCCCGGCACTTTTGGGCGTGATGATGGCCGTGACAGGCGGACGCAACGCGATCGTCAGAATTTGGCCTCAGGCAAGCGAGATTTACGCGGCAGGCGGTTTCCCGGTCAATGCGCGCGGCTTCGATTTGCAAAATGTGCGCGTTACGTTTTTTCATGACGATCCCCAGCCCTTTCTCGTCGTCGATGGCGAGATCGCCAACCGACACGCGGAAAAGGCCCAGGTGCCCGAACTCAGACTTGCGGTGCGTGACGCGGCCAGGCATGAAATCTACACATGGGACGAAGTCTCACCGAAGGCCAAGCTCGACGGCGGAGAAACCATCGCCTTCCGGGCCAGGCTCGCCGCGCCGCCGCCGGACGGCCATGATGTTTTCGTCCGCTTCGCGGCAGCGGAGCCAAAACAGGGGCGCTGAAGGCGGTCTTTCACGCCGTATATAACACCCTATCTTTAAGACTGGTCTTTCTTCCTCCGGCGGAGTTAGAAGACCAGCGGCGCGCGGGAGGTGATCTAAGTTCCTGATCCAGGCTCCATCACGATCGCATCCTTTCCCGGCGCTGACAGGGATTTTAGATTTGAGTGATGACCGTTCACCGGACGAGAATAAGGACAAGCCGAAAACCAGCCTGTTTAAGCGGCTTTTCGGCCGCGCCGAGCCGCAAACCGCCCCGGAAGAATCTGTCGAATCGTCCGCTCCGGTAGCACCTGCCTCTGAAGCACCTGCCGCCGAGCCACCTGCCGCTGAACCCGAAGTTCCCGAAGCCCCCGCTGAGACAATCATAGAGGCCGATGCTGTCTCAGAGGTTGATACGGTCTTTCCTGCCGGAGAGACCGCCATAACCGAGCCCGCCGCCGCGCCCGAGCCTGCGAAACGCGGTTGGAGGCTCTTTGGCCGCGCCGAGCCGAAAACGCCGCAAAAAGAGGCTCACGAAACCCCAACCGCCGAAACGGTCTGGCAGGGCGAAGAAACTGCCGTGGAGCCGCCAAAACGCAATTGGTGGACCCGCCTGCGCGAGGGGCTCGCCCGGTCATCCAGCTCAATCGGCACTGGGCTTGTCGAGATCTTCACCAAGCGCAAGCTCGACGAAGCCATGCTGGAAGACCTCGAAGATATTTTGATCCGTTCCGACCTTGGGATCGCGGCGGCAAGCCGCATTACCAAAGCGGTCGGCAAAGGCCGCTACGACAAGACCGTGGACGTCGATGACGTGAAGGCGATTCTCGCCGCCGAAGTCGAACAGGTTTTGGCGCCTTTCGCGCTTCCTCTCGTCATCGACCCTTCGAAAAAGCCTTTCGTCATTTTGATCGTCGGCGTCAACGGCTCTGGCAAGACGACAACCATCGGCAAGCTTGCGTTAAAATTCACGCAAGAGGGCAAAAACGTGATGCTCGCGGCGGGCGATACCTTCCGCGCCGCCGCCATCGAGCAATTGCGCATCTGGGGCGAGCGGCTTGGCTGCGAGGTGATCGCGCGCGATCAGGGCAGCGACGCCGCAGGCCTCGCCTTCGATGCGATCAAGGCAGCGCAAGCACAACAAGCCGATGTGCTCTTGATGGATACCGCGGGCCGTTTGCAAAACCGCACCGAATTGATGGCCGAACTCGAAAAAATCATCCGCGTGATGAAAAAGATCGATGCTTCAGCGCCGCACGCGGTGCTGCTGGTGCTCGATGCCACAGTCGGGCAGAACGCCATGACACAGGTCGAGATTTTCGGTCGCGTCGCGGGCGTCACCGGCCTTGTGATGACAAAGCTCGAC
>Ga0116230_10002214_pt1 | contig 18723 bp, 14 predicted proteins | sample S1TSphfallax_3_FD_88678 | JGI IMG/M metagenome (GOLD analysis project Ga0116230, IMG submission 88678) | Host-associated microbial communities from peat moss isolated from Minnesota, USA - S1T2_Fd - Sphagnum fallax MG | ecosystem: Host-associated > Plants > Peat moss > Unclassified | place...
AAAGGTATGGTAGTAAATAGGAACTCTAATGGTTCTACTTTGTTGTTGACTGCTAAAGATGGAATATCAATATGTTCAATAGTAACTTGTATCAAGATGTTTTTGTTCGGCATAAGGAGAATTGGGTACCTTCAACCTAGGATAACATTCCATAGATACACAACAATTTTTCCTTGTAAAATGACTCCTAACAAGCTATCTTTTGGGGAGGAAATTGAGGTGAACATGCAAATTCAGGCCCTTATTTAATTGGAGTGACCACTTGGGTAAAAACATACTCAAAGGAACCACCCAAAGTGAATGGACATTGCTTAAAACTGCATTTTTGTATGTTTGAAAAATCACAAATGAAGCATAATAGTTTGGATTGTCATAATATTTTTTGGAATGTTTTCCATTAATTGAAAAGTTTACATGTTCAAAATTTGACACAAATAAAAAAACTTTGCATGTTCAAAGCACTCAAACCTTGCGAACGAACATTTTTATTTTTTTAAACATCAGTTTTCTTTACCAAATGTGCACCATTCCTTTTGAAATTGGAGAGGATTTTAACATTGATGATTAGAAGGCAAAAAGAGTTGAACTAATGAATTCTTTTTAAAAACCCTTTTGACCCTGAAAATTATGGATTTTGAATATGTGCTTTTAACAAAAGTTGTTCATATTTATGTGATGGAAGGCATGAATGCATAATACACATGATATAAAATCAAGTTTTAATCAAAATTTATCTATATCTAAAATGTAGTGTTAAATGGATATCCAAAATACAACATTTGAAGTTATAAACCAACACAAAAACAAGACATGTCATGTGCAATCCTTGGAAAAAGACTTTTACCTTGGCACCCTTGGCTCTTTTAACTGTGTTTTCACCCACTTGGATAATCTAAAGATGGTGTTTAAAAGAATAAATTTTGAAGTTCATTAACCTCAAGTTAAACCTAGGAAAATGTTATTTTAGAGCAAGGGAGATCACTTTTGGGGGCCATGTGGTTAATTAGCAAATCCCTAAACTAGATCCAACTAAGGTACATGTTATTTCAAAAAAATTGATTATGTTGTCTATCGCCAATGTGTGTGCTTTTCTAGGATTTATAAAATATTACAAAACATTCATCCATGGTTAACTAAAATTACTAGACCTCTATTTGATTTGATTAAAAAGGATTTGGCTTTCTAGTGGACACCTCGATACCAAGTGGCATTTGATACATTAAAAGAAAAGTTGTTAGAAGCTCCTAAATTGACTAGACCAAACTTTCTAAAGACATCCATACTAGATGTTGATTGGTTAGTAAAAGGAGTTGGAGCCTTTTTTCATTAGAAGGAATTTGTCTTAACCTTGAGCTCTTGTTAATGGGTTTTTTTAATTCCCATTAGAGTCGATCAATTTCTAGCAACACATTTCTAAAACAATGAACAAGTACATTTAAACCAACAAAATTAGAACTATTTACAATTCCTAAACTAACATGTACTCAATTTACACATAGTTTCAAGAAAGATATTGTTGAAGTACCAAAAATGTTTTCATATTTTTAATGAAAAAGAAACACCAAAAAAAATAAAAAAATCAAAAGTTTCCTACTTTATGCAAATTTCCTTTCCTAAATTTTGAATAGGTACAAACTACCCAATGCTAACAAGTATTCCAACTTGTAGTGAAAATACAAAATTGTATTAAGAAATTAAAGTTTGTACATTAGATATTTCAAAAAGTATGGAAAGTAGATATTTGATGTTTCTCATGTTCTACCATCCCTCCTTTATACTCTAAGTTTGAACTTTGAAATGCTTCATGGAAATCACTTAAACATTAACTAATTGATAAAACACCTTGTTTTAATCAATTAATAAAAACTAGCTAACAAAATTGTAAGAAACATTCATAATTGCTTATAAAACTCCTTGTTCTAATCAACTATTAGAAACTAGCCAATAAAATTATTATAAACAATCAAAAATTTCAAAATCTGCTACATGTTCTGTTAACTACCTATTTTGCCAAATAGAAGTTATGTAAACTACTTGTTCAATAGGTGTCATTGGTTCAGTTACTATTAGTTCAACAAGTGTCACCGGTTCGATTATTACTAGTTCAACAATTGTCACAAGTTTAGTTACTATTGGTTCAATAGGTGTCACCCATTCAATTACTATCGGTTAAAGTACCGGTTCACAAAGAGTTATGGTTAACTGCTCTTTATTTTCATCCTACAATTTTTGTATGAGCACTTTGATCTTTTGCTCATTCTCTATCATGTTTTCCTCTAGATTTCTATGTTATGTTTATACGCCCTCTAAAAGTTCCTCTCCTTGTCCAATTCCACTTGCAATACTACCTTCTCCTTCTCCTCTATGGCAATATGTTCTTCAAACTGTTCGCTTCCAAAATCAAATTTCCCATATTCAGATTCACAATTGCCATAGTCTGAAACAATTATGTTGCCTTATTCGCTTGCATTACTTCTACAACTACCTCCTCCACAGACTTTGGTGTACTTGTCCATGTCATAGGATTTTTGGATCCTTCTATAAAAGATCCTAGCTATTGTACTAACACTATAAGGAATCATGTCCATACCAACCCATGCATTTGCGACTTGTGTCCATATTAACCATTTTTGCAACTTGCGATGCAACTATCCTCTATGGCACCATGGTAAAAATGACTTTTAGTCGCATATTCAACTATAAATTGGTCTTCAATTGCATATGCAACTATAACTTGTGACTACTATTGGTTTGGATGAAAAGGAAGATTAAAAGTGTAGTTGTATCATCCATGATTAGTGGCATCCAACAAAAGATGAAAATGTAGTCATATTTGCAACTCATGATGTGGTTCATAAGCGTTTGGACACCACATGGCGTCTATTCAACTTGAATTATGACTAGAAATCATAGTTGCAAATGTAAATGTCTAGATGTGAAGAAAGTATATATGTTAAGGCCACTAAATTGCTAGATTTGGTGATATTCTGATTTTTTTTCTTAATTATGTTAGTTCTAACATATTAGGGTTTAGGGTTTGCTAGGTTTAAAAACTAGATTTGGTGCACTAAATTTGTAAAGTTAGTTATCTTGAATAAAACAATTAGCAATTCAATAGAATAATTATTTGTAAACATGGTTCTTGCACCTTGCACACATTGTTTTTTTGTTAAATTTATGTTGTAGCCAAAGTGGTAATGATCCATAAGAAGATTTTTCCAATTGTGGTTACAAGATAAATATGTTTCTTAAAAAATAACTAATCCATTTCTAATATTGGTTACTTACTTCAATAAAAAATATATATCAATTTTTTAAAAAACTTGGTCAATTTTGCCTATTCAAAAATTTCTATAAAAAAGGATTTCATCTTTTAAATTTTTTCTTATAACTAAGAGGCTTTGGCTCCTATGGTGATGGTTTAGGATATCAATTTTTTTAAATTCTAGATAAAATAATGTGCATTTTGCCCTACTGCCTACAAAATTTTCAATGGAATATGTTAAAATTATTAAAACATCACCAATTCCAACAATTCCCATCAAACCAATAACATATTTTCTTTAAACACCACACAAAACCTATTCAACATTTTTTTATAAGTAATACATTGGCATCATAATCATGTCTCCACACAAATGGGGTTTAAATCATAAAATCAAGGAACATAATCATCATAAAGAACACATTTGAATTCATAAATCTGTTGATATGTAAGAAACAACAAATTTTCATACCAATTGTCATTTTATTGCTGCATTCATTTAATAAATCAGAGCTGCACAAAAATGCCCTATGTCCACCTTGACATTAGTAGAATACAAACCAAAGTTCATTATAAAGTTGTGAAGGAACTAAAAAATTATGCTAGGCTACATCATCTAACCCTAAACCCTAAACCTTCAAAGCTTGAGTAGCCAAGAATGCATCTTCTTTAGACAATTCAATGGCACCTACTAATGTCCTATTCTTGTCCACATCCACAAAATTTAATGGGGCTTCAAGACTAGATACCTTTCCATGTGTTTCAAAGCAACCATCATACATGTTTGCCATTACTTACTGACTTCTAGGCTTTTTGTGAAAGACAACTTTCCAAAATGGTGTTTTGGTGTCACTCCAAAAGAAGACTTGTTGAACTTGTGATGAGAAAACAAAAGGCTTGTCAAATTCATGCAAGAAATGCCGAAAGTTGATAAGAAGAAACCTAGCATCATCCCGCCTATAAGTTGGGTTCCCTTTGTTATTAATCCCATTTTTGAACCATTGACATTAAAATAAAGTTATGGGTGAAGATATTAGACCATAGTTTGATTGCAATATCTTTTTTAAGGTCCCAACATACTAGATTGCTCCAAGCACTTCATCCTCACTCCCTTGGGATTGTTGGAAAACAGATGTAACACCAAAATCATATGTAACTAACAAGTTATTCTAGTCATTGTCAATTTGGAAATGGTTCCCATAGGCATTCATCTTGCTATACCTCAACACTATGAAACTTGGGGGAATAGAAAGGTGGATAAGATTTGGGTCAATAGTCATATTTGATGTTGCAACTTGATGGGCATGAATTATTTTCCTTGCCCACTTTGCCAACTCTTCAACCTCTCCAAGGTGGGGTGGAAATTGCATTAGTTTACCAGATGTCATAGGGTTTGATTCCCACATGCATGTTCAAAAGCAATTCTTTCATCTTCAACTCGCACCTTTTCGTCCTTATATTTCCTAATGCAACCACCAAATCTTCAGTATGCCACTATGTATGGCAACCTACTTCATTAATCCACATTAAAATCAAACATAAATTCAACATAACATAAGCCAAATAAAAGGTCAAAATTAACCAATGCATTGACCACTAGTGCATCATGAAGGATTGATCATAAATGGTTTGAAAAAGAATTATGTTGGTTTCTAGTTTTGTAGCTAATTATGGTGACTAACTTTGTTGCTTATAAACAATGAAACCAAGTTGCCCATGTAATTAAATAATGGAGTTCTACTTACCTACAAGTACCATATTCACTTAATAACACTACATCTTAAAGAATAAGGTTACAAACTAGAACTAGATCATAACTCCAATGATGTTCATCCACACTTGAGTCATAGACCAACATCCAATGTATGCCCCACTAGAGTGGTGGGCAAGGTTCAATCTGCCTTTAAAAACATCCAACTCACATGAAGATCTAGATTGCCAACACATGTTCAAACAAAAAAAGGCATTAGTTATAATGCAACACTTGAAGAATTCAACTAGAAAAAATAAAATTATATCTAGCATTCACTAGTGCACCATGAAGGGTGGATCTTATAGGTAGTCTACAAAAAAACCTTCTAATAACTTAATTAATATAATTTGAACATTTGCACCTAATTCATAACATGAATCAAATGCATCTACACTAGACTTGTGGTAGATTTAATTTTTATTTGGCCCTAAAAACACAAAACACATGGGTATGTATCTAGATTGCATGCACATACAAAACTTTTAAATAGTCTATTATGTGTAATATAATAATGAAACAATTGGATTAGAAAAATAACTTAGTGTATCCATGGTGCCATGATTTCTATATTTGTCAACACATAATTATGTGCAAGATCTTACAAAGTGGAACTAAGGACTACTTTTTCTACAACACCTTTTAGTACTTCTCCAACCACTCCCTTTTCTTCTTCTACATCCCAAATTCTTTTGGATACATGTTGGAATTCTTGTAAATATTCTATCACAAATCCCATAGTTTCATCCAATACAGATCCTTTAACCATGGATCCTTCAAGTTGTGACATGTTATGCACATAACCTTTGAGCACCTTCATCATCCTTTCCATTGGGTACATCCAATAGTTGTGGATAGGCTCACACACATCTTGCTCCTCCACAACATGCAACAATAAATGAGTCATTATGTCAAAGAAAGCAAGAGGGAATTCTTTTTCCAAGAAGCAAACAATTACTGTAACATCTTATCTCCAACTTTCAATCTCATTAGGGTTTCAAACCTTCACACAAATGCGATAGAATACATGATTCAATTGCATAATAGTCATTCGTGGCTCCATTCCCATTAGCCCTTGCAAGCACAAAGGCAACAATTGTTGCATGAATAGATGATAATCATGTGTTTTCATAGACCCCAACTTCTTGTCCGCCACATGTTTGGGCAATGAAGCCCATAATATGTGGGAACTTTCAATGAACCCAACCTTGACAAAAAGGTATTCAATTCATCTATTGTATGCACATATGGTGCTTGTGGTTTTAAGATTGTGTGTTGATTATTTGGGTGTTATGTTAACCATAAATGTTGCCAAATGCCTTCAACTTCCATGTCTCGACATACTTTAATGGTGTTTTTTTGACCAAACAAAGTCTGAACTAGGCTTTCACAATTTTTTTTTTCAATGTGCATCACATCTAATGTGTGTCAAATCTTCAAATGCTACAAAATAATCCAATGTCATTCAAATTAACAATCATGCCCATGATGTTTGGATTTTTTGAATCCATTAGTTTGAAACACCAATCTAACACACTTTGCCAAGTTATCATTTCCATATGACCACATCCATGTAATAATTGTATAACTTTCAACAAATAATAATAACTAAACCTTATATAAATCAAGGCAAGATGTTGAACAACCCATAAAACCAATTTTCCAAAGGAGCCACACACACACAACCAAAGCATGATTATCAACTAGTTCAAGTATATTTTCAACAAGTTTGGTGTTTATATTTCTAGAGACCCCAAGCTTTAATCCCCATAAGTCAAGAAGGAAGTTGGATTTAGATGATAATATTGACAGTTTTGGTAGTTTAGGTGTACTAGATTACACATCTTGTAAAAGCCTTTATGAATATAGATAGTCCATTAATGGTCCACTAAACTTTCATTCACAACAAGAAAGCATACCATAACACCTTGATGTCAAAGATCTAGAATGCTTTGCAATTGGAGACATAATCTTGTACTTCAAAATAAGGCAAGTTGAATAGGGCAGTGTGACATTTCACTTTAGTGACCTTAGAAGGATCACTTCTTGAACCATGTGTGTTCCTTGGTAGAAATGAAATTTAATTCCTACAAAATTATTCCACATTTTTGTAACACTTCACATGCATACATCCACTATTTCTACCTTAATTCTCAACGCACTTAACACTACCATTCATTAAAACACCAAATTCATGATTATTTCATATAACTAGAATTTTCACTTCAAAATACATTGTAAAAAACTCCATAAACAAGATTACAATTCATTTCATCATATTTTGATACTACAAAAAATTCACACAACAATATAAACATAGAAATCACTACAAAATTTTGTGCTTATTTGTATTACTAAAAACATGAATCAAAATTACAGTAGAATCCCATGGTTTGTTGAAAAAAATCGAAACAAAAATTAAATTTGTGGTATATCAAAACATAACTTGTGGTTTTCTACTACAAGTATTTACAACTCTTCCTACTCTTCCCAAAATTGTGTGTTTTAGAATCTCCTTTCCTCTTCCCCATATCTTCCTTCTTTGGGCAATCCTAAGTCACATCATCCTGATTCAAAACCAATAAGAATTCAAAATTCAAAACTATAATGCTCCATGAGCAGTCCTTATCCTAAATGCCCTATTCATCCAAATCAAGTAATCATCCTACCTTCTTAACATTCCCATTTGCCAATCAAGCCTCATACTCTATTGCAAACCTTATAGTTTTTAAAGTAATTGTTGGCCGTGGTTTGTTTCTATGCTCCTCTTTCCCATTCAAGTGAACCAAATTCCAATTTCTTCGATATGGGTGATAATTTGCCAATGAGATCCTTCATACACAACCTTCCCCAATTCAATAGAGTGTTGAAAGGTTATATCTAGGCCATAAGTAGCACATGCCTTGTAACCTTGGTGGACAAATCCAAACACCATGCCATGTGCTGGGTAGTCATGGATTGTCCACATCAATATGGCTTTTAAAATAAATTGCCTTTGCCCAACATCTCATCTCACATCATAGGTCAGGACCCCCTTCCACAAGTCTTGTAGCTCCTCTATCAATGGTGCCATACACACATCAAAATTATGCATCTTTATAGAATCCTTGCTAGGGATTAACAATACTAACATCACAAAGAATTTATTGGTCACAAAGCCAAGGTCGAGGATTATAATTTAAAAGCAGAATTGGCAATGTTGGCCAACTATACCTTTTCTCACCATAAGGATTAACCCCATCAACAACAAGTCTTAATCTCACATTACGAGGCTCACTTGCAAAATTTGGCCATGATGCATCAATGTGTGCCCGAGCTTTCTTATTAGGAACATGTCTTACAAGGCCATCAATACTTTTATTTTCAACATGCCACACCATGAACTTTAACATAATAGGAGCCCTAAACATGTGTTTGAGTCAAGGAATTAGAAGGAAGTGGTGCAAAACCTTTACTAGTTTACTTGATCAACCTACATCTTTGTACCGGGTTGATCCACATTTTGGACAAGTTGGAAGCTCTACATACACACCTCAAAACAACACACCCATTTTGACACACATGGATTAATTTGTAATTGATCCCTACCTTGTGTGTTAATGTCTTTACATGATACATATTTGTAGGTAAACAATTACCCAATGGAATCAAATACTTGTGCAATAGAGACAATAATTCATCCACACATTTGTTGTTAATTCCGTGGACTGTGTAAACATTCATGAGTAACATGGTTGCAACTAGTTTTAAGGAGCGGGCCCCTAGATACAAAAGTTGGCATGCATCTCGTAGTCCCATAGGTGTTCATCATTGTTTTCATGTTCTGAATTTGTTTCATTTGCTTCTTTTTGTTCATTCACTACATTGCCTTCAAATGTGCCAAACATACTCTTCGGTTGAGTTGCAAGTTCATCCACAATCTCAAACACATCTTGGACTATGCAAGTGTTAGCCAAATTAACATTTGAAGTTATAGGGTTCCAAGACTATGCCAACCCATTTGCCATAGGTTCAAGCTAGGACAAATTGTCTACCATGTTCTCCATGTGGACACCCTCATCCACTTGCACTCCTTTTGCTATAGTATTTGGATTGGATGCATTTGTTACCCATTCTTCATCAAAATCATCCTTGGGGCCTAGACCTTTCCAAATTCAGAATTTAAGGTGTCACCCAAATTGGATCAAATGATCTTGTATTTTTTCAATCAACCTAGGTCTTAATCTTCCTTGGCACATGTTGTAGGACATTTGATTTTCTAAACACCAAACTTATTAGCCCAAGTACATAATTTTCTTTTCCATAACTTGTCATCCTGAAGTTTTTGCCTTTGTACATGGTGTATTGGGAATCCATGTGGATTGTCCTTTTGTGCACAAACACCATTAGCTCCTATTGTTAATGATTAGCAATCACTAGAATGAAGATCTAAAATTACACAACTTTAGGGTTTAAGGTTACTTATACTAACATTCAAATATTGGTTAAGGCAATAGGCAAGATCTAATAACCTTTTGGCACAAATTTCAAAGTTTAACTAGTAGTGGAAAGTCAAGCATTGTAGAATGCTAAAGATGCAAGGAGTAAACAACATCACCTCTTCCATAGGCATATGCAAGAACATATGTAGCATTTGGAATCATGACTTCCTCTAGAAAGCAGATACAATGCACGAGGTGCATGCACCTTACATCCACATTTCTTTTCCGTACAACTTTGCAAACAAAATTCTTATTGGGCCTTTGCTTCCTTCTAGACAAGGACAACAAAAGAAATTAAAAGCTTTTAATTTATGGATTGCCTTTCTATGCAAGGCATAGATATTAGGAACCTACACTGCTTCTATGGCCACAAGCACTTGCAACATCTAAATTAGCGATGAACAATCTTTATTTCAAAAATATACTTTCTACAATTGATGTTTTCCATTGTTATTTTATTATAGTGTAAAATTTCTATGATGTACACAAGGATTTAATTCCTTGATACTTGTATCTTGTCCAATACAATTCTCAAGACCTAATAAGTTTTTGGCATAATTGTCCTTTAAGTTATGGAGAATCAAACATAATTGAAGTTTGAGATGCAAGGAGTATATAAATTCACCTCTTTGTAGGCACTGCATATTAGGAACATATGCATATGTTGGATCCATTTGTTCCACCATAACAAGGAAGTTCTAATGGTGTAGGTGTAGACACCTTACATCCATTTGTCTTTTGCATATTGCTTTGCAAGCAAAATTTTGACTACCTTTGTTGGCCTTCGGACAAGGACAAAACAAAACAACCTATCAATAAATATATTGTTGTACTCAATCATTTCTCTACATGGTCAAATATAAGCTTATAGATTATTAAAAGGAGAAAACAAATGCCACCAATTGTGGGAATCATGTGTGCAACAAATGTCAACCATCAAAAATGAACTTGCAAAGGATGTCATACTCCAAATGAATGTGGAAGCAACATAGGGCCTTCCACTAACAAGTAGTTCATCTATCATCCAAGGTGAAAGCATGTTAAAATATACCAAAAAAGTAATCCTCCCATGTAAAAAAACACAAATTTGTGACAAGTAGATTAGAAAGTAGGTGATGCCTTAGGAGTTTGTCCTTTTGAACTACATGAGGGCATCAAATGTAATATGTTGAAGTTTTTGAAAGTTTCAAAAGTTGTATCAACCTTTTTAAGAACCTACTTTCAATCTACTTTGCAAAATTTGCCAGTTTGTCCTATTATGATAAAGTAGATTGAAAGTAGGTCAAAAAAATTAATTTAGAAATTTCACTCATATATTGCATTTTGAAAGGGTTTGGGGCATGATTTAATGAATCATGCACATGCAATGCACTTTAGTATCATATCAAAAAACATGTTTTGGATGCCAAATATGAGTTTATGGAAAACTTACTTTTGAGGGGCTTCACATTTTCACAATCCAAAAATTCAAATTCCAAAAAATGGGTATCAAGGTGCATAATGGCTTAAACATTAGTAACAAATCATTTGAATTGTTTGATTTGGAAAATGTGCAATATCGGCCAAAGTAATAAGCTTTCAATAAATAAATAAATTAGTGGAAGTAATAATATACATTAAGAATGATCATATATGGTTTATTTAATATGATAAATACACCACAAATTTTATGGCATGACTAAAATGCCTAAAATGCAAAAGATTCCAAATCTACTTTTACTTGTTGGTAGGGATCACCAATTGGCATACTTTACCATGCTTTCACCTTGCATAATGTTTTTCACAATAACACAAGATGCATCGCTCTCTAGGTCATCACACTCACATTCACTAAGATCATTTGCCACACCATACTCATCTCCATCCCGCTACACAAGTTGTTTTCCTTTGTTCCTTACCTTTCAAAGCTCTAGGATGGACTAAAGGTGAAGGGGGTGAATCACCTCTTGTCCATCCAAAACAAACATCAATGCCACAATCAACCTAATCCAAATGTTAGTTGTTAGAAGTCCATAGTCAATACTTGCATCTATGTCTAGCCAGGTTGAGGTTGTTACATCAAAATGGGACACCTGATATGCCAATGATAACATACGTGTATCAACCAACCCCTTCCAAGATTGGGATACACATCTCCAACTTTCAAAGCTATGAAACATATATTTCCAAGATTGGGATACATGTCTCCATACCTTCAGGGAACTTGGGAGCATCATGTGATCTGGTGTAAAAAGAAATAGCCGTATGGCTCCTGAAAATCTCATCATGTAGGGCAAGGATGAAAAAGCCTTGGATATACCGTGAACTTGTAGCCATGATGGTAATTGGCCTTCTAGAATAGACCAAATTCTATAAATATTGCAATGATTTATTGAAGTTCATAGATTTTCAACCTTTGTAACCTCAAGCCCAAGCCTCTAAAAATTGACCAACATGAATTTAAAATCCAACCTATAAACATTCCATTCACCAATAGCATACAACAATGGTCATGGGTGGGTTTGAAGGAAAACAAAAAACCAACATTGTTTGAAAAGATGTTTGTACCTTGAAGTTGGATGCAATTTCACTACAAGTTGGTTGCCTTGTCCAAAATAGTGATGATGTTATTTTCTTTATTTATGTAGGGACATCACATAACCTGCACATCAATTCATTTCTCCCACTTGTGGTAAGCATCTAAAACTAAACCAACTTTCTAGTATATAGAACCACTAACTCAATGTATGGTTGTCAAATTTGGAAGGAAGAGGAGACATATGTAGGGCCCCAACTTTGATGCCAATGTAAGTGCACTTGAAAACATAAAGTGTGTTCAAATCATTGAAAGTGATTGGGATTATGATCTCTTTATGGGGAGTACCTTGGTTCACAAACATGCAAAATGGCAAAGTCTGGAGGATGCTTCAAAAGTGTTCAATAAGATGCCATCTAGATTACCAAATTGACTTGGACTGCCATGTTATTGGGACATGTGAAATGTGGGCAAGGAAAAATAAATTAGATGGGTTTTGATCACATAGCTACAAGAATTTAAGTGGATGGGATTTAGATCTTTAAATAGGGGTAAGAGTTTGGTTTAGAAATCTGGTCACTTGGACAAATTATGATGTTGGTACATGTGAAATGCTGGAAAACCAAAAAGGCATTTGAAATGTTTTGCCAAAGGTCATCTAGACTCAAGTGGATGGGATTTAGATTTTTGGGAGTACATTGGTTGGTATGTATGCAAAATGTAGGAACATGGAGGATCCTTGGAAAATGCTCAACAAGACACCATCTATAAACTCAATCACAACCAATACCCTTATACTAGAAACCCCTTCATGAATTTGCAAAATCAACTTCCAAATCCCAACACTACTAGTCAGAAGGCATTGTAACCTTTTTTTTATTGGAATGAATAAGCTTTAGGGAATGGGATTTAGATCCTTTTGTGGGCAATAATTAGGTTGACATGTTGGCCAAATGTGGGAATCTAAATACAAGGTATGGAAAGTGTTTTACAAGCTACTAACAACAATAGATCATAACCTAACTCCCAACACATGAAAAAATCCTTAGCTCTAGTATTAGGTAGTAGTTAAATGGGTGTCCTCATGTTGTTGCAAAAGAATTAGTGCTTAGACTACATTCCAAGACACAAAAGAAAAATGTGAGCATGTGAAATGCGAGTAAGGACAAAGGGCACTAGAACTTGTTTGAGAAAGGAAGCCATTAGATGAATAGTGAACATGATGCCACGTGTCATCATTTGAAATGTGTTTCAATTGGTACTATGTCGTAAAAGATGGTTTATTTGATTGGATTGGGTAGAAATCAATCTTTGATGACTTATTTTGGTTGTATAGTATGATATGTAGATGGACCAAGTGGAGTCAAAATACATGTTAAACCCAATCAACTAATTTTGGTTGTTGTTTCCATAACCCAATTTGGTATAATGATAAATTGCAATGTGAATGGTAGGGGTTTCTTAGATTGATTTTAAAGTAAAGTATTGCACATGTTTACCATCTAATAATGTTTTGAAAAATGAAATTAGTTTCTTGGTTTTTCATATTAGTAATGGTGATGATAATGTTAAAATTAAATTCCAGTAAACCAAATATTACTTGCATAGTAAAATTGATAGTGTTATATACTAAAAAATGAAATTTAATTTTATCAAAAAAATTTACAAAATACAACCAAGTTTGAAAATACAAATGCACCTTATTCTATTCCTTGTTAATTCTACTATATAAGACAAAATCATGCATGGTAGAACTAATGGCTCACATTTTTTATTATATTTGCCACACAAAAATGAACCATACATGCAACTAATGTGGTAGATCCTTGCTTAAGTCTACCATACAAATGTGACCCATACATGCATGAAAACTAATGTCGCACATCTATTTAAATCTACTACACAAAAGTTATCCATACATGTTAAAATTATGGCACATCACCATTCATACAAAATGACCCATACATCCTCTACTCACATATAGATATATTCACACCACAAGACAATGTTATTCTCCATGCCTTTCATTATCTTTGAATGGCTTGAATTTGGAATTGGCAATTTGGTTGACGACTTTTAAATAATGGTCACAACAATTGTACATGTCCCAAGTGCAATTAGTGCATGATGGAATGATATGCCTACCACACCACATACATGTCCCAAGGCACATGGGACTCGAGAAATTGGGTCAAGAAGTTCAACATTCATCGTTGGTTTCAAGGTTTTCTACAATTGACATGCAAAAATATTTGTCAAAATTCTAAAGGTTCACCATGGTATACAAAGGGAACCAATTGAACATTTAACCACTTGTAATTCAAAATCATTCATTAAATTCAAGTTACCTATACTCTTGAAGATTTTAACCTATGAACAAGTGATATATCTTCAACAGTTTGGGAAACAACTTGTGTCAATAGTCCCATAAATAACCCAAATATTGGCAATAAAATAACCACAAGGAGACAATGGAAACAAAGGTTGGACATTTCAATTTGAGGAAATCAAACGCACATATCAAAAAAATGCGGCAACACCCTGTTCGATTTTATTAATAGGACCTCACATCCCAGCATGTTGTGTGACTTATTTAAGTAAAACTCCAAAACAAAATAATTGTTGAAAAATAAGATCTCTCTCTTTTATATTTTAATGGACCAATTTGGAAAGGTGTCATTCTAACACATTGCCATGTTGATAAACATGAGATGTGAAATATATGTGCCTCTACAGACTTCAACACTTTGTGAGGGGGGAAAACATTCATGGCATGTTCCAAATTCTTTTGAATAGGAGTTTTTTAAAAACATGGGTATTTCATATAAGGAACCAAACATTGAAATTATGTTATCATATAAGTATGAATTGTTAGTACAAATACGGGCTTTATAAGTTTATTATACCGCTTTAGAAGTCTTTTTCCTTGGAGACTTATGCTTTCATTGTTACTTTGCATGGTTTACAAGCTCCTAATCATATACATCTGATTTTTCCAAGGCCATTGTGGTTTTCTCCTTCAGGTTGCTAGAGCCCTACATAACAACCATGATGCAAAATGCAGATTTCTTCTTTTCAAGCATTAATTATCTTGACACATGTTCTTTCTCATGATCAAGGTGGAATGTTGAAAATAAATTGAATGCAATATTTGTGGCTTACATGTTTATGGCTACCACCAACCATGCTTCCTTGTTGAAGATCTACCACTTTAGAATTTGCATTAGCTAGGCCTATGGCATGCCCTTCATCCAACTACATGATAGTGCAAAACCCATGTTAGTCATATATTCACCATCAATGGCAACATTTGGGTCAATCCTTACCTACGTTCATCTTAAATGATTTTGGAAACTCATGAATTCCATAAATCCCAAGAAAGCTTTCTTCATTGTCAAATAACCCTCTTATCTTTTTTATCAGATTTTTAAGATGATAGTTTTTATTTTCAAAATACCAACCAAACTACACATCTCACAAACAAAAAATTATGTAAAGTTGCAAAGCCTCAAGGATATATGCCACTACCTACTAACATTAAGTGCAAATACATCAATCTCTCAAAATTAGAAGGATCAAGCTCAAAGAGATCATCCACAAACCTATCAACCATAGACAACTTATGAATTGTGATAGGACAAGTGTTACTTTTTACAAGATGTAACAAGAAAGCAAATACAAGATCTCAAAGACTAACTTTGAAAGACCTCTTTCAACTACTCCTTCAATTGGTAAATGAAAAAAGGACATCCTTCCTGAACTATTTGATAAAGGTTTAGGGATCTATTTAACAAGGTCTTTAAAGGATCTTCAGATCATTAAGGAAAACATGACAAAAATGGCCATTTGTTGCTTTTGGGGAATTGGCGACAATTACAATCACTATTCAAAACATGGAGTTTTTTTACTAGCACACCTAGATCTTCAAATCTCCATTTAATTAAATAACTACCAAATGGATAGGTTGTTTCACCATGATAGTTAATTGTATGAATGGATTTATAACAAAAGCCTTTACAATTTTGATGAAGCTCAAACAACCAAAAAAATGATGCCAAACATGCAATTTGACTCATGTGTAAAAAATGTAGGTCATGAAACCCACCAATACTCCATGAAAGGTTGCAAGTAGGAAATTACAGAATGATACATAATGCATTTTAAAAGGTATCGGCCAAGAAACTAACCACCAAACTCTTGTCCCTTACTTGTTTATTGACGCGCTCCCAAGCTCTTTGATAGACTCAAATGTGAGTTTGAAGTGAAGATAGCGAAAAAGTAAGGAGTTGGGGCACACTCCTTGGCTCGCAACACTTTGGGGGTAGAAGGGTGTGCTAGAGTTCCGAGACGGGACTAAGAAGAATGACAAGAAATCACTCACTCGCACGGACCTTCACAAAACCAAACAACAAGTTGGTTAGTGCATAACTAGAGCACTTTTGGTGCTAGGATGAACCATGGGCAAACTCGGGCTCACAAGACTCACCACAGCCCGGACTTGGGGGAAGCCACCACCTTCCCCCTTATAGTATACTCTATGCATGGCCATGGGACTAGCACCCAAATGTCATTTTGTCTTGGGACTCCTAAGTGGGAGTCCTGAAATTCCCACAACTAGGACTTCCACGAATTTGGGGGTCCATAATTCTATGTGCACACCTTTAATTGAGATGAGGTCTAAAGCAAAGTTGTAGCCTTTATCAAGAGCTTTCCAATGGTATGTCACATGCCACCTGAACGCAAGGAAATAGGGGTGATTCCTGACTTTTAGTGGTTGGGAGTCAAATTGGCAATTTGACTCCCGACCCTTCTTTTGGTTATAACTTGTGTTCGAAGTGTCCAAATGGGTCATGCGAGCTTGTTTTAAACATCTACATTCCAAGAGCTTTACAATGATATAAGGACCTCTTCAATCCATTAAATTTTGACCCCTACAATTATTCTATGAAAATTTGGGAGTCCACCAAGACTCCAACTCTCAAAGTGGAAGCTCCCTTGGGAGTGTGAGGGTTCATTCCTTCACACTTTCCTACACTCCCGGGAGCACGAGGTGTGATTCCCAAGTTTCCCTCTTGGCTCGCAACCTTGAAAGCCCTTGCGTTGGTCACAAGCCCAAGGCTAGGGTTGCAACATTTATGGCTATGAACCACATTTACATGTTAAACATTTGCCATTCTAGATATTGGCCTACATTAGCCAATGGCATGCCCTTCATCAGGTTGCACATAGTCCAAAACCCATTTAAATTCATAGGCATATAGTGAATTGCATATAGTTAATCTATGTTGGTCAACAAAATGAATGAATGATCAATTTCCACTAGATTTGGTTTGGAACCTCCTACCTCAACTGTGTTGTTCCATGGATCTACATTACACATAAAAGTCTTGTCAAGATCATATGGTTTCAATTTGATGTTGAAAGCACATTGGCAACTTCTTTACTTCTTTTGGGGTCAAGGCAATTTCTAGTAGGGAGTTACTAACATATTGTTTCTAGATACAACTGCCACTACTTGAGCCATCATCCCTTCTAATGCACTAAGTCTAGAAGACCAATTGGTTATGTCACTACCACTTGGTGTGCATGGGGTCATTAATCCTTCAAGTTTACTAATTGATGCTCCCTACATTTAGGAAACACATGTTAGTTTACTTGCCTTAATCTTGAACATGAATATCCAATAACATATTTCCATTGTCATCTAGTGGCCCACAATTGAAATTATAACATTCTTGCCATGCCACAAGCTAGGGACAACTCTGAGAGTTTTTACCATATTCATAGAAGGAAAAGCATGAAATTTTGAATGTGTTGAAGTGCCAGGTTTGGCAACTCTTTTCTCCTTTGCTAGATTTACATTCACTTCAATTGGACTAGGTGGTCATCCTAATTCATGAACCTGCATATGACATTCTTACAACTTGTTGAAACACTAACACAAAAAAACCCCAAATACTTATGCTTAGACTTGTTACATGCACATCTAGAAAAGAATAATGTATAAGTTGACATTTTTTTACACAACTAATTTTGAAAAAGGTGGAAAATAATCCAAAAACTTGATTGAACATTGGAAAATTGGTTGTCACAAGCGCACGCATTGCACAATTCCTAGTTATTTCACCTTGTTTTGCCTCCAAAGCAATGAGGTGTTTCATCCCTTCCGAATGTTTTATTGGACAATTGTTAAGCCTAGCTACACCTACCTTAATGAGAAGCTTTAGAACATGTTTTTTATTTTTCAAATACACATTCACTTATGCCTTGAACTCTTGGTATGACAAATCATAAGACACATTCCCAATTTTCTTCCAATCTACTTTTCACCTCGTTCATCTTTATATGCAGTTGGGAATTCATATTGTTAATGCACTAGTAGAAATTGGCCAAAATGTAACCACTCTATTTGCGACTACATGTGACTATTAGTTATTTGCAATTACATTTGGACATTTTTGCAACTATTTTTTGTGTTGGTCATATTTGCAACTACATTACAACTAATTTGTGACTATTTTGGTGTTCATATTTCCATGTAAACAACATTTAGTTTGGTTTTCATCCAAGCATAACAATTTATGTCCTTTTAGTTGCAAATGTGACCAATTTAGTTGCAACCCTATGAATATACAAAGGTGTATTTTGTGAATTTTAAGGAATATAATTGGGTCTATTAATATTTATAAATGTATATTTTGAATGTATCTCA
>Ga0116230_10002215_pt1 | contig 18721 bp, 19 predicted proteins | sample S1TSphfallax_3_FD_88678 | JGI IMG/M metagenome (GOLD analysis project Ga0116230, IMG submission 88678) | Host-associated microbial communities from peat moss isolated from Minnesota, USA - S1T2_Fd - Sphagnum fallax MG | ecosystem: Host-associated > Plants > Peat moss > Unclassified | place...
AAAGGGTTCCTTCTGCAGAGATTTCTTCGTATAATAGGCATGAAGGAACTCAGATACCCGAGTAACCAAAGTGTTAACACGGATAACAGCCTCTTCGATAACCTTCAAACACTCATTTTTAGGACTCTTTCGTTTCGGTTTCTTCTTAGGATCCTTCTGAGGATAAAGAAGTACCGAACGTAGAGGAACCTTAATTGATCGATAGTCCTTCATTTATAAGAATGTATAGATCTCTTTAAGTCTTAACAGTCATGTTAAGATAGTTTACTTTAATTCTCTGTAAAGAGGCGGATTTTTTCCCCCTTTTCAATCATCTTCGCCTGGTACTTCTTAACAAAGGGTAAGAGTCGTCTATTCCCTTTCAGGTAAAAAACGGCGTTAGGTAAAGTTTCCAAGATAGACTGGGGGAAGAACCTCAGTTTATTCTCTTCAAAAGAAGAGATCTGGAGGTTCTTCATGAAATCCAAGTTCGCCGGAATTCGCTTCAACCGATTCCCTTTTAGGTTGAGATTACCGATTAGAGGCGTTAGTTTGTGGATATCGAGGAAGTATATGAGGAATTCTATCTGGCTTACCAGATATCTTCCGTTGGAAAGGTCTAAGCTGATTAACAACTCAGGAAGAGGATCTTCGAATCGGTGTTGGAACAGTTCGATCTGCTGATCGATCTGTCGATCGATCTGAGACAAGGCGTCCGTCAAGATCATTCGGCTATCTTCTTCCCTGTCAAAGGCATTAAAATCGTTGTAAGCGTTGTTCAGATGGCCGATCGTTTCGTTAAGCTGATCAGCCGAGAGGTCAGTAATCTCAATATGGATCTTGAAATTCTTATCCACCCGATCTGAAATCTGGTCGTCCGATTCAAGAGAAACAACCTCAAAAAGGCGTTTCTCTAGGGGGTGGGGCCCTTTCTCTAGGGGGTGGGGCCCTTTCTCTAGGGGGTGGGGCCCTTTCTCTAGGGGGTGGGGCCCTTTTCCTACATCTTCTAAGTCATCCATCTCCTCCATCGAATCCTGCATAATAACCTGAAGCCTGTCAAAATCTACTTTTTTTCCCTGTCGCTTCTGGTATACATACTGGAAGATAATAATAGAGAGGATAAGATTGAGCCAATAACTGAGGAAGAAGAGTTCTAAGAGGGAGAAGTGAGCCTGGAGAGACGAGACGAGGATCGGAAGGACCCAACTCGACAAGAGGACAAGATAGTAGTAAACGATCGGAAAGAGGAAGAAGATTAGGGAAAGGGTACCAAAAACTTTAACGTCTTGGAATCCGTCACGATGTACTTCCATCTGATAATCTGAAAACAAAGGAACTATTAAACGAAATCAGATCTTATTCAATCAGTTATTTTTAGACTACTTTGTTGTCTTACCAGGTAAGACAATATCTTACCTGGGAGTAGGATCCGTTAATTTTCATAGAGCAAGCGGACTTTCTGCCCCTGCTCGACACAGACGGCCTTGTAAGCCTCGATGAAAGCTCGGATCTTTTCATCTTTGGCGTAATCATACCCAACTACGTAGAAACTACAGGTAGGCAGGTCAGTCAGGAGAGACTCTGGAAAGACGTCCAAAGTAACATCTTCTAAGACGCAGATATCCAGGTTTTCTAACAGACTAAGCTCTTCTGGAATCCGGGTTATCCCAGATCCTCTCAGTTTAATCCATGTGATCGACCTGGTTAGATCGTGAATAAGGAGGTAGTCGTTGGTAAACTCGTGAGACAAGTCGATCTGGAACAACCAGCAAGGTTCGACGATTTCAATAACGATCCGTTTGGAGATCTCCCGGACGGAGACGACGAAGGCGGAGAAGGCTTCCAAATCTTCTACTTCATAATGGATGTTGAACTGGAGATGGGAAACGTCTTTACGATCGGGGGTTTTAAGGGGAACAGCCATCAAATTACGTGTAGCGTTACTCTTTCTAACAGGAGAACTAGTAGCTGGAATAGGCTTTATTCTGATCAGTTTTATTAAGGGTAAGCTTGCTCCGTATCAACGGAGCAGAGGACGGATACCTTCAGAAGAGAAGGTTTTATAAACACTGTTGTAAGGGTAACAGAGATCTGTTACTACCAGGGGGTCAGAGACACCCAGGTTTGGAGTTGATCGAGTAAGCGAGCGGCTTCAGGTGGAACTTCTTCTGACTTGGAAAGCTTGTTCGGGTCGAATAAGACGATCTTTGCTTTCTTGACAGGGGATTTTACTTCTAACTTGGTGACCGGGTTACCGGTCAGATCAAACTGAGCCGACAAGCCAAAAGCGTCGGCAGGGAAGAATTTGATGGAGTTGCCACAAGCAGAGAAGATTCTTAGGTTCTTACACTGACGGATCTCGTCGGGGATTACCGTAAGCTTGTTCTTATCAATTTCGATCATCAGGAGATCCTTTAGTGGGCATCCCATCTTCTGGATGAGAGAGAGGATGCGACAGAAATCTCTTGTTGTGATTGACGTGGGAGGGACTTTGAGGAAGAAACCCCTCAAAGCGATCCCAGATTCGGGACTGAGGTGAAGCGGGATCAGAGAGAAACGTTTCAAGAATCTTATCTCCTTGTGAACCTCCCGCATCTGGAGGATTCGGTTGGTTGCCATGGAAAAGAACGTATTAGAGATAATAAGAATCTGGAAAATCAATTATTTACTTGATTTTCCAGTAAAAATCAATTATTTACTTGATTTTCCAGTAAAAATCAATTATTTTTAGGCTCTAACTTATTAGAAGATCTGTTAAAAGAATGATAAGTTTTTACTTATCAAGGGAAAAACTCTCATCGAGGTGAGAAAAAAACCTTAAGATCAGTCTACTCATAGTAGATCTCTTCGAGAGGCCAGTCTTGGCCGCAACGGTTGACATCAGCGATAAAGAGAGCATCTCTGTTCTTCTCGAATTCCACAAGAAAGTTGGAATAGTAGTAGTAGAAGATCTGATGATCGAGGCTGAGGTAAGTCTCCCGTTCGGTCAAGAACTTGTCGAAATCCCTGTGATCGGGAACTTTCTTTTGGAAAGTTTCGACATCAATACAGTTCCAGACGACGAGCAAAAGGTAGTTCAACTGATCAGTTGGAGGCAGGTTTGGGTTCCCGTCTAAGGCGAGGTTGTAGTCGCAGAGGTAGTAGATGTTAGGCAGAGTGCGAAGATCGTTGTTCTTCAGACTTATCCAGTTAAGATAAGGGAGCTTGCGGAGATCTTCAGGAAATTCGGTTAACACGTTGTGTTCCAAGTCCATTTTGAAGATCCGTTCCTCCATCTTATGTTGGAGAAAGAAGGCAACAATCTCACTGATATGAGACGATTTGAGACGACAGTATCTCAGATTAAGACTACCAGTTCCTTGACATTCATCGTCGGTAGAGGCGAAGATCCGACGGATCTGGTCGACGATCCGTTCCTTTATACCTTGGGGAAGGTCGGCCAGGAAGGCGTCAGGAAACGTGGGGGTGAGCAGGGGCAGGGTTTCGTGGACAAACATTACGATTCAAGTTAAACAAGAAAAGGTATGAGTTATAATAGGAATCTAGAAAATCAATTATTTTTCCTGATTTTTTTAATAAAATCAGTTATTTTCCTGATTTTCTAATAAAATTACCTAATTATTAATAAAATAAATTATTTTAGGGTAAACCTCCTCTAATTTGGCTAAATAACATCAGGTTTTTTACCTCTAAAAGACTCTTTTAACGAAATTTAAATATAAGTTTTACTTATATCTGGTAAAAACCCTTCTAGAAGAAGGAAAAAGCCCGTTTTAAGGATTTTTGCTACGAGAGGATGATCGGTTAAAAATCGTTGTGGATACAGTCGACCAGTTGAAGGTAGGGAAACTTCTGGAACATAACCCGATCTGGCCGGGTTTCCAAGGCATTGTAGCTCAGGTCGATCCGGATGAGTAACCTGTTCAACTGGCGATCGAGGAGGAACTGGACGATCTCTTTAAGATCTTCGTCGTAGAGGGACGAGTCGGGGAGATTGAGGTATCGGGCTGATTGCCGGCCTGAAAGGGCATCCTGGTGGAGACGAGTCAGTTCCTCCACGATCGCAGCGTGGTGAAACGGGAGGTGAATCCTGATCGGGGAGAGGAACTGGTCTGGGAAGACCAGGGCTTTCGGACCATCATAGGTGATATTTTCAGGAATAGGATCAGAAGGGGCAAAGAGGATAAATTCTTCTTGAGGGTTGTTCTGAGACGGCATCCTTTCGATTGACAGGAAAAGGGTTGAAAATAATAATAGAAACGGGGATAATCAGTTAATTTCTAATTTTACTAGCGGACAAGAAGGCTTGAAAGAGAGACTCTTTCAAGGGAAGGGTATACGTAAAATGACTTGAAAGAGTTCTCTTCAAAAGGCAGATGAACATGGAGGATTAGTCGAATTTATCGATCTTGCCGTAGCCTTTCAGGCGACGAGAGATGAACTTCTTGACTTTGGGATCGTCGTCCATCGGCACTTGGAAAAGCTCGTTTCGACTCACAATGAAGATGCAAGCAGGAAGGGCAGCGAAGATCTCTGGGTCAAACTTATTGAGTCGGTTGTGGTGGAGATCGACCAGCTTCAGGTTGGTCAAGACTTTCAGTTCGATTGGAATTCTCTTGAAATAATTACTCATCAAAAAGAGTGTTTTGATCGATTTTTCCATCTTGTTCAGCGTAAAGAAATCGACGATATCAGAGAAGTGGCAACTGTAGAGACCGAGACCTTTTAGACTCAGTTCGAACTGATCTTTCCCTCTGATGAAGGCAGAATGGCAGTTGATCAACCGTTTAACGACCTCTCGCCTATCTTCCTTCTCTAAAGAAATGAGGAAGTTACGCGGGAAGATCGGAGCAAAGAGGCTTCTCGGATCTTCTCGATCAGAGATCCGAGCTCCAGACCTGGATCTTGGGGCCTTAGGAGTTGAGGCCTCTCTAGGGGTTGGGGCCCCTCTAGGGGTTAGAGCCTTAGGAGTTGGGATCGGATAAGGCTCGTTTAACGGGTAGAAAGACCGTTTTGCGGGAATGATCTTCCGAGCAGAAGACGTAGGCTGGTCGTTATGACCGACCTGGATGTTGAAGACGATCTGACTTGGAGGAGGTGTCGACTCCATCTGGCCAACCTGGCTACCCTGTGAGTGGTCAGGAGGCAAGACGTCAGAAAAGACACCTCGATAGAAGTCAGCGAATAAGGCTTGTTGGTTTGAATGGGTAGACATTCTAGATAATGAGACTAAAAGATAATAATAGGAATATTAAAAATCAATTATTATTTTAATTTAAAATTAAAAAGTTTTTCTATTATTTACAAAAATGACATAAGTTTTACTTATGTTAAAAGAAAACCCTTTAATTAAAACGTAAAATTAAAGGAAAAGAATATTGAAATAACTAAATTTTAATGTAAAGAAATAAGGAGTATTTTTTTCAGATAACGTATCGCAAACGGTTTGTGATGAGATTATCACCAAGTCGGTAACCAAGTCGTTACCCAATTCAGTTTCTAACATAAAAACTGTTGTGTAATAAACGTAGAGAAAAAAGTAGATAATCAGCTTTTTCATGATAAAACGTAAACAAATACTACTATCAGATAATTAAAATGTAAAAAATTAATTATTTTTAATTTTTTACATTTTAATTAAAAATTAATTATTATCTTAATTTTAGGTAAAAACAGCTAAATGAGGGTATTTAGCTGTAGAAATCAGATCTCTTCAAGTTCCTTCTCTGAAGTTGATCCGGTCGTATTCTGACCGTGATTGTCGATAATCATCCTTGGAATCAGCGTTTTTATCTCTGGATTGTCACTCTTCGGGATGACGAAGTCAGGGTTACCTTTAAGGTAGTACCGACATTTAGGCAACATCTTATAGATTTCTTGAAACTTAGTGAGTCTGTTGTTACTAAGATCGAGCCTTATAAGCCGAATAAAGAATCTCAGGTTATCAGGGAGTTCGGTTAAGTTATTTCTCTTTAAACACATCTCAATAATTAAGAGATGCATCCTGTTGAGGATAAAGAAATCTAAGATATCCGATAACTGTTGAGAATCGAGGTTTAATCTACTCAGATCCATCTTGATCTTCTCTGCTCCCATCTGATAGTAGTGGTGCGTAGATCTTAGTCTTTTAAGGATACCAAAACGGAAATTCTTCTTGGACAGATCTTTAAAATCGTGAGCAAGGAACTTGTATGGGAGAAAGAATTTAAATCGATCGAGATTCTGATCGTCCGAATCTTCTTCGCTACTTGGAGATCTAGACCGATCTCTCCTCCGTCTGTAACCTTTCGACCGATCTCTCTCCTCACTCCTTCGGGTCTGGTACTCTTCATCTTCGCTATCGCTCACTCTTGAAGATCGATGACCACGTCGGTCCTCTTGGTCCGGTCTGTCCGGTCGGTCAGAGAGACGAGTTGATAAGTCGGGACCGACCGGACCAAGAGGACCGACCGGGTAGGGAGGAGCGACCGGGTAGGGAGGAGCGACCGGGACGAGAGAGGTCTGGTAAGTCAGATTGGAAGGAAATCCTTGATAAAAAGGCTGTTGCGGATAGTTAAGATGGATCTGAGATGGACTGTTCTGAAACGGGGGAAATTGAACAGGATTAGGGAAGATATTCTGATAGAATGCTTTAAAACTTTCGTTCCCAGTGTTTTTCAGATCTGAATCCCCAGACATCTTATACCAGAGTATGTATGAATAGACAGGACCTTTGAAAAATTCAATTAAATAAAAAACTTATCTGTTTTTAACAGATAAGTGATTAGTCAACCCGTTTCTTACGTTTCAAGTAACCGAAAACCCTGTGAAGAAAAATGGTATGAATATATGATTCGTTATCTTTCATAATGGCAAAATCAGGATTGTCATTGACGTAGTATAAGCATTTGGGAAGCTTACAGAAGACTTTCTGAAATCCACGTAACTGGTTTCGACTCAGGTCAAGCTTCTTAAGATTGATGAAGTACTTTAGGTTATCAGGAACTTCAGTCAGACAGTTATCTGTTAAACTAAACTTTGTAAAGACCAGATTCATCCGGTTCAAGATCAGGAGATCGATGATCTGACGTAACTCGTCAGTATTAAGACCGTAATCGTTCAAACTTAGCTTCATCTCTTCGTTTCCACTAAGGTAATACTGGTAGAGGATCGAAAGCTCTGTGATTATCAGTTGTCTTAGATTCCTCTTATTCTTATTTTCGTAATCGATCTGTAAGAATTTGTATGGAAAGATCGGTCTGGCATATTTAAACTTCGGATCTAACTTGAGTTCTCTCTTCTCTTTCCGTTTTTTTCTGTCCGAATGATCTTCTTTCCGTTCGGTCGGTCGTCTCTCGTCCCGATCGTCTCGTCGAGACGAGTCCCGATGAGACGAGTCCCGATGAGACGATGTCGGATAAGGATCGTACTTATCCGATCTCCTCCTTTCTGTCAAGTCTGGTCTTTCCGATCTTCTCTTTGAATCTTCAGAAGAAGACCGGGGAACCGGTTCGGGAGGTAACATCTGATAGTAGGCTCGAGGGTCGAAAGTCGGACCGGCCCGAGGGTCGAAAGTCGGACCGGCCCGAGGATCGAAGAGAAAAGGAGCTTGCCCGACCTTAAAAGTGTCAGGTAAAAAGGTAAAAGGCATCTGGTTTCCGTAAAAAAATCCGAAATTAGGCGAAACCAAATTTGGAAGAGGTTGTGGCTGTAGTTTCAGGATCTCTTGTTCCGTATCGTATTTCATCAGATCAGATGTTTCTTTCTCTTTTAAGTTACTCGGTCCTCCTTCCTTTACACTTGGCGTTACAGGGGTCGATCCTTGCTTTACGCTTTGTGTTAACGGGGTTGGTCTCGTAACCGGGGTCAACCCTTCAGGTCTTCTTACCGTTGAAGGTCGACTCGACTCTGACTTTCCTGGGATAACCAGAAAGTCAGGGTAGATGTCACCCGGTAAAGGAGTTCGAGGAACCTTAGAGGGAGGCCTGGCCATATCTGGTTAAACTAAATAGGGTATCAAAAACTTAAATAATCAGATATTTTTCCTTTATCACCAGTTTTGCCCTCCCAGCTTCCTCTCCAGGTCCAGATAAATAATTTTCGATCTACCTAAATGGGACATAAAAAACACCATCATAGGAGACACAGCCACGACGGTGGCAGATGTGACGATCATCATAAGAAACATAAACACCGGTGCGACGATCGGTGTCGTCGAGACGGATGTTGTGACCGTCGCAACGACTGTTGCGAGCGGGTGGCTTGTCCTTTACCATTAAGCTTATTTAACCCTCCAAACGATCCGTTTGCTAACGTTCCCTACCCGATCTCCGGGGGCTGTCGTCCGGCTTACATCGGTCGGTGCTGTGACCGCCGGGACTGTGGCGGCCGATGTGGTCGGAAGCGGGACCACCATCGGAGACGTTGTCGGGACGGGTGTCGGGAAGCGTGTTGCTATCCGATTCCCCTAAACTACAATCTCATCCCGACTGTAGCTTCCGACAAGTGCTGCCGATACATCACAATTGGTCTAACCAGCACGCCCAATCCCGCCACCTTCACGGCTGCCGGTACCGTCATCACCTTCACCAACACCATTACGAACACGAGTATCTACCCGTGGGCCGGTCCTGTTATCTTAGTCAGTAAACTCTTAGGCAATATCAACCTGGGCTTCCAAGCCTTGGCCCCCGGCACCAGTTACACGACGACGGCAACATATACGACCGTAGCCAACGACCTCTTGACCCCTCAGTTGGCCGACTCAATCTTCGCCCTCCTGTCGGTCGAAGACTGCCGCCAGGTTCGGAGCTTAATCATCACCCCCAGTGTTAATAACGGAAACGCCTACTTACAGACGGCCATCACCGCCACGACTATCTCCGTGTCGGATACACCCCCTGGAACGACCGCAGCAGCCAACGTCGTCTTAACGGTGACAGGAACGACCAACGTGACCAGTATCACCATCGCTGGAGTGACCACGGCGGGTAACGTCGCCACCTACACCGTCGGAGCTCTGGCCCTCAACGGAACGAACACCCAGACGTTAGCCTTCACCGCCTCGTCCGTCCCAGCCACTTTAACCCTGACTGTAGCCAGTGCCACCTACAACAGCAACACCAACTCCAGTTCGACCTACGTATCGTAAAAAGATCCTTTTTTACCACCAGACTGTCGTACCTACATCTAGGTACTATAAACCGATCCGTAAGATCAGAAAAAAATGAGTCTCTGGTTTCAACACCTTCGGAACCAAGCGGACATGACCTTACTGGACCGATCGGACCGATCTAGGCAAGAGGACCGATCGGACCGATCGGATAGAGAGGACCGATCTAGGCAAGAAGACCGATCTAGGCAAGAGGACCGATCGGATAGGGAGGATCGGATCCAGAAAGAAGTCTTTGGATACTTGCGCACCGATAACTATTCCCGACTCTTCCCTCTACTCACCCGGTTGACCGATAAGACCCTGATCCAACGGATCTTGGAAGACGTCATCTTAAAGGAGCCGTCTGCCATCCAGTACTACCACCTCTGTCGATCTCTCCTCCCAGTTCTCTCCACAGAAACGATCGATATCGAGCCGCCCGTCGGTTTCTTCGCTTCCAGTCCGTCTCTCTGTTCCGTCCCCTTTGTTAATCCCGGTTCAACCTGTAAATATAAGTCCAGGTGGCGGGGGGACGTCCACTACCGGTACAACGTCCGGATGGTCAACTATCAGATCGATCCGGCAGGAAACTACATCATCAGTGGGGACGGGAACCAGATCGTCACCCGGAACTTTACGACCTACTTGGAAGGGTTCAGACCAAAGGGGGATCCTTCTGGATCGGCCGTCAAAGAACTGGTTCCGACCCGAGCTTTCCCTTTTCCCTACTACATCTCCGGTCTGGAAGACGTCCGATTCTTCAGAGAGAAAGAGTTTGTCTGTACGAGTTTAGAGTACAATCTCGGGAATAAACCCCAGGTCTGTTACGGTCAGATCGTCGAAGAGACGGAGACAAAGGCTCGGGCCGACATCGTTCCCCTGACCATCTATCCCCTCGGGTGTGAGAAGAACTGGTTACCGTTCTACGACGAAAGGTCAGGCAAAGAAGGGTTGAAATTCATCTACAAGTTTGATCCTTTGACCATCTACGACTACTCAGAGACGGGAGTTCTGAGGGAACCAGAGATCTTTTCTGGTATCCGATTTAAAGAGTGGCGAGGGTCGGCCTGTCCGATCTCTTTCCCTCTATCTCTCTCTGATGAGAAGATAGACGGGTGGTTACTAACCGTTCACCAGGTCTACGAAACTAAACCTCGGATCTACTACCACCGGTTCGTCTGGTTGAGCAGAGATTTCACTCAGATCCGGTATACCCCCCTCTTCAGTTTTAGAGACCAGACGATCGAATTCAACCTGAGTATCTGTCTAGAGAAGCATTACAATAAGCTAGAGGCAGAAACGATCTTGTTAACCCGGTCGTATCGGGACCATTCGGCAGAAATTGATCGAATAGATCGGTGTTATGTCGAGGAAACCCTGCTCGACCGAACGAAGTCCGAACGAAGTCCGGCATGAAGAGAACCTCAACTAAGCCGAAAAAAGAAGTCCCCAGAGGAGATACCCTTCCTGCCTACATCCGCGACTACATCCGAATCAATCCGGATGCTCAGATGAAGAAGACGTACAAGTTAATCTGGCGGCCAAAAGCTCCGGCTAACTACCTAATTCAGGGAGCCGATCTGCTCCAGGTGGCAGGGGCTTCCGCCTTGACCCTCGATCTGATCGGGGCAACCCTCGATCTGACCGATCTCCAGGTTAACAACATGGGTATCTTGAATGAGCTGAAATCCCTCTCCATCTACTACGTCAAGACGATCTACGGTCTCGACGGTCTACAGAACCTCCAGTCCTTGTCCTTGACTAAATGTGGTTTAACCGATCTACCGGAGCTTCCTAGACTAAGAGACTTAACGGTTATCGCCTGTGAAAACCTATCTTTAAAGACATTAGACTTCCCTTCCCTCACTCGGTTGGAACTGTCGACCTGTAGTCGAACGGGTGGGCTTATCCTTCCCGATCTCTCCCGGTTTCCCATGGTTACCGACCTGAATTTGGATCTGAACGGTCTAAAGACCTTACAGAAGGCTGTCCAGACGTTGCCTCTTCAGGCCCTGTCTCTGGTCGAAAACTTCTTCAAAAAGATCCCTCTGGTCTTACGGTCCGTGCCAACGTTACAGCGGTTAAACTTAGCCTCTAACGAGATTACGGAGATTCCGGCCTGGTTTTCTACGTTAGAAAACCTGGAACGTCTCGATCTGACGGATAACAAGTTGACCCGATTGGACCGGTTGGGGAACCTCCCTCGGTTGATCGACCTGAAAGTGGGAGGTAATCTCTTCCGTGAAGATGCTTTATCTGATTTCTTCCGTACAGAGACAGCCCAAGAGATCAGATACCTTTCCTTACAGGAGAATGAGATCGAACAGATCCCTCCAGAGATCGTCAACTGTCAGCAGTTAGAGGTCCTGGATCTGAGTTTCAACCCGATTAAGGACCTCCCCGCCTACCTGAACGACCTTCCTCACTTACGCGTCTTGTATCTCCTCCCATCCGATAATACGAATGAGATGCCCATAGGCACCTTTCCATTTCAGATCTTAACAACTCGGACGGAAATTTGGACGTACGAAACAGACTTAAGTCTGTCTGACTGAAATTTACCCGATGACGGAAGAGCTTTCTAGAGTAAGAGGATCCTCTTATCCTAAATGCACGGTTAATATCAAAAATGGATGTCCAGACAGACGTCAAAAACCTTCCGAAATTGAAAGGGAAATTTACGTATGAAGGAAAGCAGAACCTTTTAACGGCGAAAGACTTTCCGGAACTTCAGGCTTTGAAGACCCTAAAGATCAGTGTGCCATCCCATGTAACGATCGATCTACGCCGATCCTCTGATCGGCATCTCTTCTCTTCGCTGAAGCAGCTAACGGTAAAAAACGCTGAAAAGCTGATCGGTTTAGACACTCTACCCTTGACAACACTCAAACTTTCGGCCTGTCGATCGGTGAAAAATATTCCCCATCTTCCTTGTCTAGAGACGTTCTCAATGGATGAGTGTGACCGGTTGGATCTGAAACGGTTGAGCTTACCAGGTGTGAAATCCCTGACGTTATGTACCCGCGCTTATTCTAAAGGTCGACAGCCGCCAGGTAGTAAAAATACGGCTCGGTTCCCCGATTCTTACCGAGCCTTTCCTCTCCTCTCCGATCTGAACTTAGATCTGAATGGATTTACGGATCTCTTGTCCCCATTCCCAGAAAGACTTCGTCGCTTGACTTTACGGAACAACTATCTGACAAGAGTTCCTGATGGTTTTGAAGCCCTTACCAGTCTGGAAGAGATCGAACTGGCTTACAATGAAATCACTGTTCTACCCGCGTATTTTGCCACCTTTTCCCACCTGACCCTACTGGAACTGAGTCACAACAAGATCCAGCAGCTGAGACCCCTTGCCGGCTTACAACATCTGAAAGAACTGGTCTTACGAGACTGTTCCCTAACAGATCAGCTGGTTAAAAGTCTGATCTTACAGATTCCCCGATCGGTCGAACGCCTCGATCTCAGTTTAAACGAGATTACGCAATTTCCCGTTGAAATTATCCGATTACATGACCTAACGTTCTTAGATCTGATAGAAAATCCGATTGCAAGCCTCTATGCCCTGTCTTTCTTACCTAAGCTGAAAGTTGTTCTAGTCTTTACGGACGAACTACCTGACTCTATTACGACAGGAGACTATCCGTTCCGCCTCTTTGACGAGCTCGATCAGGTTAAAGAAATTTTCCCAGACATATATCAGGCCGTAGACGGAGGGGCTTGCTGTCGCTACGATGGCGACTAGACGTCAAAACTTATGAATTTTCATAAGTTTACCGTAACAGGTAGTACGGCTGCCAGTTGACCAAGCGGAGACTGGCAAATTCATGTTTCTGATCCGTTTTAATAACGACAGCCTGATCCTGGTACGACAGGATGGCATCCGTCACGTCCTTAATGTGCTGGACCCGCTCCTTATGTCGGTGGAAGAAGGCTTCCCGTTTCTTGTCGTCGATATCGACGAAGTGGTTAAAATCCTTCCCGTAGTTCCGTCGCATATGGCGGCCGATGTCCAGCTTCTTAACGAAACGTCCCTTGTCGTAGAGGTAACCAGAACCGTCCCGATCTTGTAACAGGAGACCAGAACCGTCGGCCGTGGAACTGACGTGGTGGATGTTCTTGGGTAGGGGATCGTGATGGCCGACCAGGCCTTCCGTCAAGAGGGTCCACTTCCAGGTAGTCCGGGAGAAGTCTTGGGGATACTTCGGTTTCAGATAATATACCCGACCGGATCTATCGACCCCGTATAGGAAACCGTGGTGGTAGATGATGCGGCATAACGTCTGGTTATTTGTTACAAACACCCGTTTTTCCGACCGGTCCGTCTTCTCGACTAAGATCCGGCCGTCTTTCAGTAAGTGGAGGAGAAGACAGCCGCTGTACGTGGCGATATCGATCACCCGGTCGTGTTTATCCCGCTTCTTGTAGACGTACTTGCCGTCGACCAGCTTGCCCGGGGACGACCGGTCGTCTAAGTGTCGACCTCCCTGATAGTGGGGTTTGCCTTCGAGGAAGACCAGGTTTCTACGATTTCCGTCGGAAGACCAGCTCTCCTCTGATTCGAAGGGACTAGTTCGGGTCGACGACTGGGAGACGATGTTGGGGACTTCATCCGTCTCCGTACCGTGTGTGTTCCGTTCAATATCCGTCTCCGTTATTGAAAAGGGTCTCCCACGATTCCGGGGAATCGAACGGCCCCTCGAGTAACGGGTCCCACGTTTCCCATGCCTCTTGTCGTGCTGGTGGGAGATTTTTTTTTTAGGTTCGTAATCTTCATCGATCAGACTGTCTATGTAGTCGTCGTTTCCAGAGAAGGAACCGACCAGATCGAAGCCTCTGTTTTGGAGGTGGACCGGTTGCTTGATCTGTTCCGGAATGATCGTCTCTTCCGGATCCGGCCGCTTTCCCCGGTCGGGGATTAAATCTGGATAGATCTCCGGTTCTTGACGGACCGGAGGTTGCATCTCCTGAATCCGGTTGAGCGCCCCATTCAGATCGACGGTAGTGTCGTTTAAGCAGACGACGTTCCCCTGCATGTCGTACATACAGTGACCGGATGGACAGGAGAGCTGGCAGGCTAAGAGGCGATCTTTCATATCTTTACTGGGTGGACCGACCGGTTTCATGGAGGTTGAACTGGGAGGACCGACCGGTTTCATGGAGGTTGAACTGCCACCGCCACCGCCACCGCCACCGCCACCGCCACTGCCACTGCCACCGCCAGTGTACCGGTTAACGACCATAGCGACAATCACGAGGATGATCCCAAACAAACTGATCAGGAAGATCACCGTCACTGGTATTAACCATCCCATTTTAACTTAAGGTAGTTTTAATATTATCATAAAATGAACGAGATCTCTATTTTAGCTACCGTCTTTCAGAACCAGTTGAAGCTGGTCGAATACCGGGGCTTCAGCCTGCCCCCCTGGCAACAGACAGCCAAGACGTACACGGAGGAGGAGTTTCTCAACCTCTTAGCGAGAAATAATGCCACGACGGAACGGAAACAACGGAGTTTCTTAACGACCCTGTATGAGACGCCGTCTAGTGACATGGCATCTAGTGACATGACGTCTAGTGACATGACGTCGAGTACCCCGTTCTTATCGGATCGGATCGACCAGTCCGACTCGACGGCCCGGAAGCTCCTCGTCTTCTATTCTGCCAATTCGAGTAAGACGGATACGCAAGACGTAAAATCCTTCAAAGCCGAATGTTTCAAACACAAGGTGACCGACGCCGTCTTCATTACGGGGGACAACCTGATCGCTGGGGCGGTAAGAGAGTTGGAGAAGATTAAGATGTACCCGAAACCAGGCCGATTTCAAGTCTTTCGAGATTCCGACCTGATGTTCTGTCCGATCGAACACATCTTGACACCCAAACACGAACGGATTCCGACAGACGGAGTTGCTCCCTTATTAGCGGCCCTTCAGACGTCGACCAACAAGATGCCCTTCATCTATTCGAACGATCCGATCGTCAAGTGGTACGGTTGGACCGTCGGAGACATCATCAAGATCTACCGGGACGACAACACGAAGATCACGGTGAAGAAGTCTTATCAGTACCGGGCTGTCGTTCCCATGGAGTTCAAGTAGCTTATCGGATGAAAACATAAAAGGTTTTATGTTTTAAGACCTGTTTGATCGTCTGTTTCTCTGATACGGAGAGATCAGCTTAAGAAAAATGACCGATTTTTACGTCAGCCAGATCGAAGCAGATCTGGACGGGCTAATCCAGTATGCCAGATCGATCGATCTCTTCGGTCTGAAAGGAAGACCAGACGATCTTCGAACTGTCCAATTGGACGGGATTTTCCTATCTGCCTCAGATGTTGATCTGATCTTCTCTTACATCCGAGGCAGGAACTGGCGGTTAAAAAGCCTAGAATTGACCAATAACAGTCTAAAAACCTTTCCAGACCAGATCTGTAACCTAGAAGATCTAACCTCTCTCCAGGTAAGACAGAATGAGATAGGAAGTCTCCCTGAGTCGATCGGAACCTTGATAAATCTGAAATATGTATCTTTCTTTGGAAATAGGTTGATCGACCTACCTTCAACGTTCGGTAACCTGATCAGTCTGGAGATCGTTGGCTTGGGTAAGAACAGGTTGACATCCATTCCGGAATCGATCCGGAATCTGAAAAAATTAGAAGTCTTATCTCTAAACAGGAACCGGTTGACAGGGCTACCTACCTGGCTTGGCGAGCTGAAAAAACTTAAGATCTTCTCCTTTTCGGACAATCAGGTTCAATCTTTCCCCTTAGTCCTCTACGATCTGGTTTGTCTCACCGACCTTGATTTCCGGAATAATCAGATGATTATCGAATCGGCTAATCTAATCAGGAATTTCCCTGATCTACGTCTACTCTGGTTTATGGAAGGGAACCGAGCCATCTTCGACTATTCTGATCTGTTGAAGATAAACAGAATGAATATCTATCTTCAGTTCCTCGATTCCGAGCAGATTTCTGACGTAACGAAAGATCGAAGGAAAACTTATAGACGGATAGATATCCGTTAAGAGATCAGAAATAACTGATTTTATTAGAAAATCAGGAAATAACTGATTTTATTATCTACTTCCACGATTTAAAAAGAGAAGTTTATAGACCATGACTGAACTTTTTAATAAGGAAGATAGAACGATCCGGAGCTACTTTACGCAAAGTAGATCTTTTAATTGATTTCTTTTTTTCCTCCCTCGATCAGTAAGAAAGAGAAATGGAGCCTGATATAGCCAACGCTTCTTCAAGTCCTATCGACGCTAAAACCGCAGAGGCTGCTACGCCTCCTGATTTCATCAGCAAGGTCGATCAGGCTCTGGAAATGTTTTCCCGATATACCGAAACGATTAAGAAACTCGGTCTGGAAAGTAAACCGGATAACACAGATACTCTCGAATTCTCCGACGTTAAACTATCCGACTTTGATCTCGAGGTTATCTTCTGCTATATTAAACAGAAGAACTGGAAGATTAAGACGATAAAGTTCTTTAACATTGGATTAAAGATGTTCCCCCGCCAGATCTTCCAGCTGAAAGACCTCGAAACCCTTCATCTCATCGAGAATATGATTGAAATGATACTCGATGAGATCGGAGAGTTGATTCAGCTGAAAAACTTAACGATTTCGGGTTACTATAGTAGAAGTCCACTTAAAAGTCTACCTGAAACGATCGGAAAGCTGATTAACTTAGAAACATTGAATGTTAGAACCAATAGGTTAACGAGTCTACCCGACTCCTTGGGAAGACTGGTTAACCTGAAGGTGTTAGATATCGGAAATAATAATATTCGAACCTTCCCATCTTGGATTAAGAACTTGACCCAGCTGAAAGAATTTATTTTTGATGAAAACGGAATGACCATCCATGAGGATGATCTGATGAGTCTCCCGCCTCTTAGAAATTTCGACTTTGCGGAAGGGAATACAATTGTTACCGATGGTCTCGTTTTGCGCAAACCTCTGGCGCCTGGCTCGTTAATTATCGATAATGATTTTCCTAAATTTAATTTTGATGTTTATGGTGATTATGATTTTTATTATAAGAGTTGTTATTATAGTGCTTACTATATCATCGAAAACTACATATATTCAACATTTGAACGGATGAAAGGTGGTTTAATAAATGCAGGATTGAAACCAGAAGAAGCAGAAGAAATTATAAATAATATAAAGGAAAATCAAAACTTTTAACTATTAAAACCTTACGGGCTAAACATAATCTTTACGTTTAACGACGTAATTCGACTACCCTTAGGGAAGGCCAGAACGGTTGCTTTCCCTCTAAAATTACCTTTGAAAGGTAATTTTAAGCAAAATTGTCAGTTCCGTCGAACCGTCAGGAACCCGTCCTGGTATTCGACGTCGGTCAGACCTAGTAACCAGGGACTGACGACCGGGACGGGCTGGGTCGAAGCGTAGATAGCTACCCCTTGGGAGTGGCCGCAGCCCGTCTCCATAATATTGGTACAGAGACGAGCCAACAGGTCTCTGTACGGTAAGATCTCCTTCGTCTTCTTCAAGATGCTGATCAGACAGCGGGTGAAGAGGGAGCCGTTGGCACTCGATAAGGAGAGTTCGTCCTGTTGGGCCGACGTGATCAAGAGGATCTTCTTCCGTGTATGGAGGCCCGTCTCGTCTACGAAGAACCGATCTCCCTGTATCTGGTATAAAAAAGGGAGGGATAGGGAACTGGGGTGACAGCAGTCGAGGAGGAAGATAACATCTAAACAGACAGAGGCTTCAATAGCTCGCCGAACGGATAACCAGGGATAGGTCGTCTGATCGGGCAGGATCAGTTCTTCTCTAACCCCGTGTCCAGAGTAGTAGACGAGGAGGTGGTCGTTTAAGATGTAGTGGGGTTGTAGAGCCTCCTGTAATCGGGTCGTAAAATCTCCTTGTGTCTTCACTAACTCTGTATCTTCCAGCAAGTCCTGGTGGTTACTGATGACCTCGTTGTCCATGGCGTCGACCCGATCGACGTCGGTGATCAAGACGGAGGAGAACCCCATATTTTGACTCCAGACGGACATCTCGTAGATGTCCATACCTACAGACGTTAGCGGGGCGTCTCCCTTTCCGTAACCGAACCCGATGATGATAACGTGGGGCATCGGGTTTTTTAGGCTTAAATGACCTTTAAGAGGCCTAATACCTTTCTTAAACTAGGTTTTACGCAGAAATGACGGAAGATTTCTCCGACCAGACGATCTGGAAGGAAGGGCCGACCTACTGGCAACACCTGAGCCCCCAAGGCACCGACGCCTGGTTGGCGGCAAGGAAAGGTCGCCTGACCGCTAGCAACTTCGGCACAGCTGTCGGGCTAAATAAGTTCTGTTCAGCCGAAAAGTTTGCTGAATCTCTCGTGGAGCAGAAACCACTGCATATATCAGAGAAGAGTCGGACGGCTATGGCCTTGGGAACAGAGATGGAGCCGGTCGCTCGAGCCTGGTATGAGAACGACCGGAACGTCACCGTTGAAGAGATCGGTCTGGTTGTCCCGAAGTGGGATCCCCGTCTCGGGGCGTCGGTCGACGGCGTCATCGTTGGGACGAAAGGAGGCGACTGGAAAGGAGACGACTGGAAAGGAGACGAC
>Ga0116230_10002217_pt1 | contig 18710 bp, 11 predicted proteins | sample S1TSphfallax_3_FD_88678 | JGI IMG/M metagenome (GOLD analysis project Ga0116230, IMG submission 88678) | Host-associated microbial communities from peat moss isolated from Minnesota, USA - S1T2_Fd - Sphagnum fallax MG | ecosystem: Host-associated > Plants > Peat moss > Unclassified | place...
AGAATAACCACAAATAACCATTTATATCCACTAATATAATAGTCATTAATAAACATCAATATCCACCAATAAAATATCCATCAATAGCCATTAATATAATAACAACCAATTACCATTAATAAAATAACCACCAAGAGCCATTAATAGAGTAACAACCAATAGCCACTCATAGAAGAGTCATCAATAGCCATTAATAAAATAGCTATCAATAACCATTAATATAATAACCAACAATAACCATTAATAGAATAACCAACAATAACCATTAATAAAATAACCAACAATAACCATTAATAGAATAACCAACAATAACCATTAATAAAATAACCAATAATAGCCACCAATATAATAGGTACCAATAGCCATTAATAACCACCAACAACCCTAATAAAGAACAACCAATAGCCATATATCAATAGCTGGAAATAATCTAAGGTGAAATAACTAAAATAAGCAAAAATAATTTAGAATAACCAAAAGTAATTTAAGGTGAAATAACAAAAAATAACCAAAAGTAATTGAGAATAAGGATAAATAGCCATAAATAATGTAGGGTGAAATAATTTACATTAATGAAAAATAGTCGTATAATAATTGAAAGTAGCTTAACATAGGTAGCACTATTATATTTGCAAAAATCTTATCCATTTATTAAACTTTTTTTTTTCAAAATAATGGTCATTGAAATGTTATTGAATAATGATATTCAATCTTATTTTTGTTCAAATGATTTTACACTTTCAAAAGAAAATAAATGTAATTATGTACATTATTGATTTTTAAAAAAAAACTCAAATCATTTCATTTGAACAAAATCTCAATAAAATACGAATTTTCAAAGTTTATGTTTTTATAATGTTTAAAATGAAATATTTGATAAATTGAATGTAGTGTAACATATTATCATAACAAATGAGGTGGCTTGATGATAGGGGTGTTTGCTTTCACCTTGAAGGTCAAAGGATCAAACCTTATAAGTGGTGTTGTGTGTAACAATGGAAAGTTGACCAAATATTCTCCTATCTAATCACTTAGAATAGGTGCCTAGGTTGATTGTGTGGCCTACCTACATAGACTAGGTTTTTAAATCATGAATTTATCAATAATATTATTATTAAATAATCTAATTTTAATTGATTTCCATGCTGGTAAGTTAATTAATTAACAAGTGAATGGCTTGGTAAATTTTTATTTCACTAGGTACTAGTGAAACAATTCATTGTCCGTAGTAACTAGCCCCCATTCACTAAAGGGTTAAACAATTTCACCAAGTGAAAATGTCCAAATTCACTAAAAATCTAATGAAACCCAAAGTGAACTAGGACGCATTTTGGTGTAATGTATGCTCTTACATTTTCTTGAGAGTGGCTACAACTAAGATATTCGAGCTAGGAATGTCAAAAAGTTAAAGGTGTAAAAAAGTTTCTGGTACCCTTGAAGAGGCCATAATCACATTCTAAACCTTAGCCTTAATGTCCATCTAACTTCCATTGGAAAATGGTGTGTCAACATCCGATACTTGATTCAAAAGAGTTGGTTTTCCTTATAATTGATCATATAATTATTATGACAAAGACTTAGGGGGAGATACTAATTGGAACTCAAAAGGGGCATCTTGAACATCAGAAAATAAAATCGACATTAAACTTGTTGTTTTGGATTTTTTCTTCGAGCTCAAAGGATTCTTTATTGGACTCCTCTTCCCAAGTGACAAACTTGATGTTTGGTCCGAATTATGGCCTCAAACATCTATAAATATTTGAGCTCCTAAATGTAAAAAACAAAGTCAATTCTGGTAGTGGAAGGTTTGGTTTTGGTACTTTTCAGTACCGATACCAAAAGGTATAGAACTAAAATGCACATTCGGTGGTTATTGTGTGCCTTCCCCTTAGATGTCTAGCATGGAGTCTAGATCAATCGATGTGCCTTGGGCAAGTGCTTTTAGTGATGTTAACTTCATCTTTGAATCCAGGTTGAAAAACTCCAAATCATTAGGGTTTAATTCCAATAGTTCGATTTCCGGTTCCAAAAGGAACCATTTTCATAGTAGGATGTCTACTAGTTGTGCAGGACCGAAATTTGGCTCCTTTCTTGCCATCAACTTTGAGGGCATCACAAAATCCCAGATGCGATTGTACAAGTTATAAAAGATGATAAAAGATGAGTTAATATGCTTCCGTTCTTCTACCATTGTCACAAGAAACGTCAATTTCTTTATAATGTAGGTTGTTCTATTCCTTTTTGCCAAATTGCCCTTGAGTTATATAGTTTTCTAGCATTCCTTTTGCACAATTGCATCTTTCGATGCAAGCCTAATGTACATTTCCATGACTTCATCTTACTTATAGTTTGGTGGAATTGTGATTTTGGCATTAGGAAGGCGTAACATTTCATCGACGATCTTTTTAGTAATGGAAATCGGTTACCCTTGTACCACCGAATCAATTCTTTTGAGGGTGTACCAAGTGATGCCTTATAACCAGGCCTTCACCATTAGCTGCATTGGGGTAAGCCGAATATTGACGAAACATAAAACTCCAACATGTTTTGCCTAATAACATCGCTCCCTCTCACCTAATTTTCAAAATGATCCATTTCAATAAAGACTAACTTATCTCTCCTTCTCAAAGTCATTAACATGTTGCCCTTTTTTTTTCCCTCTCAACTTCAAAATCTGGTTTTGGTTCAAGACTTTTTTATTTTGATTGAAAGCTCTTGAGGGCTTTCCTTCGTTCTTCTCTTACTCTCTCCAACTTTTGTTGTTTTTTAGCTAGCATTTGCTTCGTCTTTGTTAATCGTTCCCCTCATCTTAACATTAGATGCTAAAATGCTAAAATCAAAATGTAAAAAAATTCAACAACAATAGTAAATATAAAATTTTGAAGTCCTTTTATAGGTGTTAGAAGGGATGAACGTGACGCTTCAATAGGGAATTGATTTGGATGAAAAAGGTGATGGTTGGGAAGTGGAATTATGCGTCGGTTCTTGGCCAAATTGGTTCGAGTTAACAAACATGAATGAAAAGACATTTTGGATGAGAGTAGGATTTGTCACAACCCTAGCCTTGGGCTCGTGACCAAGGCAAGGGCTTGCAAAGGTGCGGGCCAAGTATGAAGCCCAAGAGTCACATTTCATGCTCCCGAGAGTGCAAGAGAGTGTGAGGGAATGAACCCTCATACTCCCAAGTGAACTCCCACTTTGGGAGTTGAAGTCTCAATGGACTCCTGAATGTTTAGAGAGTGATTGCAAGGGTCAAAACCCAATGGATTGAAGAGTATTTTATATCATTGAAAATTTATTCAAACGTAGATGTTTAAAATGGGCTTGCATGACCCATTTGGACACCTAACACACAAGTTATAACCAAAAGAAGGGCCAAAAGTGAAATTGCCAATTTGACTCCCAACCACTGAAAGTCAAGAATCACCTTGATTCCCTTACATGTAGGTGGTTTACGACTTGTTGTTTGGTTTGTATAAGTCCGTGTGAGTAAATGAAGTGCTTGTCAATCTTCCTAGTCCCATCTTGGAGCTCGAACACGTCCTTTTACCCCTAAAGTGCTACGAGTTAGGGAGCGTGCCCTAACTCCTTATTCTTCCGTTGTTTTCACCTCAGACTCACATTTGAGTCTATCAAAGAGCTTGGGAATGTGTCAAGATTTCTCATCCATGGGACAAATATCATTATTATTTTTAGTGGTGGATTCCACCTAGTTAAAATCATTTGCAAATTCCTGAATGTCAAAATTTGTTAGTTTTTTTCCACACCCACTTATCTTGGTTGATGTTCCCTAATCAAATTCCAATTTGGGTGGAGGGGATTTTTTTGCATGTTTGGTTATTTTGGTACTAATTGCCAATTTGGTTTCTCTTATATTGGATCCCAATTTGGTTCTTCCAGACCAAATCCATTTTCGACCTTATTGGTATTAAATACCAATTCAATACCAACTTTTCATTTGGTTATTCTTGTACTAACTCCTTGTTCAGCTCTTTCAATGTTAATTCCTTGTCCGATTCTTCCAATACCATGTCTTTTTTTGCTTATTCTAATACCAAGTTTTTGTTTAATTACCAATTTTGTCATGACCCTAGCCTTGGGCTCACAACTAAGGCAAAAGAATGGAAAAGCTACAAGTTGAAAGTGCAACCTAAGAGTCACATTTACATTCCCAGGAATGTGAGGGAATGAACTCACACTCACAAGACTCACCACAGCCCAGACTTGGGGGAAGCCACCAGCTTCCTCCTTATAGTATTATTTGTGCTTGGCCACGGGTCCTGTACCCAAATGTCATTTTGTCCCAGGATTCCCAGGTTGTGAATCCCGAGATTCCCTAAATTGGGATTCCCACGACTTTGGAGGACCATAATGTTTTGTGAAAATCTCTAATTGAAATTAGATATGAAGCAAAGTTCTAGCCCTTGTCAAGAGCTTTCCAACGATATGTGGCACGCCACCTACACATAAGTAAATCAGGGCAATTCTTGACTTTCAATGATCGGGAGTCAAATTGGCAGTTTGACTCTAGCCTTTTTTTTGGCCATAACTTATGTTTCAAGTACCCAAATGGCCCATGAGAGCTCATTTAAGACATCTAAGTTCTAAAAGCTTTTCAATGGTATTAAAAAAAAATCAATGCAATGAGTTTTGACCCTTGAAATCGCCCTTTGAAGATTTGGAAGTCCATCGGGACTCCAACCCCCAAAGTGGGAGCCCACTTGGGAGTGTGTGGGTTCATTCCCTCACACTCTCCTACACCTTTGGGAACATGATGTGGGCTTCTATGTTCAAGACCAATGTGTAGACAAAAATCACATGACATTTAAACGACAATCTTCTATATGTACAAGTTAGTTCAAATGTCTTTTTATGTGATACAGTTAAAAAAACAAAGGATAATAAGTAATTGCATGCTTACCCATAATGGTAAGCTTACAATAATTAATTTACATGGTAACCAACAACATGCAATTTTTTTCTATTGCTAGACATTCTAATGTAATGTTGGCTTGCTTAGAATCTACCCCAAAAAGGGAACAACATTGGATGTAATCTTGGGTTGTAACTTGTTTAAGGATTTTCCAGCTAAATCACACAAGGGCACCCCAACCAAGGAGAAGGGGACACCACAAGGGAATAGGGCCATCCAAACCCATGAAAGGGTTGTTGAAACAAAGGACAATTTTATGATGGGGAAGGAACCTTGATATGTACAGGGAATATTATGCTAAAAATAAAGTAGTAAGGCATATTGTTGAAGCTTAAGGAGGGTCAAGGGAAGGAAGTAGGTGAGAAATAACAAAACATAAAGTTATAAGTCAACAATGCAAGCTGACACCAATTGTAGTAGAAAACCCCCCCTTTTTAACCAAAAGTTTTCAACTACACAACATGTGCAATAACTATGTTTCAATTAATATTTATTTAATTCTAAAATAAAATTATGGCAATTACCAATTAAGTCAACTTGTCTACTATATTGGTATATAGTTCAAAGCATTTGTCAACTAGGTGGTCATTTTCTAAATATTCCCAACATCAACAATGTCTCCAAGTTAAACGTTCAATTATGTTAGTAAACAATGTAAAACATGTTTCAACTAAAGGGCCATTTTCAAAATATTCTTGGCATCTTAGGTTCTTTAATTGGCACATAGTCAAGACATTACTAGTGTTCAACTATTTTGTGACACCATCAACACACATATATGGATGATAAAATGTTAAACAATCAGTAGGCAACTTTAATTTTAATATTTATTTAAAATTATGATAACATTAACTTACATGTAAATTTCATTTATATAAGTGAATGATTTTTTTTTCATATAATATTAAACTTTAATTTCAAAAGAGAATTAAAAATATATGTTAGTATTAATGTTTATATATGTTCAATACAAAATATAATTTATTATTTTTATGTAGATCATTACAACGTATCAAGTAATGATACATAATCAATAATGTTGTGCAACTATAATGTTTATTCATTTTTATACACATGTTATCTTTATTCATTTTTAAATATGATAAAAAATCATTAAATATTAATGTACCCTATGTCATTGGCCCAAGTTTGAATGCATTCAATTGAATTTTCCTTCCAAACCCCTTTTTGCAATTTTTAAAAATTTCCAATGACAATACCCATTAATACTTCAATAATATTGTTCACATTTTAGGTTTCAAAATTATAAAATCTACGTTATTAAATCAACCTTAGTGAGGGCTTTCCAATAATACCAAGAATGCCCCCATGTTTCAATATAGTTTCAATCTTGGTTTTTTTTTTAATTCAATGAAAAAATGGTTCAATAATCGATAGAGTCCACACCATAACTCTCAACATTATAAACCAAATCAATGCACCCCTATTCATGGAAAACTTTCTAATGATAAATCCCATATCATAACCTAAAACACTATGGTTTGGGAGATTTCATTAGGACAAAACAAAACAAATTATCTTCTTTCATGGATAGATAATGTAACATGTGTTGTTGGCCCCAAGTGTGAGCACACTCAACTCATTTTCCCTTCTAAACCCAAATTTTTTGTAATTTTTTTGAATTTTCAACAATAAAATTCATTCAAAATTCAATATCTTCCACATCTTAAATATGAAAATTATGAAATAAACTTCATTAAATTTGATTAGCAACTATTTTCCAACAACACCAAGTACACCTTTGCATTTGAATATAATTTTTATTTACGATTTTATTAATGTTTACTAGGAAAACGATTCAATAATCAATAACCTTTACATCATAGCTCCAAAAACTTTCAACCCAAGTTAATGCACCCCTACTCAATGTTAGGTTTTCAAAAATATCAATAGCATTACATGAAGCAATTTGCTCTGGGAAAATTCAACATGATAAAACAAAACAAAACAAATTATCTACCTTCATAAATAAATAAAATTACATGTATTTTTTTCGTATCAAATGAATGGTTAGGTATGATGGTAGATACAAAATTCTTATCTTATATTTTAGTTAGAATTTGAACTTAAACATATTATGAAACTAAATATTAATAAATTATGTTCAAGCATATTTACTCATATCTAGGTTTATAACTTCAATCCAACCATGAAAAATATTTTTAAAACATCAAAACAATAAATTTGGCTATGTAGTTGAAGCTTTTACATAAAACAATATGTTATTTTTCCATACTTCCCAAAAACCAATCTTTTACAACAATCTTATGTCTTGCCAAAAGGGGTCACCTTAAAATAGTCCTATGATTAATTCAAATTCAAATGGTGATGAAAACAATGTAAACTAGCTAGTAAATCCTAGAAAAGTAACTAAGTAAGTAAGTATTAACTAACTAACTATTTACAATGAGCAATTACTCCCTTAACATATGATGCAAATACTTTTTGTGCATATGAGTAGTAAAATTTGATTTAAAAATAAAATTTAAAGAAGCTCTGAAATATAAGTTTGTTATAATGTGCATGTTCAATACACCTAATTATTATTTATATGTAGTCTGAATTTTAATTTACAACATATCATTTGATGATACATAATTAATATTTTGTGGAATTTTGATGTTTATTCATTTTTATACACATATATCTGAATATTTACTTTAAATTGCAATACAACTTCATTAAACATTAAACTATACATATTTATACCTATTTGTGTAAACTAATGGTTATGTACGATGCAAGTATTTTTTGTGCATATAAATATTTCAATTTAAATCCAAAATAAAATTTAAATATTTATTTGTTCAATATATGTAATTTATTATTTCTTTGTAAATCAAATGTTAGTATACAAAAAATCAAGTAATTATACAAAATTAATAATTTTGTGGAACTTTAATCTTTATTCAATAAAATTTTATTAACTATTAAGGGACATGTAAATGTGTTTTGTATACATGAATGGTTCATTGGTTATGTATGATGCAATTTTTTGTGCATATAAATATTACACTTTAATTTGAAAATAATTTAAAGAAAAATTGAAATATAAATCAACTTAATAATGTGTATGTTCAATACATGCAAATTTTATTAATTCTATGTAAATTCAATTTTAGTTTACAAATATCAAGTAATGTACTACGCCAAAAACACCCTTCAAAAGCTTCAAACAAGTCAGGAAGAGGAAACATGATTGAAAGTTATGCACATAAAATGCCATGCCTTGAATTGATTCTTGGATAGCCAAATTATAAGCCCATGCACACTAAAATTACATTTTGAACCCTTACTATTCATGTGAACCTTAACAACAACTAATTGGGAAAAAAAACCACCCATGATCATGAAGATAATGGGTTCTAGGATGTGAAGAGGGGGGATTAAGCTTCTACCTAGTACAAACACAAGTAATAGCAATTGGTGCAATAGGTTGAACCTCATGACCCTTAATATTTTGTTTACTTAAGTACTTTAAGCTCAATAATTCAATACATGTTAAACCTTATTCTTGGGTTAAAATCAATAATTGAACACTTGATCTTTAGCTATACCTTAGCACACCACTATAACATTTCATATCAAAGCATTTTCTAGTTGTAAACAATTAATACAAACCCAATGAACCTACCCTAGAAATGAAACAACAAGGTCATGTACTAAGTACCTTGACATCCATTGCATCTACTTCCTTTTTCATTAGCACTATTTGAATGAACCCCTTTAAACTTTCTTGGTGTCACTGAGCCTCCTATTGGATAATTCCTCATGTAGGATATTGTGGCTCTTATAAAGAAATAATGAATTTGTATACAAAAGCTTAGTTAATTCAAGATGTTGTGCTACAATAACAATTGGTTTTACAAAAAACATGTTACCTACACAAAAGCCTTTTTTTAGGGTTTGAAGCTCAAAACCTTAAGTCCGGTTTTCATCATCTTTGGTTGCCCTATGTTGTGTTTCTGCTAATCAAATGGGTGTGGAAAACTTCTAGTTTGTTGGCATTTTTGTTATATACTAGCATGTTTAGTTTATCTCTCTCATACCCCATAATTTCTCTAGCCTATTATTATTTGGTCAACGAGGTTGGATTGATAGATAAATCCGTACCTTTTGTTAAGGATGGGAAGCACGTCACATGTCATTATACTCAAAGGAAGAAGGCTGCTTCTATTGGACAATGTGGGGGTGAGTGTTCCTATTGCTTATTCTCGTGAATAAAATTGGGGTGACTATTGAATTGGGCATTATTTATTTAGAAAGAAGATGGTGAACTACAGAGAGGTAAGCTACTACTATGTTGTTGCTTAAGTCCCCACAACCTATCCTTGACAATATTCATGTTCCCCAACAAGGCAATTACTCATGCTTGTAAGCAACTTTATCTCTATTTTCCATCTAGGCATTCTCATCATCCTCCAGTGCCAATGGTCTTGCCATATGTTATAGGACAATCATGTAAGTATGCAAAAGTTTCATGCTTGGAAACCCATTTCGAACAAGATGTAAAGACAAGGGAACCAATTAGAAATTCAATTTGTTGGAATTATAAACTAAATGCTTTAATTTGTTGTCTGTGAATTACTGCATTTGCAAGGTGCACTTATAAGTGAACATGCAATTCTAGTGGCAATCTTTGAGAGTGATCTTGGAATGTTAGTCATCAACACCTCACAAAGATAGTCACATATTAGAATGAAATATGCACAAATAAAATCTTTGTGACATATGTTGTCCTTGAATGGTTGGAATCAATTCAAGCCATACAAGGGACCTTGCAAGATGCATAGATTTAGATGAAGTCAAACCTAATACTTCATGTGTACATGGACCATGGGTTTGTAGAAGACACACACACACATAAGATTGCAAGGGCTTGTGTGTGCAAAAAATAAATTAACGTATGGTATAACGGCTTACAAGATCAAATTTGTAAGGCAAAAATATTGGTTACAAGAAAATGACATTCTATACAAGTTGTTTCAAGCAAGTTGTTGATGTGAGTGTATGTTAATTGGGTTGCAGCTATCATGAAGACATTTATACGAAAATGATGCAAGTGTTATGTAGATGCATAAGTTTGTTTAATTGTGGATTGGGGTTATTATCATCAATGTCTTATGCGTGCTATCCAAAAGAGGATTATAATCCTTGCTACCATGCAAAAGGTAAAACAAATCCCTCATTGGATATTTCCTAGCCATACCCTCCTTTTTTTGTTGGTAGAAGGATTTTGCTCTTTAACACCCAACCTTGCTTGTAAAGGCAATTAGTTGTCAAAGGATCTCGAAAAGACCCCACTGGCAATATCATTTTCAATCATGAATTGTAGATGGTCAATCCATTTCCAAGGGTCCTTATGCATTACAAGTGTGAATGCACTTTGTAATATTATTTAGAAGCTAGTTTTCTATCACATTTTCTCTATCTAGATGCATGTGCAATTTATATATCTCATATCCCATGATCTTTCTAAACTTTTACTTATGTGGTCAATGATACTGGATTAAGAGAATAACTCAAAGGTTTTGTTAAGGATGTGAAGTAAGACATATGGTGATTATACTCAAGAAGTTGAATGTAGTTTTTCCATGACTATGTGGGGGTTTGTATTCATGTTATTGGACTCATAAGGAATTGTTTGAATTTGATGGGCTAGAGTTGGGGAGATTGAATTCAAAAGGTCATGGTATCTTGGCTCCTTATTGGCATTGATTGAGTCTTGGTGATGTAGATGTAGCCTAATGGTGACCTCCAAGCATCCTAGATCATGTTTGATCATGTCAAATGTGTCTAGGACTGGACAATCCTCGCTTGCCATGTTTACGATCCAATCTACTATAAAATGATGACGATTGCCATTTGTGACATGCAATTTGAAGACATAGAAGCTCAATGTGTCAAATTTGATCCCATATCCATCAACATACATTTTGAAGAGAAAAACCTTTCCAAATTACTATCCTACAAAATAACTATCTTGGATATAGTCATATAACCACTATTGGCCTTAGGAGGTAGAATGTTAGTGATGTACCCTCTATTACTTGAATGTTGTTTATATGAAACAACAAGGTTTTAAATATTGGGAGAATAGAGGGTTTTGAACTTGTCCATGATCACTTGACGTAGTTTGTTTCTTTTGAGATGTTCAATTGGCCCATTACCTTACTCGTTAAGCAAATGTTTGGATAGAAAAACTTCACCTACAATTAGGGAAACAATGGATGGGGTAGTTGACATGCTATGATAAACTTCTTCCTGGACCAATAATTTGACTTGTTTCATGAAATTTTTACATTTTCCTTCAACAACATGATGATCATGGGTTCTAAGGTGAATCATTGCTCGAGTCAAATTAGCTTGCTTATGCATGATGATTAACATGTGAATAACACATGTATTAATAAAAAAATAACACAACATTGTAGATTTTGCAAAAGGGTGGACTTGATGCAAAACAATCCTTGTTCAAATCATGAATAGTGTTACCAATCCAAGCAGTTTCATTGGGGGGTGCCATTTAACCCCAAGTATTCGTAGAGTTGGTTTCAACATTCCAAATGACCCAAGCACTTTATATTGCAAAAAGTAAGGTTGAAATCATTCTTGATATTGGTTGTTTTGACCTTGCACCAAAAATGACCATCGTACTTTTTATCCATCCCTTGCATCTGACCATAATGGCCATCTAGATTATTAACTAGTGGAAGTTCAAAGAGGACATCCCCATCAAATGTTGCTGGAATGTAAGGAACATTTTCAATGCAGAGTGTATTGTAGTTGACCTCTCTCAACTCGGAGGCGACATGGGGGGCAAAAGACATTAACTTGATGCAATCAATTACAATATGAAAAGAAGGGCCAATAATAACAATGACTTTTGGCTTGGATTGGAGTGAAACATCAAAAGTTATTGAATTCAATAGCAAAGAATTAGGGGGGTGTACAAAGATTAGAATTATTGCATCTTTGTCAAAATAACTACAAAGGATTATGAATGCGAGTTGGTGATCCAAAGAGACATTGTTCAATTTGACCTTGACCTGAACAACATGGGTGAAGACATTAGCAACAAAGGTAGCAGTGCCTAGAGTGAGGACAATGTTCAAAAAGCCCTTGGGGAGATTTTTGCCAACAATCCTAAATCTATCGACATGGAAAATCCATCCCAATCTGTGGCCATTCGGAAGTGGAACTTGGTAGAGGAATCTAGCAACATTATTGTTGTAGTCAAATGCATTGTCTTTGGGAATGTGCATAATTTCAAGTTGGAATGTAAACATTGCACATAAGCATTTTTTAGTGACATGATAAATTTTAAGATCATCACCTAGTATTGTAATGTCAAGTTTCCTTTCAGCATAAAGGTTACCATTTTATGATGCAAATGCAACAAATCTTCCAAGAAGCAATAACAAGGAACCACATTAAAATTTTATTTTTAGTGAAAGGTATAACTAGAGCAAAAAGATGTAATAGAAAATAATAAAAAATAGATGCAAGAAAGAAGAAAAGAAAGAAGTGGGGAGGAGGATAAGAATATTAATTTAAAAACCGAGCATGACATAAATGAAAGAAGTGACAACAACTAGAAAAAGATAATGGGTTGGGGGATGCATAATTAAACAAAGGGGAATGGAGTTTCCATGAGGACCATATTGGTGGCAAGGTTGACAGTTCAAGACAATTTAGATGTGAACAATAACGGAATGCAAGAGGAATGAATGGCGATGGCAATTCTAAAAGATGAACCCTATCCCCCCCCAAATTTTATCATTTGCCACAAATGGATACTTTCTAACAAAATATGCCATCCATGATATTTGATCTGCAGAGCTAGCTACGATGACTAGATATGCTAATATGTAAAGGAATAAGAAATTTATTGAATTGCAATTAATTATGAAATATACAAGAAAGCACTGAGGATATATTGGAACAAACACACAACCGTTGTAAAAAAAATAAAACATACAACTACTAAATGCTCCAATGAGATCCTTTTTTCATGTTGATATAAATATCCAATAATATCATGGTTTTTTACTTAGGCCCCCTTTACATTAAAATCCAAAGCCAATGTTTGACCCAAATCTAACATTCTTATTGGTGCAAAAGTTGAAATTAGCCTTAAGGACTTCACATTAAAAGTTAAAGCTAAAATAATAATAAAAAAAATCAATATGGCCCAAGTTATTGATAAATGTTAAACTTTGTGGCTTTTATTGGGCCCAAGCCTAAAAAGGGATACCATCACATTTAGGAGGCCAATTTGCAAGTCTTAGGGCCAATGTCATAACATTCATTAATATCATAATGTCAATGTTCTAGTAGTTGTTAGTAAATTGGGGCCAATTTTTGCAACCCAACAATGTTCAAAGTTGCCACAAGTATTTTTGTCTTTAACTTTTAGTAATAAACAAGCCTTAATTGTATGAAGCCATGTTATAAATATATGAAAAGAATAGACATTATCAATATAAACTTTGTGAATTTAGAAAATGATTTAAAGTATAGTCAAAACCAATAATAAATACATAGAATAGGACAAGGTGTAATATGTGTTTGATTAAATCAACAAAGGGGTCCAACAATATAACAAAGAAGAATGTGACTACAATGACATAATTGGGATCTTATTCAATATCAAAGTGTCATCATATATAGACGACTATGTGATAGTTGTACCATCATTAAAAACATGTTGGCAATTGTTAATAGGTTTTTTTCCTATTCCCATTAAAGTTCAACTTCTAAATTTCTAACAATAGGTTCCTAAAACAACAAATAAATACATTTGAACTCAACAAAATATATATATATATATATAATTCCTATGCTAACATGTATTTGTGCTTCAAGAAAAATATTGTTGAAAACAAAGTGCTTTCATATTTATAGTGAAAAAAAAACACAAATCAAAATAACATCAAAAGTCCTTGAAGAGGTCTATCCTTTTAGTCTTACATTAACTAATTCAAAATTTAAATAATCATAATAGACCATTTAAACAGTCATTAGTCAATACTAAGATAATAGTTCCAAAATTAAAAATTACACCTTGTTTAACCACATGTTCCACTATTAGTTTTGTTAACATGTTCTACAAACTACTGGTTGACTAACAACCTATCAACCTATTTAATAACCTAATATAATGTTTCCCTATCATGTTATGTAACTAGTTAGGTTAATGCCACAAGTTAGGTTAATTTATAACAAGTTAGTTAGATCACCTATTAAATATAACAACCTGTCTAAATCTATAACCTATTAGGTGACATGTTATTAAAACTAAGTAACATTATCCCCCTTTGAAAACTACCTTTTGTCCTTGAAATGTTAGCTCAAAGCTCTAAGTTCTCTTGGTTTTTTGCAATTGGTTGGTGTCTGGTCCCTTCAATAAGTTCAACACTGGTTTCCTCCATAGGTTCAACTTGGCTCAAAATCTAAAAACTTGTTGACATTGTAGTAACCTTTTATCAAACATGTGTTTCTTTAAAGGTTGCTATGGGTGTCATAAATACCTTTGAAGCACAGAAGGCTTTCATAATCAAAATGATCTCTTGGCCTATACCTATTTGATGTGGGGTTATAGGTAAAGTAGTAAATAGGAACTCTAATGGGGTTCCACTATCAAATATAGTAAATGAAATATTAACAAGCTCAACCTATTCTTAACAAACTTGTCACTCCCTTCCATAGATTCAATAGTAGCAAGTAGTAACCTAAATGGGTACAATTTTGAAAAAGTAAGGGCGTGATCTCTAAACATGTTCCACCTTTAAGTGGATTAAGTGGTTTAGTAGTGGCAATAAGTTGTATTATAGATGGTGTTGTTGCTAGTGTTCTACTACTAGTTTCAATTTCCATATATACAAAATTAGGTGGTTAGTATTTAAAATTTGGGAAAGCAATTTGATACACTTGCAACTGCAATTGGTAACCTTATTCATTAAAATGAGTTAATTCCATATTTTTCTTGAATCTATTCCTTTGTGAACTCTTGAACAATTTGCCACCACTCCTTCCACTTTGGGTTTTTTCCTCCTAAGGCTTGATTATGCACCTTGAACAAGGTATTATCTAGTAATAATTCTTCAAACTCCTTCAACTTGTTATTCATTGTACTAAGTATAATGGGGTTAGGTTTGCTCAGTTGTAGTTTAACCATTTCATATTGACCTTTCTAGTCTTGGATTTGGGTAGTTAGAGTTTTTTTCCTTTTTAAACTCTATGTAGGCAGTTACATGTTGCTCCTTGAACTTTTGACAAGTTTGTTCCAAACACGTTATGGTATTATGTTGTTACATGCTAGACTCTTCCATCTTGTTGTAGTTTCACATCATTTGTTCATAGTCAATTTGGAGATTTTTTTAATTGTATGGGTTTTCCAATTGAACTAATTAAGTTTGATATATTCTTGTCGTAGGTTTTCAGTTTTCCTAACAACATATTTTGCCTCTTTCAATAGGTTTTGGTTTTCATGTTGGATGTTAATCAACTACCCTATTAATCCTTTCACCTCAAAATTAAAATGTTCATCCATGGTGGATTTCCATTCGGTTGTTTCGCATTGTTATCTAACTAAAGGGGATCTTAGCATTAGATAGGGGGCCAATTTGGACATGGTGTACTATTTAGGTTATTTTCATGTTGTGTTTTCTATGTGTGGTGGCAATAATAGTTGTGGGCACCAACATAGGAATACATGATAGTTGTCACTTGTATGTTTGTTTTATTTTTTGGTTAAATCTTAATTAATCAGGGATAAACCATGTTAGTTTACTTGTTTGGGTTTTTATCTAAAACTTGTTTAGGTGTGAACAAGATTTGGGATATTACGTGAATGTATATAATCCTAGTTTGTGTGATTTCAAATCACTTTTAGTGATTTGAAATTCCAAAACACATGTTTGTTGTTACAATTTTTTAATGTTACATAAGTTTTTTGTGCAAATTTTATTAGGCTTTGTTTTATGTTTAATGGGCTTGGATTCCTACATTGTTGTAGTTGAGTCATATTTTGGTTTGACATGGTGTACCATTTAAAGTATTTTCATGTTATGTTTTTAATGTGCGGTGACAATGATAGTTGTAAGTGTTAACGTAGGAGTGCACAACATTTATTATGTGAAAGACGAGGCCACAAATCTATCTATAATGACACGTGCTTTTAAATTAGTGGTTAATTGTGAAAAAAAAAAGGATATTGGCACCATTTGAAGGTGTTTACATTTTGACCATGTCCTTTCTAAAGCTTGTTTATATGCCATTTCTAATGAGAAAATAATTTTAGGTCTCCAATTTGTGAACATCAAATTTGCACAATCTTCACTTCAAACATATATAACATGGTAATAAAAAGAACAAGAAAAAGAAATGTAGAGTCGACAAAATGTTTGTTTACAAGTTTGCCACCATGGAAGTTACGCACATCAGTGAAAACATCGTTTACCTCCACATTGGCAATGTTATATAACAAGCCCTTGAATTTAGGGCTACTATTCATGTTTGTTATAATCAACAAACATTGGTTATTGTTAAAGGTGTTTTCCGCCCTATTTAGTTTATCTTTTTTCTTTCAAGTTTATAACTCTAGTTTACAAAATTTCATCAACAAGTTGCTTCAATTTTTAACATTAGAAGCCACCAAAATCCTTTTAATTTGTTGTTTATGCATCAAGAAGAACAATATCAAACTTGCATTCTCCCACAAAAAAGAAAAATGTTCAAAGAAATCAAAATTAAAACTTAATTTCGAAATCCAAAAACTTCTTCAAGAGTTACAAAAAATGGAAAGGAATTTACATTCTCTCTATCTCCAAATCCTCCTAGTTATACCAACTCATAATGTTGTTGTAACTTAAACATTCACTAGCCAATACACTTTAAAATCAAAATGACAAGTTATTGGTCAGAAATTCAAATGCATTTGTTTTGTTAATCAACCAATTATTGCAATAGACTGGTTACTAATTCTTATAACAAACTAATTATCTTTTAAACCTATTAACCATAAAACAAAAATTTCCTTAAATCATAATGCATTATTGGTTATTGGTTGGTTAAACCAGTTACTATATACACATTGAACAATTGGGTTAACATTACCCCCCCCTTGAAATCTAGATTTTGTCCTCAAAATCAGTCACTTAAATAACCACATGTTTAGCACCTATAGTTAAATCATCAATAGGTTGTTCACTTGTGGTATCAATCAGTTTAGTCAAACAAACTGAAAATCTAATTTCTCCAAAACAAGTGTGTCTTTCAATATTGTATCCAAAGTTCTAAGAACTTCAAAAGCATGGGTAACACTATCAATCAAAGTAACTTTTGCACCTACTCCAATATTTAGTAACACTAATGGTATAGGTTTTGGAATGACATGTTTTTCCAAGACTTCTACTTAAATGCTAAAAACAACATGTACTTCCACATATTCTATGGGTAAAGGTAAGGTATGAGGAACAATGACTAACTCCATTCCCCCTCTAATGGGTTTAGGTTCTTCGATGGTGGTAACAACATGCTTGTTTCGAGAAGTTATAACCACAATAATTGACTGCACACGTGAACTTTTCTTAAAAACATCAATAGGTACCTTAACAAGTTTGTTAGTAAGCTAGTCATATTTGTAGCCTTCAAAATGTAACCGGTATGTGACCAGTTCATTCAGGTAGGCCTCTTCATATGCACAAGCAATGTCCAAACCTTTTTGAACATGTTCTTCAGTGATTTCCTGCATCGTTTGCCACCATTCCTTCCACTTTGGGTTTTTTTTAGCCAGTGTTCAATTCTACACCTTAAGCAAGGCATTGTCTAAAAGTAGTTTTTCAAACTCCTTCAATTGATTGTCCATGTAAGTAGGTTGAAAAGCTTTACCAAGTGATTTGTGAAATGTTTCCAATTTGCCTTTCAATTCTGGAATATGTACCCAAAGTTCATGGGTATGATTCTCCATCTCAATGTTGATTTTTGTCAACTACTTTTATTGCAAATAGGTATTTTCTAGCTCCAACATGGTCTTTTCCCATTGTACATTAATGGCCACCACTTTACTGTAATCCCTTGTGAACCAATCAAGATCGATATGTAAGGTCTTAAGGTCATTATGTGTTTTGAAATGGGCTTGGGTTAGTTTATTGTACTCAGATTGTAAGGTTTCAATTTTGGGTGAAAACATGATTGGGGGAAACAAAATATCGTCCCAAATGGCAATGTTCCATACTATCACTAACAAAGTACTCAACACCACAACAATATAAAAATGTAATGCATATTAAATCATAAAATCATAATAGTTATGAACATACTTTCCTATTTCTAAATGCATTTTGAATTAAGATACAATCATTTTGTACTTTGATTATGTTTTTTTTTCTCAATGAATGTCCCAAAATATAATTTACCACATCACATGGAGTTAATAATATAAAAAATAAATATGTTCCACTAACCAAGACATCTTAATGTATGAAAAAATGTCATGCTCGTATGCACGGCCTCATACATGATGGCCGGTTACGAGCATGCCAGTCATCTCTTTTAGGGTTAATGTACGATTGTAGGGTTAATGTACGTTCTTAAGTGACTGTACGCTATTAGGTGTTTAGGGTTTCAGCTTTTTGGTGGTTGTATAAAAGGGCCAAGCCCTTCCCTTCTCCTTTAGTTTTTCTAGAATTCCTTTGTATGAGAGTTGCCTCCATAGTCTACTTGGATTTTCTAGATGCTCACGGTGGTTACT
>Ga0116230_10002220_pt1 | contig 18705 bp, 16 predicted proteins | sample S1TSphfallax_3_FD_88678 | JGI IMG/M metagenome (GOLD analysis project Ga0116230, IMG submission 88678) | Host-associated microbial communities from peat moss isolated from Minnesota, USA - S1T2_Fd - Sphagnum fallax MG | ecosystem: Host-associated > Plants > Peat moss > Unclassified | place...
ATTGAGGGTGTCTATCACAATCAGTGCCAGAACAGCTGATATTTAAATCCTTGCGAATATTTTGGCCATAACAGGAAAGAGCTGGCCATGTTGGAAAGCAACAATTTTACTGGCGCATAGGTTCACCTCATAAGGCACCTCCACCCTACAATCGGCTTACTAATCTTCTCCATACTCAGGTTTGCTGTCCAGTCCTCTCTGATATAGAGTTTGTGCTACTGTGGTGACTGTTGTTATTTTTTGGCATAGGATTCTTTCTGAACTCTTCCAGTCTCAAGCTTGATATAATTGAGTGAATATGGTGTGGCCTGGCAGGAGTGCCATCAGCTGCTTTGGAATGTGTTGAATTATGTGAAAATTCTTGTCAAGAATAACCAAACATCAACAGCTGGCGAAGCACTCGGGGTCACTGCTTTACAGATGATGGAGATAGCTCTGTATGTATTGCTCTCTTAGTATGACACATGCTCTCCTGTTAGGTCATTGCTTTACCTTGGAATTTGAACTAGTGATTCTGGTGCTGATTGAGAAATTCTTCCCAGTAGTCGATCCATATGCTCAGAGTGAGGGGTCTTGGAGATAACTTTCCTGAACAGTTAGTGCAGTGCAATGGTTGTTCTCATTTATTGATCACAGGAAGCATGTCTATGAGTTACAGACAAAAGGATTGACGCTGAGTTCTTGCTGGTAACAGTAATAGAAGATTTGCACTTTCTAAAGGACCAGATAAAGTGCTGCAGGAGAGATCGACTACAGTATCAACCATCATCTGGAGCTCCACAACCATCTGGGCTTCATCCGAATGATATTCTTGTGAACATCAAATTAAGCCCCTCCACATATCCAGGAATGGTTGTGGGTGGGTCAAGTACTTGGAAACTAGGATCGTCAAGCATGTATGACTTGCTTCAGGAGTTGCAAAGCTTGACCAATGCCCACCGTAAGGATTGTCAACTATTCACCTTATATTTGCTTTGCTTTGGGTGGTTATGGAAACCTTTAACCACCTTTCAATGATGGGGTACAGGTCTGGCAGATTATGCTCAATACACACTCCACCTCTTGCATTCATCGTTCCCAATGTATTTTGGGGCTGAATTCAGAGGTTCAAAGTTGAAGAAGTCACCAGAATATCAGGTATGCCTGATGAGATGGTCATACTGTGTGAAAATAGAGAAGTCAATTTGCATAACTTAAAGACTTTGAATAACTTAAAGTATAACTTGAAATAACATGTATTAATTTAAAATAAAAATAACTTAAGATAAAATAACATATAATAGTTTAAGGTACATTAATTTATAATAGCTTATAATAACATAGGGTATAAGTTAAAATAATTAAAATAAATTAAAATAATATAAGGTATATCATAAAGTAACATATATAGAATATTTAAAAAAACATATAAATAAACTTGTTTACTATAGTAAATTATAATAATGAATTATGTTAATTAATAATGAAACATGATGTTTGAATAGTGATATTATAATGAAATAATTTTAACCAGGTGAAATCAATAAAATGCAATGAACTTATTTCATTTTCAAGGTCCTATAGTGATTTCGACTAATGAACCGCACCCCACTTTTGTAGTAGAGAAATAAAAAACACAAGTCCTAATAGATCAATAAGAATAAACTTTGCAACTTATAGTCACCGAATAAAAGCTTTTAGAAGTAAACCAAGAAACTACACACATTAAGTTAATTGAAAAGGAACTACAATAGTATGATCATCAACAATTAAATCTTAGTGTCATCAAAGAAGAGAGAGAACAAAGATTCAAGGGTGGATGCAAGGGGGCATCTAGGAAAGGATGCAATAAATGAATTTTACAATTAAAAATTTAAGAAGTTTTTATATTATTGTTAAATATAGAGTTTTATAATTCCTAGGTACAATATAGGTAGCCATAAGATAGGTATATTTCTTCAAACTCCAAGAAGTGATAGTTTGTTATACACACCTACTACCTACATATAAACAATTGATCAAAATTTACTATGGTTAGACTTTGAGGAGTTCTATGCATTGATCACAATTTCTAAAGAACTAGAGGCATATGCATTACACATTTACCTTAATCTTTCACATTTTCTTTAAAGCTAGCCAAAATATAAAAGATTCAAGTTTGTACCTCTTGTAGGGCCAAACACCAACTTGTTAGAGGTTAGGGCCCAAGGGCTCTAAATCATGATGTTGTTGAATGTGCCTCATAGGAGGTGAAATGGATTGGATGACCAACCCAACCATGACAAGGAAAATGTCCCACAAATCTTTTGGATCACAAGAACTAGTAACAAAACAACAAATAATCAACAAATCCAATCCTATCAACACTAGAAGTAAATGGAGCACCCAAGCATTGGAAAAGGCCATGGATGTAATTGAAAGAGGGACAACTTCATTAAGGAAGGCAAATAGGCATTGGAACATATCATTAACCTCAATGTTTGATCATTTGTATGGAAAAGCAAGATCTAGAAAAACAAGACTAACAAGTGTATTAATAATAGAAAAAGATCAAGTGGTGGTTTTTTAGGTTTTGGTTATGCAAGATGTTGGGTTGTCAATAAGCTTGCAACAATTGAAGATGAAAGTGGCATAACTAACCCAAACAAGGCCAACACCTTTCTAAGGAGTACCAAGGAACTCCTAGTGGTACTAGTTTAAACATAGACATCATGAGCTTAACATTCATCAAGTTGAAGGATTAGATATTAGTAGAGCTCAAGGATTGACAATCCAATCATGCTAGACCTTCTACCAAAACTTGGAGTCCCTGTACAACAAGTGCAACTATGCTCCAAATCATGTCTAGAACTTTGAAGAAATAGGCATCCAAGCAAGAAGGCTAGTAAAAGCTAGGGTTTTGGCAAGACAAATTCTCAACTTGTGTATAACACCATTCCCAAGTTCAAGGAATGGTTGACTATTAATTGTGTTGTCAATGCAATTAGACAACATTGCCAGGGTTTTACATTTTCAAAGGAAAAAGGATATGAAATTATTATATTCAACTTTGCCAACCAAGGACTTGTATGGCTATGTAATCAAAAGCATGGATGACTACATTTATTTTCAAAGAATTCCTCTATTTCTTCAAGAAGTTAATACCAAGTGGTATCTTTCTCACAAATAGGCATTTGCTCTTTTTCAATGGCCATGGATCCCATGTCACCCTTGAAGCAATTGAACAATCACAAACATTCGGGTTGGATATGGTTACATTATTTCACATACATCCCATGCACTACAGCCTTTAGATGTAACTTGTTTCAAACTTTTCAAAATTGCTTTCAAAAAGGGAAAAAACACAACAACAATCAATAGGAATTACAATAAACCAAACAATACAGTTTTGGAAGGATGGGTGGACAAATGTTGCCCAAATTTGGTAACTAATGACTTAATAGGTTGATAGTATAAGTAGGTTGTTAAACATAACAAATGTCATAACCTATTATTTAACCTAACCTATAGTACTAACCTAACCAATTACTAAACTTGGTAGGTAATGATCGGGTTAAGAAGATAGGTTGACATGTTAATCAATAGGTAATCAATAGAACTTGTACTTGATAGAACGGATAGTTGAACATGTAGTTATGTAGGGTGTACTTTTTTGAAAATTTGGATTGTTAATCTAGGTACTAGCTAATGGTTGTTTATATTGGTCATTTATGACTGTTTTATTTTGAATCGGCTAGTATAAGACTAGGAAAACAAACTTGTTGAAGGACTTTTGGATCTCAATCATGATTATGTGTTTCACTCTTCAAATACGGAACATATGGATCATTCTTCCTTCAGCCTATTTCCTTCAAGTTTGAGCAATTTGTGTACATGTTAGTTTAGGATTTGTAGTAGCCTAAATTTTAATCTATGTATTGTATGTACCTATTATTGTTATAGGAACCTATTGTTGAAAAATCTAGAGGTGAATTAACCTTAATGGGAAAACCTTGTTAACATTTGGCAACCATGTAGTGGATCAAAATTAAAAAACAATCACAATTAAAAAATTTGGTTAGATTTCGTAGTTTAGTAGATCAAATTTGAAAAGTAATCGTGCTTCAAATTCTTATTTGTCACATGTTTGTTTGTTTTGTGTAAACTTTAGGATTCAAGTTTTTGATTTTGATTTTGTCTAGAAACTTTAGGAAGAGGGTGAGGTTTAATTTAAAAGTTTTAAAGATAAATAGGCACCTGATCTATAAAAGAAGTTTTATACAAACCTTTGACTGTTGAGAGGGGTCATTTTCAAAAAAAATAAAAAATATATTGTTCAAAAATAATGGAGAAGATTTTTTAAAACCTATTCATTTCAAAAAGTGTCATAAGTAGTTACTAAAAGTCTTAAAAAATAATTAGAACAAATCGAACATCAACCTATTCAAGAACATGCACAAAAATAAGATGAACAACAAGTGCAACCTATGGGAGATGAACTTGTGAATGCACCAAACACAAATGCAACACATAGGGGATAAATCAACGAACAACATCAAGATGTAGCAGAACCGGTTGTGCAAAAAGACCTAGTAATGCTCTCAACCACTCATCAAGAAACACCATGAACAATAACCCAACTGAAGGTGGTGAATGTTCATAATGATGACAATCGTGAACCTATTTAGCCATTTCATGAGGTTGTATTTGTTCAACAACCATGGTGATCTGCAACCCTAAGTTATAATCTACCTAGATCCTTACTCGAATTAGAGTTCAAAACCTTCACAGTGCAAGATGGACTGTCACTGAAGAAAAACAATTGACCAAGATCAAATTGGGTTTGAAAAAAACCTACAACAAGTTAACATCAGTGTAGATTTAGAACTTGTTAGTTATCAGCTGATTAAATTGTTATAGGAATTCAAAGACATTTTTGCCTAAACTTACAAAGATTTGAAGGGAATACCACTTGATGTAGCTCAACATTAGATTGAGTTGGAAACATCGATACCACCTGCTCATCAAGCAATGTATCGATTAAATCCTAACTATGCAACCATTGTCAAACATGATATTAACAAATTGATTGCTGCAAGTTTTATTAAACCTATTGAAAAGGTTACTCGACTATCACCTATAGTTGTAGTGCTTAAGAAAAATGGAAAACTCAAAATTTGTGTGGACCTCAAAAAGTTTAATGCAACTACTAAAAAGGACCCATACCCATTACCTTTTACTAATGAAGTTATTAACGCTATAGCTAGACATGAGGTTTATACAATTTCTAGATGGTTTTTTTAGATACCATTAGATTTCCACAACACCAAAAGACCAATACAAAATTGCTTTTGTTATTGATTAAGGGGTTTTTGTATGACTTGTAATGCCTTTTGGGGTCAAAATGGACGACCTACCTATCAAAGGGCAATCACCAAAGCCTTCCATGAATACATTGATGTGTTAAGGAATTTTTTTATAAATGATTTTACTATTTTTAATGACCTATCCATTCATTTGGAAAAACTTAAATTTTTTTTTCTAAAATGAAAAAATTATGGCATTAGTTTAAATCCAGATAAATGTACATTTATAATATGCTCTAGAACTATTTTAGGATTCATAGTCTCCAACAAAGGGAAAACACTTGATCCTAAAAAAATAAAGGCTTTAGTCAAAATGCCAATGTCCAAAACACATCAAGATATTCAAGTCTTTAATGGAATGGGCTAGTTCTATAGATGTTTCATTACAAATTTTACCTTTATTATGGCACTGATCACTAAGTTATTCAGAAAAGTTGAAGTGTTCAAGTCGATTATTGAACATCAAACTTCTTGGGAGGATATCAAAAATTGGTACATTCAAGCTCCTATACTTATCAATCATAATTGGGAATTAGAATTTCATGTTCACATTGATGTATCTCAATTAGTAATAAGGGCAATATTGTCACAACCCTAGCCTTGAACTTGTGACTGTGAGGCAACTTTTGTCCCTCTACTTCCGGTTCTACAAGGTGATTATGCTTGAAGCACAAATGCTACTAGTGAAGGGAAGGATGCAAGTGTAATTTCTAGACGTTAAATTGCGCTTGTAGTTGAAATTAAATAGCCCACCTTCTATGCAACATTTATGATTAAATAAAATGAAAAAATTTCAAGCTCACACACTACACATCCTAGGGCTTCACGTCAAATTGACATTCATTTAGACCAATGTTCAAGACTCGCACCATATTCAACATAGCTGCAGACCACTAGTCACTTAAAATGTTGGTTCTCACACATATGTTATTCAAAGTTGGCCTGCCATAGTTCTTTAGGAAGCTAACACCAAAGTGCATCTTGCTACCAAATCCTAGGCTCTACAACTAAACCAGCAAGAAGTTATGCTACAAAACCCGAGAGGGTTCTATAAAAGTGATGATTCAACCTTGCTGCAGACCATCAGTCACTCAAAACATTTTTTTTGACACATACATTATCCAAATCCTGCTTACCTTAGCTCGTTAGAAAGCTAACAACAAGGCGCATCTACCTACCAAATCTTAGGATCTGCAGCTACACCAGCAAGGAGTTATGCTATGAAACCCGAGGGGGTTTGTGAGGTTTCTTTAAGTTCCGACCTTCCAACACTATCACTTCTCACCCCCATTCCTTAAAACTATTACAAGATCTTCCCTCTACTTTACTTCCTTCTTCCCTCTCCTAAGACTCATCATTATTTGCCTCCTCAAGAAGCTTGCCGAACAAGTATTCAAGCTTGCATGGAAATTATCTCCGAGGCAAGAGAAAGAGAGAGACTCCAATCATCCAAGCCCGCCTTTTAAAGAAAAGGAGAAGGGAGGTGAAGGTGGATCCATGCTTGGTGGTCATGGAAGATCCCATGCTTGGTGGTCAATGGAAGATCCCATGTTTGGTGGTCAATGGAAGATCCCATGCTTGGTGGTCATGGAATGTGAAGGAAAAACACCTTTTCACCTCTTCCAATTCCCCCTAACAACTTTACTTTAACCTTCAATTTTTTCCTTTGACCTTACGATTTTACTTTACCATGGTCCTAAGCCATTACTCGCGCCTTTCTTCCTTTTTCTTCGATCTATAAATTATGATTGCGCACCTTAATGTAACTAGTCTTTCACACCTTCATTGTCCATTTGATTTTGATTGAAGATCTGACTTTTTTTCCTTTCTTCGAATTTATGGCGTCGCGCACGATCACATCTTACGGGCCGCAAGCCGAATGGGCGAATGAAGAACCGCCTCTAGAGTCGTCTCTAGATCTCACTCTAACACAACATCCTCGTGATGAAGAACCCGAACCTCGAGAGGTGCGCGCTTGTCTTGAAGTCGAACCCCCTCGAGCCTGGTACTATCATATTTCTCCGAACTCCCGCACCCTAGTGATCTTGCTGCAAGTCGACCCCACTTCTGGTGACGAACCCAAAACCGTTTACGAAGGTTGTTACGAAACTGAAGATACTTCTATCTTCGCATGGTCTTCATTTCCCGGCGTTGGTCACTATCGTTGGTTGCACGGCCCGATTCGTCGACTGTCTCCCAATAGCAAGGTGGACTACCTAGTTCGCACTATCCGACACATCCTAGATTTCCTGTAGTTGTGAACTATCACTATGGCATAACTCAGGATTTTCCATGTACTCACAGCTCTTTGCTGAACTTATCCCTATTATAAATAAATGTCTCAATTGTCATCAGACTCCTATTGCCATTGGCACACTATCACACTATCTATTTAATCATTGAATTACCTCGAATTAACCTTATGTTCAATGGCTTGAAGATTGTTCCATCTTTATTAAACCTTTCATTAACATCCCTTCAACTATTTTAAGAATTTCTAACATCCTTACTACTCCTAAATACCATAACAAAACTAATGTTGTGTTGAACCTGCAAATTTGGTGCCTACTTCTACCCCCAACCTTCTAGAGAATTCACACGCCCAATTACGCAACAGAATTCCTAAAACTATGATTATTAGCCTTTGTTGAAGAAAAGGACTAATCCAACTCCTTATTCACCAATAACACCCTTTAGAAAAGAAAAAAAACAACCCCCCTTCGCACCAAGCACATTCATGATTCCTTATGAAGTCGCTAAAAGCCCATAATAACCTCACCCCACTCAAATAACCCTAATGTAACTCTTAAAAACTGAGACTATCGCACATGGTTGTGTCGGTATGGCTCACAGTGACCAAGGCAAGGGGCATGGAAAGGTGCAAGCCAAAAATCACATTCACACTCCTGAAAGTGCGAAAGAATGTGAGGGAATGAGCCCACGCACTCCCAAGTGGACTTCCAGTTTGGGAGTTGGAGTCCTATGGACTCCCAAATCTTTAAAAAATGATTTGAAAGGCCAAATTTCATTAGATTGAATATTTCCTTATACCATTAAAAATCTCTTAAAACGTAAATGTTTAAAATGGGCTCACATGATCCATTTGAATACTTACAACACAAGTTATGGTTGAAAGAGAAGCTAGGAGTTAAAGTGTCAATTTGACTCCTGACCATTAAAAGTCAAGAATTGCCTTGATTTAGGTGTGTGTATAGGGCATGCCACATATCATTGAAAAGCTTTCAACAAAGGATCCAACTTTGCTTAGACCTCACTTTAATTAGAGGTCTATAGAATAAGTTATAGGCCTCCAAAATGGCGAGAGTATTAATTTCAGGAATTTTCGACTTGGGAAGTCTTGGGAAAAATGACATTTTGGTGTAACCCTCGTCATTAGTCACATAAAATATTATAAAAGGGGAAGGTGGTAGTTTCCCCCAAGTCTAGGCCATGATGAGTCTTGCCCATGTGAATAATTAACCCACTTGTCACTTGTCCTAATCCCCATTACAAAACTCCAACACGCCCTTCTTACCCCGAAGTGCTATGAGCTAGAAATCGTACCCTAATTCTTTCTTCTTCCACCGTTTTCACTTTCAGATTTGCATTGAGTTTTTCAAAGAGTTTGGGGGTGCATCAAATATTGGCTTAAAACCCAACAAATAAAATAGATCAACTTGTTATGTATTCATCAGAACTATTTAATTATATTGAGAGAAATTATAATACTACAAAAAAAGAGGTTTTAATAATGGTTTATGCCTTACACAAATTTAGGCATTACATGTTAGGTAACAAGTTTACATTTTTCATGGATCACATGGCCATAGATTCTGGCAAATTAGTTAGATGGCTCATATTATTTCTAGAATATGATTTCAAAATTGTTTACAAACCTAGTAGATCCCATCTAATGGCAAATGCATTGAGTAAACTAACCAACCACATTGAACATGTTCAAGTACTTGATCAAACTTGTGATGTTCCCTTATTTACTTTACAACTTCAGTGGTTGTAGAATGTGTATGAATACCTCTTAGAAGGAATGATGCTAGAAAGATTTACAACATCCCAAAGGCAATATTTAGCCCAAAGGACTAAACCACTTGTGCTTCAAGAAGGAGTATTATATAAATTCGAACAAGATAACACGTTTCATCGAATTTTGCAACCAAAATAGTTATCCATAGTTTTGTAAAAATTACATGGAGGAATTACAAAAGGGCATTTTTTTTATATATCATTGTGTGAAAGATCTTGGATGTTGGTTATTGGCAGTCGATGATGAATCAAGATGTTTATGAATATTGTCGAACCAATGACCAATGTCAAAAAATAGGTAACATGTTGAAAAGAGCTACCTATACTTTCTTTGGCCCCAAAATTTGGCCGGTTATTGCATTACTTGAAAAACCATTTAAAAAATGGGGATTAAATTTTATTAGAATTATTAAACTTACAAGCAAATTGTCAAACAGCCGATTCATTTAAATAACCACTAATTATGCAACAGAGTGGGTGGAAACATGAACATTCCGCACTAATTCTACTGAAGTAATTGCCAAGATTTTATACGAACACATTTTTACAAGATTTGGATGTCCGTTAACCATTGTGACCAATCAAGGTACCCATTTTATCAATGATGCAATTTGATATTTTACTAACCATTTCATTCTTGGACATACCAATTCTATTATTTATTATCCACAAGGAAATGGATAGGCTAAATATACAAATAGGGTTTTTGGAACCTTACTAACCAAAGTAGTTAATGAAAATAAAAATGGTTGGGACGAACACGTGTTTACAATCTTATTTTCATATTGAACCACCAACAAAGTTAGAATTGGTCATACCCCCTTTCAGTTGGTATATGGGTTACATCTATTATTACCTATAAAATATTTATTACCATTTAAACTTGGTGACAACAAAGATCCACAACATGTTGAAGTTTGAACTGATTGACTATTTGAGTTAAATAAACTACAAGAAAACATGTTGATTGCACAAGATTTAGTTGCACAAGATTTACTTCTAACTAGTGGAATAAATCATTGTGGTCACAAAATTGATACATTGATACCAAGTTTCAATTTGGAAAGTATGTAATATGGTTTCCAAGGGTTGTTTCCAAACATGCTCCCAAATTTCAAAGATGATGGTTTGGACCCTATCGAATACAATATTTTTTACCTAATAATACCATTTTACTTGTCACCATTGATAAGTTTGACCCTAACCCAATGCTTGTCAACATCAACAAGTTGAAACCATACAAGTTCATTGAAGACAAAACCTTACAACCTATATTGATTAAACTTGGTGATCTAGTTTTATTCTTCCTTGAACTCTCATTTTAACCTTTTTTCAATAGAAACAAACATCAATAGAAAGAAAGAAGTTCACCACAAGTTGGTTTTCTTGTGGAATCATTGACCCCATGATTCTTTGATTACCTTCAAAATTGCTTGTTACTTGTAAACTTTTTGTTTCAAAAAGGAAAAAATGGATTTAAAAATCCAAACATCTAAATTTCATTGCATTGTTTCTTCTTTCACCTATCCACCACCATCACCCAAAAGAATCCCTTGAAATTCAACATTAGAAGAATGAATGTTTAATACCATTTTTAGTAGCTACAACAAATCTTCCATCACGTATTGCACCTCAAATCTACAAATCCTTATTCAAAATAACAACAACAACAATCTCAAGTTTACTAAGAAGCTAACAAGTGCAAATTTAACAAACTCTAATTCATAAGTTGTTTTCAACATCTATCTCTCAATGCACAATTCCAAACTTTTTTTTCTTAAAATTCTCAACCTCAACACACCTTAAACTCACCATCACCACTATAAACAATAATAACAAAAGACTAGGTCTACATTTTTCAAACTTGTCCAAGTTTTTTGGGTCAAAATCTAATTGAAAACATTTAACAACAAACTAAATAGTTGAATTCACAAAACCTCAATTGACTTTCCACATATTCATTCCATACTTTCACAATCTCACCAAATCACAAGTCTACAAGGTCGATCACAAAAGGGATGGGTGTAGTTTTTTGTAAGGATTTTTGACTAAGAAGTCAATGTGTTGTATTCCTGTATTTTGTCTTATCAAATGGAGTAATGGTGTTAAGGGAATCTAATCATGTGATTTGTGTGGGTCTAAAGATTTTGAGAAGAAAGGCCAGTGGGCTCAAGAGAATGAAATAAGAGCAATTTAACCCCCTGAAAACCTCAAGCCTCTCAATGATGAAGAAGGCGATTTCTTTGTTGGTTTTTGGATAGAATTTAGGTGGCCACTAGCTCGGGCCAGTGTGAAGTTTGGAGAGTGTATTTGTTGTTCAGTATATACATGTTTTGCATTTGTTTGTTTGTGTCCTTGTTTTTGGTATCAGAGTAGTAGATCCTAAAAGAATGGTGCATGTGAGATTGTAGGAGTATTCGGAAGATGAGATGTTTTAGAATACAAAATGTTTGATACCAATGATGAACAGTTTGTTGTAGAGAGTCAAGAAGCTCAAGAGGAACCTATTATTGTTGGATTTGATTTTCCCAGAACTCAAACAACACCACAAATAGGAGAATTGATTCTATGTCAGTTGGGATTTGGTGTTGTTGCCATTGTGGGAATGAGTCATGACGAAGCAAAAGCTGGAGATATTGCCATTGAGTTAGTGCACAACGGATTCTGTATGAGGGCACAAGTTTGGTTGAAGATGCAAGATGGAGAAGGAGGATGGGTTTCAAGCGCAAGATTCCAATGACAATATCACTTTACCTCCTACCTTGCGTAGAGTGACAACCCATTACTCTGAGAGATAGATATAAGTGCTACGATTAAGTGACGTGTGGATTCCTTTCTCTCCTGTTTCACCAAATCATTTCATTAGAATTTTCATTCCCAAAATGGAAGATTTGTTTCTGGTTAGAGACTGAATACTGAAGGTGGAGAACTTTGGACTGAGGTCTCGACTGATAAGTTGGAGAGCATTCAATGATGAGCATTTTGGCATTCGATGGCAAATGGAATATGTAGATAAGCAAATTTTCACTCGTTTACCATCTGAAGTTGTGATTTTGAACTCAGTAGCAAAAGGAAGATAAGGTGACTTTTATTTTTGATGAAAATGTAGTCTTGATGAACCATGCCAATTCAATGATTGGTGACACATAGCTCTGATTTAGATTACAAGCCACAATTTACAATTAGGCATTGCTATGTTGAGGTATTATAATTATGAAGAGAACAAGTTACTTCTTTTATTTTGAGATTCCACTAGTGTTGTTGCCACAAGATTGTTTGATCATGACTGGATGAGAGTGGAAACATGGCCATTAGCTTTAACATTCTAATCATTCATTAGCTTGGATAGGACCTAATTAACATCAGTAGAGTCTCATTAGAAGTAGTAAGACATGAAATAATGCAGGTCATGACCATAGGCCTAAAGATAATCAAAGAGAAGGAGGAATGTAAAACAGTGCCTACAGAAAGTTACGAACAGTAGGAACTTTTTGGTCAGTAAGGGCCAAAATGACTAGTCCTCAAGGCATGGATGAATTATTTTGGGGATGTGATCATGAGGATGTTAATGATTAGGCTAAGAGATTGACAATGGCAACAGAAGTTCGGGATTTGAATCCTAACAAATTGTTTAAGATTGCCAAATTGAACCTAAGAGGTAGAGCCAAAGAATGGTTCAAAAAGCTGAATCCTACACCTCTTGACTGGATATAATTACGTACCTTGATAGTACATAAAGATGACAATGTTGATGTTGATGACATCCGGATCAAACTAGATGCCATTAAGCAAGAACCACAAGAAAGGGTTCAGAAGTACTATGAAAGGCTTAACAAGCTATTTCAACGCGGTCAAATACAAGGTGCAGAACAACATTGTAGGTTTCTAGCAAGACTAAGGCCAGAAATAAGAAAGCTTTGTGTTGTTCAAACTTACACTAACGTTGAAGAAGTGGTTATTGATGATGTAGAAATTAAATGTGTATTAGGAGAATTGGGGGAGACCCTATATGAACCCATGAAGGAAAAACATGATGAAACCATGTCTAGAGAATCCACTATTGATCGTCAACTTCATGTTTTGAATGAGGCTCATTAATTTCTTTGGGAAGGGAATTGATGGCAAGGCTAGACCCAGTTCAACTGTTTCTGTTAGCATTAACAATTGTTGTCAATTATGCCGATCAAGATAACATATCGCTTCAGCATGCCCTGAACTTGCAAACACAAGGCCAAAATGTGCCAAGTGCCGAGGTGGGCATAAGATTGACAATTGTGGTTTGAAATGTTCTTTTTGTCTTAGATTAGGGCATACAGAAGAGAGGTGTTGGAAGAAAACTGCAAAAGGTTTGCTTGCCATTACAAATTTCTTGGAAGTTTTGGTTGATGATGAAAAAGCCACTTTAGCATAATTGAACTGTGTTTATGGAGATGACTAGCATGTATTATCTGGGGTGAGAATCCCAAAAAGGAGATTGCCCATTGTTGCTAATCCAGTAGAAGAGTAAGAGGAAGTGATTACAAAAGATGAACAAAGAGGAGCAAACATGGGATCTGAAACAATTGTGAAGTTAAAAATTCTTTCTCATTTCATCAAAGGAAAGATTCTTTACTCCCATGGAGACCATTCTTGTAATTCTAGGGAAATTGGGGTATTTGGAAGGATTGGTCAAACTAGCTAGAAGGAGAAAGGATGCAGAAGGTCAGAGAAATCAAGTAGCTATTGTCCATTCAACCCCTACAATCCGAAGGGTGAGTGTTAACAAAACTCATCACAACAAAACATTACATCTAACTGTTGAGATAAATCAAGCAATGATTGAAGGGTTGGTAAATACTGGGGCATCTATGTCAGTCATGGCAGCTAGTGTGGTTAGGGAACTTGGCATAATGCATTTGGTGGCTAGCCATGAAACTTATAAGATGGACTCTGGTATAGTAATACAAGCACTAGGAAGAATTGTTGAACTTCTAGTGAAGGTGGGAGGAATCATATGTCAAATGAGTTTCCTTGTGGTGGACATTAACAATTATGATTTGCTCCTTGGACTAGATTTCCTCATCAAGATAGGAGCAGTTGTGGATGTGGAAAAGGGCGTTACACAAGTTTGCAATGGACTTAGAATGAAAGTGGAAGTATTGCCACTAAATGTGGTGAACATGCTACAAGTGTTTGAAGGATCTGAAGAGGAGAAATGCAATGTACAAGAGAAGTTGTTCAATAGAAAGATGGGATAGCTACAGATTAAAGATTGGGCTAATCTATTGGGTGCATTGGACTCTGAGAATTTCACTGATGAATCTTCTTCTGAAGAAGAGACAACAAAATATGAAGGAAGGACAAAGGATGGCCCACAAGAGATTATGTTGAATTTGGAAAATGAAATTGAAGAACTAAAGGATCATGGGTTGGATTTGATTATTGAAGGGGAAACACCTATGCAGATTTTAAATCTGATACTATAGGAGCAACATCAAAACATTCTTGAAGGATTGTTCTTTGAAGATGATGATTATGCTAATTGGATCAAGTGTGCAACTATAGAAGAAGGTGTTTGGATACAACAAAGACTAAAGAAAAACATTGAACCCAATGCACATTTGTATCTAGTTCAGATGACTAATGATCTAATTGAAAAGGATAGTAGGTGGACCCAGATTAATAGTAGGGTAAAATTGGATGAGTTTTTTAATGAAGAACAATAAAAATAGTTGTGGGATCTTCTGGAAGAATTTCAAGAGGTATTTGCATGGCACAAGGGAGAATTGGGGAAATGTTCTATGGGAAAACATACCATTGATACCCAAGGATTACCTCTGTGTCGTATGACTCCGGGACGACTGTCTTTTTGAGAAGAAGCTGAAGTTAATAGATAAATACAAGCTTTGGTGGATTTGGGAAAGATGTGCAAGAGTGCATCAAAATATGCTTGTAGAGTAACTTTGCCAATGAAGAAAGATGGAAGTTGAAGATTCTGTGGAGACTATTGCCCATTCAATCATTAGACAACACGGGGCTCTTTTCCCATGCCACTGATTAAAGATGTTTTGAATCAATTAGGGCATTCTAAGTGGTTTTCAGCTCTTGATCTGCAGTTAGGGTTGTGTGTTTTTGGTGGACTAGCAAGATATGACAAAGGAAGTAGGTGAGATAAGGGTTGAAATGGAAGAAAATATGAGCAGCCCAATGATAACTCTTCAAGGCTTTGTGGATCAAATTTCTATAAAGTGATTGGCTAGGGGGATTTTAAGGAGATGAGATGAGGAGGTGATTATTTGAGGTTTCTGAGGAAGGATTTGGAAGGGGGGATTTTATTTTTGTGTGTGAAGATTTTGGGAGATCATTGTAGAAGTTTTGGAGGGCGATGAAAAAGAAGTTGTGGGAGTAAGGTTTGTAGATCTTTATTTCGAGGCAAAGTACAAAGACAATTTGCTACGCAATGTATTCAAGGAGGTAGAATATCTATCTTAGAACTGGGTATGATGGTTGAACAGGGGGAATGATGAGAAGTTCTAGAGGTCTCAAAAGTGGCCAACAACTTTTTTCAAGAGTCTGTGTTTGTGTTTTGTTTATATTTGGGTTTTGTTGTCTTGTTTTTCAAGAGCGAATACCCTGATTTTTGGGAACTCCAAAGGGCTACAACAGTCCATTAAGTCTACAAGGTCAATTAGAGAAGGGATGGGTGTAGTTCTTTGTAAAGATTCTTGAAGCAATGATTGGGAATTACAAAAATCACAATTCATATCACAAAAAAATGTTAGAAAGTATAATCCAAGATGTGAAATTTACTTTAAAAGATTTGAAAACATTGATAGGTTTTATTTTATTCAAATTTCATTGTCCAATGCCAATTAATTTTCATTAAAATTTTAACTTCTTGATAAATAAGTTATTCCAATTATGATGTATGAAAAAAACTTAAATACAAATTTTTTTTAAATCCCAAATTTCAAAAAATTATCACCAAGATAATAGACTATCACCAAACCTCCCAACGTTATCACCAAATTTGTCGCCAAACTTCAACAACATTATCACCTAGACAATAGACCATCACCAAACCTCCCAAAGCTATCACCAAAATAATACACCAAAACCACTAAACTTGTCCCCCAACTCCAATTCTTCCTTGGGTGCACGCTACCCAAAGCTTTTTTATTGGCCCATTGCCAACATGAGCTCCTAGTCAATTAGTTTTTCAAGAGAGATGTGGACTTAGAAGATAACTTGAACTATACTTGCCTTCTTTGAACCCATACATATAAGCTTCAAAAGTACCAATGTGGGCAAAGAATATTAAGTATGGTGCCACTAGGAACACCTAAGGAACATATTGAAAATTTTGTTCCCCGACCCTTGGAAATGATGAATACTTTTCATAAATAAACCATGTTTCCATCTATAAGGGGCAAGCTAGTGCTAACCACTTAAGGTATTGTAGACCCATGCGAATGCCAAGTCCTTACCTAGAGGCATGGTCGAATAAAGGATGTAAAGGTTCTCTTGTTTGTAATAACATCTGTGAGAAGTGCCATGGGCAGGGGTTTAATTTTTCTTAAAATATTTTTAGAATCATAAATCAACACAACAAGTGTATGACCCAAGAAAACATGTTGCATTACACTATGACATAAATGTTTGCTTAAAGAAGTTTCTCATAGAAATGTTGTTTTCAATATTTTTCAAGTTAATTTAAAAGGGCAAAGAGTCGTAAACCTCTTCACATATGAAAGGTAATTTTTTCCCAATCTTCAATATGAAGAGCACTTGTTTTAAAAAAATCACAAAGTTTTAATACTTAAATCATAGTTATTAATAAAAATAAAGGGTTCTATCTTCTAGCCTCTATCTTCTATTTTAAAATAAGCTACCACTGGATTAGGTCAGGGGAGGATAAAAATTTCATGGAAACTTAACAAGAGGCTAAGTAAGGGCAAGGAATGTGAGAAAAATGCCCCTAGTTACTTTGGATTTGAGGATGCTCATGTGAAGGGGACTAAAGTAATTTAAGTAAAAGGCTAGTGACAAAGAACCAACATGAAAACACATGGTTAACAATTCTTTGGAATCTCAACTCATTTTGAGTAGCAACTTAACCATACATTTTAGTGGATTGATATGCTAAATGGGCCACTAAAGGGAAAAAATACCCCGCATGGAATAATATTCTCTCTTGAGCTCAAATTTCTAGAGGTTGTTGAGGGGGTTTTTTTTGTTGTTTTTTTCAAGCTTTCCTTCTTTTTTGCCCTTTCCTTGTTCACCTTTTGCAAAGTCGTACACATAATAATAATGTGGTCACTAGCAACGATAAAGATTACATTCATTGGCTCGGACTTGCATTCAATTTTTCAATGGAAAAAGCTTAGAAATTAGTGTATTTTTTTGGGGCAAAAAATTGCAAAATTTCTCCAAAAATTTAGGGCCAACCATCTCTAAGCTTGGATTTCAAAGGTGAAATCTAGAACTTTTTGACTAACAACATCATGACGTCCTAAAAGGTCACAAAAAAATATACACAACTTGAAAACTTTTCGCCTTTCTAGCAATGGCTAGTTGCCAAATTGCCCTAAAAGGAACCCTACATTTGCCTATGTGTATACTTCAACCATTAAATCATCACCATTGTTTTCCCCCTTCAATATGGGTCATTCGCCAAACCTTTCCCCTCTTGCCTTAAAATTTTTGCCACTCTTCCTCTTGTTTATTGTTCTGATTTGCTAGAAGTTTAGAGGTTCATATGTTACAAACTTACACTCTATAACTTTGGAGCCTTCTAGAGTTTGGATCTTGATGTTAGAACTTACATTCCTTCATGTGTTTATGAATAAATTGCATCAAAGTTTATTGAGTTCATGAGTTTTGATTTTGTGTACATCATCTTTATGTTGCAACTTGTAGCCATCCTTGAACTTTCAAGATTTAAAGTTTTGTGTTCTTGATTCTTGAGTGCTTTGCTCAAGAGTGCTCAAATCTCATTGTAGTTAGTAGTAGTAGCTTGAGAAATTGGAGATGACAATTGCAACATTCATTTTCTGCAAATGCTTGAAGTACAACAAAATCATGATCATGATTTATGGTGATGGATTTGCAAGTGCTTGAAGTACAACAAAATCTTGATCATGATTTATGGTGATGGATTTGCAAACGGCATTGAATCTCGAGATTGGAAAATGTAGCTTGGAAGCTCAATGGTCAACATCAATGTAGCATAATAGATGTGATTTTTTTCATCACTTTTATTTTAGGTATGTATGTGCTTAATCCTTTGCCTATGGTGTACATATGCATTGTGCAACATTCCAATTTGCAAATCAAATGCAGGTTCTCTGTTGCTTTCAAA